>JAEEGL012352452.1_pt1 | contig 12528 bp, 2 predicted proteins | sample 9134231 | NCBI WGS metagenome assembly JAEEGL01 (sample SAMN16246548, study PRJNA631951) | gut metagenome | biome: gut microbiome; feature: rumen; material: fiber-attached | host: Bos | place: Iran: Karaj | collected 2018-10
GATTGAGGGACAAGAAGTCTAACCTCCTGATCATGGTTGATTACATGCCCACGCTCGGTGAGATGGACGGAGAGCTTGAGATCGTAACCGATAACGACGTCAGGAAGCTGGAAGGTGTAAAGGGCTTCTATTGCATTAAGAATAATGTGTTTAAGATACTCTTAAAGGAGGACAGTGAGGTTGGCTAACAGATTTGACCTTAACAACCGCACAAGTCGCCTTAAGGTTGCTGCGGCAGGTTTTGACCAGTTTGATGCACTTGCGGTTTCGGTGATCATCGTAAGATTCTTTATATACCTGATCGCTGCCGCGTTTATACATGACTACAGCGAAAAATTTGTGATCGCCTCGGCGGCTGCTGAAATAGCATGCATGGCGTTCATACTGGTTTTGACATTCAAACGTGACATAATTGCAAATGTTGTCCTTAGGCTTATAGGGCAGGTATTGCTTGCCGGTGCGGCAATCGGTGTGATCTATGTCAACGGTATCATTTCAACCTACCTGCATGATGTCCAGAAAAGAGAGAGCGTTATCGTTCTGTTGGTGATCTTTAACGTCCTCTTTGTGGTTGTTGAAGCAGCAGTAACATTGATGTCACTGGATATCTTTCTTGCGGCATCTACTTCGAGGCATAGGAAAAGCAGAGCCGGAGAGTTTAAAACAAGGGTTCGCCCTATGGTGCATCTTGTTACGACTATCCTCTGCTTTGCAGTGTTGGCACTTCCGGCTGTATTGTCAGGAGTAATCGTTTCAGGTCTTGACAGTGTAAAGGTTGATACCAGGATATATCAGGTCGTTAAGTCGGAATATGTGTATTATGATTACCCTACTACTATCCGTAAACAGGGATCGGGGTGTGTACTCACCGACAAAAATGATGACGAGGTGATGCTCGCGGAAACTCCGCTCTATTTTGGAGACGGGCTTAATACCGAGAAAATTCTTCTTCCTCGCACGTATGCGATCATTCAGCCTGCTATTTCTTCGACTAAGAGGGTCGACAACCTGAGCCTTATCACAAATGAAGGCGGATCATTTAATATAAGCAGTGAGTCCGGTGAGCGCGAGGCTTCCGATTTCTTCCTTTATGACGGGAAGGACACATATGTATTTTTTGAGGAAACAAAGGTGACCATAGGAGAAATGAACTTTACTGTTTCTCCGTTCTCGTATCTCACTGCTGTCAGCAACGGATCGCTTATGGTTTTTGATCCGATAACCGATTCTTGTTCCGTATACAGTCTTATCGGTCGTGATGCCGTTGCGATCATGAAGGACGGAACAAAGGTTGATCTGGGAACCAATATTTTGATGAAGACTGACGGAACGGAACAGATGTTGTTTGTTAATCCGTCAAATCTTAGTGAGTACGTAAATTGAGCATGAAAAAGAAAACTGATCCGAGAAGCCCGTTTTCAAAGAAAGCACTGCTTTTTATCATGCCCCTCCTGGTTGTTTTACTGGTACTGATCGGGATTTTGATATTCAGGGATGATGAGAAGGAAGTGGTCTTTAAGGATTACGGCTTCGCAATAACCAATACAAACCGTCTCGTGGGGATAATGAGAGTCCCCGGTTCGAGTGCCGATATCAACGAAATAATATGCCCGCTGTCATCGGACGAGAGCATCATAGTTAAAGACGGAGAGGTTACCTACAAAGGAGAAAAGCTTTCCGGGCAGATTCCTTTGTTCTTCGATAACAGCAGCTATATTTTTATACCTTGGGAAGAAGCAGTATTCCTTACAGATGATTTTGGGATCAAAACGGTCGATGGGAGTGTATTCCTGATCAAGGAAGCTTTTTTCGGAGATGATTATACAAGAAAAGATTCCGGAAAGGGATTGTTACTGCTTTCCTGCACTAAGAATCTGTTCCTGGCACTTGAAGAGTTTTCAATAACCACCATCGGTGAAAGTTTTACAGTTAAGCCGATGGATCTTGTACTGTTTGACGGCTACAGCATTAAAACAGCCAGGATATCCGATACAGAGGCTCAAAGAGGTTCATACGGAATCACAAATGAGAGTCTCGTGACGGTAAACGGTCATACATATGTCATGAGGGATTTCCTTTCCGCACTCGGTCTTTCTGTAGAGCGGGACAGCTCACTGGGAGGTCTTGAAAAGACAGAGATTGGCTCGGAGAACGGAAAAGAAAAAGAAAAGGACACTCCGAAGCCGATCGATGATACTATGCTCAAGCTTAATGAGGAAACCTTCCAGTATTTCCTCGGACACCGTTATCAGCTGAAGAAGGATGTTGAAGTATACAGTCTTGACGGAGTGTGGTATCTGAAGAATGACGATCTTGCTTCGAGGCTTGAGACTATCCCTATGTACGGGGAAGAATACGTCTACCTTCCGGGAAGCTTCGGACTGGTAAATCCTTCGGTCGGGAAGCAGTACAGCTTACCCGGGTTTACCCGTATAAAGAGAGAGGCCGAGGATGATGGCTACATCGCATACACTGCGAGGGCAGACAAACATAAGCTTCTGCCGAGATCGGTCATTTTTGACGGGACCGAAAACTATCTGTTTACAGACAGTGTTACAGTTGAATGGAAGGATCATTCCTTTACGCTTGCTCCCTTATCCTATGTGAGTTGGGACGGGATTGAGAGGCTGGAGTTTTATGACAGCGGAGAGGATAAGTTTTATTCCTACATTTTGCAGTTAGATTCTGTGAAGGTTAGATTTGAAGACGGAAACGGCGTGGATGTCGTCTCCGGTACAGTTCTTAATGAGGATCTTACAGGTTTCATGATCATTAATGAACCCGGATTGCTGGCCTCATATTTTGATAAGTAATGAATTTGATGAACAAACGGAGGGTTACAGGATGAAGAAACGCGGCATGGGGCTTTTTATCGCCCTGGGCGGTATCGCTCTTGTACTAATAATCGCATCGATTTTCCTGATCGTATCAAGCAGCTACAATGCTAAGCTTGTGCTTGTTAATGACGGTTTTTTTGTCGGAGATCAGGTGCATGATTGCCTTTATGCGGCAGACGAGAGCGCGGTTGTTACTTCGATTCCCGCGATCAATGCGTCCCAGTCCGATATTCTCTATGAGAAGTCGGGCAAGTTCTATGTGGGCGACGATTATACCCCCATCTCGCTCAACTATCCTTATGTGATCAACAACGGTTCCGCTGTTATGTTCACCAGCAGCGTGGACAAGCTTATCACAGGCACGTTTGAGTATGTAGATTCCTATGAGAACCTGTACATGAGCGGTGGTGTTACATACAACACCGATATGGAGCGTGCATATCGCGAGGACTTTATCCTTGTAGATGCCGGCAATGGTCTGTACATGAATGCGGATGCTCTTACTGTAGGAGGTTCGCTCACAACAGCCGGAGAGATCCCGGTTCATTCGTTTATCCGTTTTATGGAAAACGAGATCGATTACTACTATTACTCAGGCGACGCGCTTCTTTATGACAGGATCGCTCCTGTTTCCAAAGTTGCAACGATATCTCTCGGTGGCTTCAATTATACCTATATAGAGTTCCTTGAGAAACTCGGTCTTTATACCGAACGAAAGGTAAAGGAGAAGGTGACACCTACTCCTTCGCCTGCTCCCGAAGAGGGAGAGCCTGATGATACACAGGCCGAGAGGACAGTTATCAGAGTAAACGATACGACTCCCGAAGAAGGTGATACTTCCGGTGAAGGCACAAAGGGAGATGCTATCCGTACTTCTACTCAGACCGGAGGAGAAGCGGAGGGAGAAGCTGTTAAGACCGACCCCCAGGAAGGCGAAGGCAGGGATGATGACGAAGACAGAGAGCAGATCACTCCCGATCCCGGCGAGCGCCCCACCAGGGAGCCCAGACCTACCAAGGTTCCTTCAATACCGGAGCCCGCAGACGAGCCTCTTCCGGCAGAGGATCAGGGAACACGTGTAACTCCCACTCCCAGACCCACAGCCACACCTCTTCCTACACCGACTCTGATGCCGTTCCTTGAGCAGACGGCGACCGGTGGGGATCCCATGGTTCCTGAAGCTCCCGCAGCGGCAGCACCTGCAGCGCCGGCGGCAGCAGCACCCGCAGCAGTTGTAGTTCCGAAGGAATATCATGGAACACCTCAACGCCCCGTATATTATGAAGAATGGAAAAAACCCGAGGTTCATCTTGGTGATGTTACTACGGGTACGTTTACCATCTTCCTTGATAACTTCAATATTGAAAACGCGCAGTTCCTTTACAAACGATACGGAGTTCAGTTCTACGTTAAAGAGGGAACCGATAATTCGGGCAAGCTTGTTTATACAAAGAACGTATTGGGTAGCGGAGCCCTTAGACTCGCGCAGCCCTTTAAGCCTGAAACCAAGTATACGCTCAAAGTTGTTCTCAACTACATTAATCCTTACGGAGAGACTGTAGTTGAAGAAGTCGTTGACTACGGAAAGATCATTGTTGAAACCAAGAGCCGTGACTTCCTTGACAAGCTTGATCTAGGCTATACCAAGGGTAAGAAGGCTTCGAACTCTTTCAAACTGAAAGATGTCGGGATCGGAATTGCGGTAAAAAATTCCTCGGGTCGCTTTATCGAGTCAGTGGAGTATTTGAGCCGTCTTGAATTTGAGGTGGTCAATGCTCTTGACAGCAGAGACACCCGTGTTGTATCTCTTGGTTCCACAGAGCTTAATAAGCTCAGAAAAGGACAGCTCTTTGACTATGAGAGCTCGAGAGTATTCAGCCCTAATTCAACATACAACTATACTGTCCGTGCATATGACAGGGGCGGTGAGTTATTGCGCTTTGATAACGGGACGGCAGCCGGAGCAGCATTCCTCACGGGTACATTTAAAACGTGTACCGAGAGTCCGCGTGCTACATTCCGTGTTCAGAGCAACAAGATCTACGACTACACGGTTGCAATCCGTATCAACAACAGCGGAAATGCGGAGATGAGAAGCCCCAAATTCAGGGTACTTGATGTAGACAACAATGTTGTTGAGACAACAGTTGAGTTTATCACTACTGCATCGGGTGGTGCGGTTTCATTCTCGGCACCCGAGAAGTTGGGAATCCATGAATTCCCTACTGAGTTGATTGATGGAATATACGACTCATCGGCGGGAATCGGAGGAGTCGATCCGAACCGTATCCGTGAAGTAGTGGTCAAATTCAAGGACCTCTCGGATCAGAGCGTATACATCCTTGAGGTATTCTCGGATTATGATATTTATGATTATGATGAAGCAGATTATCCCAACGGAGTGCCCGAAGAAGAGAAGTGGCACCTTGCAGAGGTTATAGGAACGACCAAGTTTACTACGGCCAATATCTCTTCGCTCGGTAATCTTTTCCTTGACAATGAGATACCTGCCACGGAAGAGAACCTTGCTGAAGGACGTCTCTATATGACGCTCAAGCTTGGTGACAGGACGAACGACCTTCTCCTTGATCTGATCGATGATATTACGATCGGTTTCTACAAGAACGAAAAGGATGATAAGGGCCAGGAAACCGGCAATTACGTTCTTGATGAGAACGCCCGGATTTCCTATATAGTTTGTGACGCAACAAATGACACGGAATACACTGATATAGCTTCAGTGCTTACCGGAGTCAGACCTGCAGAGTATGATGACTGGGTAAGACAGGCTAACGAAGCCAAACAGCTTGCTTATGACAGAGCGTTAGTAGACTATTACGATGAAAAATTCCTTGAAGTAAGAGGAGAGTACAGGACTGTACGTTACGACGAGGAAGGAAACGAAACAGAGCTTACTTTTGATGACTTGCTCAGGGAAGCACAGGATGCTCAGGATGCACTCAACAGTGGGGCTTATGCAGGTGACTCGGAGGAATTTGCAGCGCTCAGCGCTATCGTCGACAATTATGCCGAAGTCAGAGATCAGCTTGAATCACTTGCGCTGAACAGAACTCGTGAGAAAGCAGAAGAATTAGCCGGGCATGCATACGAGGAAAAGTTTGATTTCGTTTCCAATCATTACCAGGGAAAAGCGCCCGATGAAGGAAGCTTTAAGATCGGAAGTCGTTATGGTGGTGACACGGAAGGTCTTATTGACGAACTTAAAATTCCGTATACACCGTCAGCCACTGCTTCGGGTACCGCTATTTCACTTAAATATCAGAAAGAACTCAGGATTGTTGTAACCGGACTCGCGACCAATTCGCAGTATGAGATCCGTGCAAAAGCAGGCGCAACGGTCGGTACAAGCGGCAAGAAGAGCGAGGTCCGCACGGTACTTGCTAGATCCTCGTTCAGAACATATCGCAAGCGTGCAGTTGTAAAGATGGACGCTTACTACGCATCGTCCTCGTTTATCTCCCTTTTCGGTGTTTCAATCGATGATCCCGATGGAGCTATAAACGAGTACCCTGTTGAACTTACGGTTACAAACCGAACCGGCGGAGTAATGGGTGTAAGAAAGTTCAACAGTGCAACAGATACATTTGATGAGATCAGATTTAACAGTCTTGCACAGGAAGAAGAATACACATTCCTTTTCCTTGCAAAAGGCTATAATAAGGCATGGTCCAAAGCTTCGGAAGAGATCAATAAGGAGATCTATGTTAATGATCTCGATGAAACTCTTAAGATCATCACTCACGAATCGATCAAGGCAGACATTTCGCTGATCGGTATTAATGATGCCTACGACCTTGCACCTGAGATCAGGGCTCTTCCTTTGACTACCGGTGATACAAGGATCAGTTCAGCCAAGTATTCTACTTCTTATAACGGAGCCATTACGTCAAATATTGGCAGAAATAGCTGGAGTTTTGACGGCAAGACCATCTACTATTACGGAGGAGCAAATTATAAGAGAGCGCTTTATACCGTGACGGTAGATTTCGGCGATGAATATTACAATATCATTGAACCCGGTATTCAGCCTGTCAGAAACCGTTATACCAGATATGAAGTGTTTACAGATTCCACTTTGACCTCCCCTGTTTCAGACAGAAATGATCCGGCAGCGGAAGTAAAGGTCACGGGAAACACGGCAAGCAGTGCTCCCAACGGCTTCGGTCGTTGCTACTGGACGAGCAATTATATAAGACTTAATCAGTCCTTTACCGGAATTCAGACATTCTATGTGCTTGCTACCGCCACTAACTTTGACAATCCTCTCGGAGGAGCCAGCTCGAGTAACAGCGGTATTTATCCTATCGCGGGATTTGCATTCCACAAGTTTGGAGACAAGGCATATACGGCAAATATTAACGCCATTTTGAAGGATGATTTCGGTCAGCTCGGATCAGGCGGAGTATCTACTTATTACGTAAGAGTATATGAAAAGGAAGGTGAGGCAGTTTCCGGCAACAGCGGCTATCACCTTATAAGTGAACGAGTTCATGAGTGGAGAGAACTCAAAGATACAGAAGAAGATAAAAATTTAAAAGAACATGGTACAGACAACTGTCTTTTATCCATGTATGAGTACGATAAGTACGCTGAGGGAGGGCGTGGCACGCCACTCGGACAGAAGTCTTTTGTCGGTGGATCCAAGCAGATAGATACCAACTTTGGCGTTCGTGTAAACCGAGGCAAGTACTATCGTCTTGAGTTGTGGGTAAAGATCAACAACTACAGTATCCGTGTCGGAACAGTAAACTTCACTTCGGACCGAATCATACACTCCATAACGTGTGTTGAAGATTTGTATGATGCTTACTGTCATCCTTCGGAAAGCTACATTGTGACGACGGATATTACCCTCAGCAGGGCTAATATCTTCAATACCAAGACCTTCAACGGTGTTATCGACTTCAACGGTCACACTGTTACTCATCTTACAAACGAATACCTCATCCACACACTCGGACCGTACGGTGAGATTCGTAATCTTGTGTACGAGAAGGGTGACGGAGGGCTGGACAACTACAAGAATATCCGCGGTGTAATCTATGACAACTATGGACATCTTGACAATATCATTGCCAGATATAGGAACGAGATAGAGCCCGTTAGGGTTTGGAATGAAGCAACCGGAGAGTGGGAATGGACCGGACGTGATTGGCATTCGACAGATGCCTCTAAGGGCTGGAAGAATTTCAGAGAATCTACGTACGTTCAAGGTCTGCTGTGCTGTAATGCATATCCGACTGCGGTTGTTGAGAATTTCGCTATTGATGTACAGCATGATATCCATTTCTATGCCGGTGACGGTGTGGGACTTGCTGTCTATAACAACTACGGAATGGTCAGAAACGGCTATTCATGTTCGACAACTGGCGCTAAGATCCATCAGGTATCGACACAGGTTGAACTCGAAAAGCTCTATGAGAATGCCACAAATGCCAAGAACCAGTTCACCGGCAGTTACTATACCGGTGGTTTGGTCCGCAGAAATATCAACGGCATAATCGAGGGTGTTGTCGGAATGGTAGACATGGAGATCCGTAAATGTGACACCATCTATAAGAAGGGTGCGTCTATCTGCGGTTTGAACGAAGGCCTTGTCAGAAACAGTTTCTCGACTGCGGTTGTACTTAATTACAATCCTAACGATGAAGTCTATGAAGTCAAGGTAGGCAGGTCTCCCGCTAATCTGAATTTCGTAGAAGGAAACAATGTCTACGGTCATTCGGCTAATGTGTACCATTATACTCAGGGGTATGACTACGAGATATGTAAAGACGGGACCAATATAACATATGACTCCGTTGAGATCCGTAAGGAACTGCTCTACGATCAGAATTGGTACAGTGCTCTGTTTGACAGTGAGGATGTAAGCAAACCGGGACAGTGGGATTATGATTATCTTGACAGGGGATACTATCCTCAGATCGCAATGGACGAATGCATGCCCGCACAGCCTGCAATTCTTCTCCCTGCGATCACAACCTCGTCAAGCGAGATTACTCCTCTCGCTGCTTTGGTTACCGAGCAGAACGACAATGATGCGTACGTTACCGTTACTTTCTACAATCCCAACGGCTTCGTCCTCAATAATATTACCTTCGACTATCTTTCCTCAAGAGTAGTTCAGCAGTGGGAAGAAGGAAGATTCTATTATGTTAGGGTACGTGTCAATAATCCGGTAAAATACCTCGGAGTATACAACATAATTGATTTCAGATACTCCGCGAGAGGCAGTTCGACACCAAACGTCAAGTATCTTGAGAGTCATGAGTACGTTCCTGTTTATGCGGAATTCTACAAGATGATCTACACTCCGGATGATTTTGCGACGATCTCATACGGACTTGATGAAAACTACAGGATCGCTAATGACATTGACTTCATGGGATATGATATCAATTTCTACGCTGTAGCGAAACGAGATGCGAACGGTAAGATCGCCACTAACCTTAATTCAAGCGATAACAATACCGGCGATAATAACAACAATTGCTTCACCGGTAAGTTTGACGGTCGAGGCTACACACTCAAGAATATTGATGTCGGAAATGTCGGTTACCTCTTCCAGAAGGTTGCTACCAAGATTCACGACCTTAATATTGAGAACATCCATACTCCGGATTTGAACATTTACGGAGCTGAGAAATCAAATGCTAAATACATGGGTCTTGTTGCGATATTCCGTTCGGGAGGATCGCTTGACAATGTCCATGTTTACGGAGCGCGCTTTGAGAACATAACACAGTATTGCGGTGTACTTCTCGCTCGTAACTTCTTTGAGAACGAGATCGTTAACTGCTCAGTTCATGATGCATATCTTTCCACGGGTATGCCTGCGGAGAACGCAACGGCAGCCTCGGTAGGTGGATTTGTCGGTCACAATGATCTTGGACTTGAGATCCATAACTGCTATATCGACACCTTTGAGATGAGAGCAGATCAGGCCGGAGATCTTTATGGTCTCGGTGGAATGGTCGGATATACCGTCAACGGTATCGAACTTGAGAATGTATATGCGGTTCGTGGAAGGATCAGTACAAATTATTCCAACGTCGGAGGCCTCATCGGTTCGATCCAGAGCATGAATGATGTATCCACCTCCGGTAAGAACAATTACTTTACTGAAGAATACTTTATCCGTAACTACTATGTGGATGTTGAACTTGTCACAATGGCAGACAATGTCGGCGGCGTGATCGGATATACTTCTAAGCTTGCCGGATGGGACTGGGGTTATGGAGTAAGCTTTGGAAGGATTGTTTCAAAGAGCAGCGAAGTAACCGAGAAGACACTCGGACCGGTTGTCGGCTACTATACAGGCAACACCGAGGATAACATTAAGAAGAACAGTCTCCGTCTCGGAAAGCATGAGTACGTTTACTCGGGTTATCAGGTGGACGGCAACGAGTTTACTTCACTTGACGGTGATGAAACTGAGACATCTCGTCTGGCTCACTTTAAGAACATCACATACGCAGAGCTAACCGATCCCAATACTTACGGTTGGGAGGGAGCACTTAACAGACCCAAGCTTGCATGGAGAGATGCTTATGAGATCAAGGATGAAGAGATCAGAGCAGGAACTATGCCGAAGCTTTACTACAGTGACGCTGATGCATCAGGAAACAGAACACTTCTTCCGGGACAGAAAGATTTCTCGCTGAACAAGAGCGAACTTGAGGTTATCAGCTGCAGCATCACACCCGATACCGGCACGGAGTCTGCGGAGGTATATCTTGATGTTGTTCTTGAACACAATGACAGAGTGATAGTTTCCGGTGTTGATTTTGAGGGCTGCGGTTGGGATGGAGCTCCTACGATAACAAAGGAATACGAGTCTGACAATGTCACCGTGAAGGGAACCAAGATACACGGACGTCTGAAGCTTGGTAATGATGATGGTGCATATGCCCATGACAAATTCTTTATCACAGCCATCAATTATCAGAAGTCTCCTGTGGCCACCATGTCCGCGATAGAGGCTCAGAATGCCGGACGTCAGCTTGAAGACAAAAAGAAAGAGATGTACATCGATCTTAAAGTCAAGTCACGTTGGATCATGATTGGCTCGACAACAGAGTGGAACCGATTGATGGAGAGCAGTTTGTACGGTCGCAGCGGTTACAACATTTATGTAACGGCGGATCTCGACTTTAGTCAATCTTCAATAAACGGTGTTCAGCATAACGTTGTGATCAATTCGATTGTCGGACGAAAAGGAGGAGAAAACACAGATCCTTATAACGCTGACGGTTCTTACAATACAAATGCAGCTGTCACCATCACGGGCATCAAGCTCTACGGTGATGACAATGACGGTAATTCCTACAGCTTTATAGAGCAGGCGACCGGTAAGATCGAAGGTATCAACTTTATAGATTGTTCTGTATCGCAGTCTTATGATAAGGGTGTTACAGGCAAGAAGGTTTCAAACAAGACGGCTCTTATCGGAATCGTTAACGGCAGGATTGAGAATGTTTCCTTTAAGAATATCACCGTTACGGGATTTGCTTCGGCAAACATGGCACCTATAGGTCTGATCTATAACGTCAGCCGTAACGTGACTCTTGAAGATATAAACGTTATCGAGTTTAAACGAAATAAAGACGGATACGTCAGCACCTACTCGAACCGTGGCGGATATGTAGCCTTCATGGGTAAGTTTGCCGGTATCGACGGACTTACAGGAAACAGGATCTACATTGATACAAGCGGACAGAATCAGGGCGGTGTTGCCGGCACTCAGGTAGGTAGTACATACTTCTGGAATATAAATGTTACAGATGTAGTTTCCTTCTCGAGACTGTCCGGATCCAACTCGGCCGGAGGACCTTCGAGCTTTGTCGGAGGTGTTATCGGAAATGCTAAGGACCGCGGTATTTACCAGCGTGCCGGAATGATCCATGTGAACAACTGCTTCGTATGGGGACACAGTTATGTCGGTGGAATCGCAGGTCGTGCATATATCGGTGGTTGGAACAGCGATGGTTACCGCAGAGTGAAAGGTACCCAGATTGATGGTAACGCAGTTTACTATGATCAGGATTACGGAACAAGCAGAACCGATTCGGTTCGTTCATGGGTTAAGAGAGGACTGATAGTCTCCTACGCAGGCGAGTCTGTAGGCGGAGGCGTCGGACTCGGCGGAGCATGGAAGATGAGCGTCGAGGACAGCGTTGTTCTCGGTGGTAGTTATACCGGTGGCGTAGTCGGACGTTACGCAGCAATCGATTGTATCTCCAAGAATGTATATGTATCACGTATGCAGGAGAAGATCGGAGGAGAATCGCTTTTGAGAACGGATGATCCTTGGCCGTCGATGTTCTTCAGACCCGGTGATGAATATCTGGATCTCATAGACAGTATTTTCAGTAATGCAGGCGTTTACTACAATGATACAGCAGGTACCGGTGCAGCAACAGTAAGAAAGTATGTCGGTGCAGACGGATCCGGAATAGCAAGCCACGAACGGGAGCAGCAGGTCGGAAAAGGAAAGTACTTCGAATGGAAGACTGCAGTGACAAACAACAGTGGAGGCACTGATGCAACAACGTTCTGGGAGGAAGCAACGTGGGGCATGACCTCGTACAATCCTTCCACGGATCCTTTCGCTGAGGCAGAGAAGACACACGGTCGTCAGGGTAAGGTTCGAGAAGCCCTCGGAACCAAA
>JAEEGL013381010.1_pt1 | contig 12528 bp, 12 predicted proteins | sample 9134231 | NCBI WGS metagenome assembly JAEEGL01 (sample SAMN16246548, study PRJNA631951) | gut metagenome | biome: gut microbiome; feature: rumen; material: fiber-attached | host: Bos | place: Iran: Karaj | collected 2018-10
CCTCGTCCGGACCGATCCCGCAGAGAAAATCCTGCCAGATCCGGTTGATCGTCTCGATGCTTTCCGCCTGCTGTTCCTTCAGCACGGAAAAGACTTCCTCCACTCTGCCGACCGCCTGCTCCTGCTGGCGCATCATATCGCTTACGATCGTTTCCCGCTGTTCCTCGGTGCTGCCCAGAAGCTCAGCCGCTCTTTCTTTCGCCTCGGCAAGGATCCTGTCCGCTTCCTCCTTCGCGTCGCCTACGATCGTCTGTGCGACCTGCTTTGCTCCGTCTGTTTCAGCTTCCAGTTCCTTCATCCGGGCTTCCAGTTTTTCGGTCTTCAGGCGCCGGATCTCTTCTTCCGCGTTCTGCAGTTCCGCTCTGGCGGACAGCTCCTTCAGCAGCGCATCCACCTCTGTTTTCCGGTAAAATTTTCCCCGTACGGCTTCGAGCCGGATCGAATCAAAAAAAGCCTTGTCGAACGCCATCCCGTCACGCTCCTCCGCATCGTTCTCATTTCATCCGGATGTATTATAGCATCCCGCTTTCCGCGATTGCAAGCTTTCGCCGTGATCGCGGCGTTTTCGCTTCTTCTCGATTGACTTTGCTCCGGACGGGCATTATATTATTCTACGGACTGAAAAAAGTGTTTTTACCCTGTATATGTTGAGAAAGGAACCTGTTCTCATGTCAGCTGCGCTTCATCAGATCATAGTTATCTTCGTTCCGATGATCGCCGGTTTTCTCCTTCGAAAACTCAAGATCATGACGGAAGGCGGAACAAAAGAACTCACGGCCGTGGTACTGAACGTCTGCCTCCCGGGAATGCTGTTCTCCACGATCCTCTCGACCTCCGTGCAGATGGATACAGGCGGCGTTCTTTTCTATCTTGCGATCAGCACCGGCATGTTTCTTCTGAGCATTCTCTGCGGCAAACTGTTCACACTTGTGACCCGGACACCCAAGGCGGACGGCGGCGTGTATGAATTTGCCCTGCTGGCAGGAAACGTCGGCTATATGGGGATCCCGGTCTGCCTAGCTGTATTCGGGCCGGACTGCGGCATTTACGCAGCGCTTATCAACATCCCATTCACCCTGCTCTGCTTTTCCCTCGGCATCGCTCTGCTTGCCGGCAAGGCCTCGTTCCGCCGTATCCTCAATCCTTCCTTCCTGACCAGTGTGGTCGCGGTGCTGCTGTATCTTTTCCGCATCCCCGTCCCGAAGATCCTCAATGATGCGGCTTCCTTTCTCGGCCAGGCAACTTCTCCCTGCGCCATGCTCGTGATCGGCTCCACGCTGGCTGCCGTTCCCTTCCGCGAGATCTTCACCGAGTGGCGCTTCCTTCCCTTCCTCGCCGTCCGTCTGTTCGGCATAGCAGCGCTGACCTGGCTTCTCGTCGGCCTTCTTCCGGTCGATCCCATCGGAAAAGCCGTGCTCGTCCTGATGGCCGCCATGCCGACCGCCACAAACGCCACGATGCTCTCCTCCCTGTACGGAGGGAACACGGAGCTCTCCGCAAAACTCATATTCCTTTCCACGGTCGTCTCCATCGTTTCGATGCCGCTGTGGGGTGCCTTCCTGACCTGAAACGGCTCCGTCCGCACTTCTTAAATGCATTGCAAAAGGTCCCTGAATAGTGTAGAATAAATCTGTTATAAATACTTCCCTGTCCGTATGGACCGGTGAAAGGAGATAAAATGGAAAAACTGACTGGCAAAGCCCTTGCCGCGGCAGCCTATAAAGCCCGTCTGCTCGCCGTTGACGCCGTATTCACTGCGGCTTCCGGACATCCGGGCGGCTCCATGTCCTGCATGGACGCGCTGACCGCACTGTACTTCAACGAGATGAACATCGATCCGAAAAATCCTTCCGATCCGGACCGTGACCGCTTTGTCCTCTCCAAAGGGCACTGCTCTCCCGCTCTTTATGCCGTCCTCGCCGAGCGCGGATTCTTCCCGGAAGAGGATCTGAAGCTGTTCCGTTCCATCAAGGGCCATTATTCGGGACATCCCGACATGGTCCATGTGCCCGGAGTGGATATGTCCACCGGTTCGCTCGGTCAGGGGCTTTCCGCTGCCGTCGGCATGGCGCTTGCCGCAAAGCACAACGGCAAAGCCTACCGCACCTATGCGATCCTCGGTGACGGAGAACTCGCCGAAGGCCAGATCTGGGAGGCGGTCATGGCCGCTGCCAAGTGGAAGCTGGATAATCTCTGCATTTTCGTGGATCTGAACGGACTCCAGATCGACGGAAAAACGGCTGATGTAATGCCTACCTCGCCCGTTGATGAAAAGTTCCGTGCCTTTAACTGGAATGTCCTGTGCATTGACGGACATGACTATGATGCGATCCTTGCCGCGCTCGCGGAAGCGCGCAGGGTTTCCGGAAAGCCCACGGCGATCATCATGACCACCACCAAGGGCAAAGGCATTTCCTTTATGGAGAATCAGGCCGGCTGGCACGGCAAGGCCCCTAATGCGGAGCAGTTTGCCACCGCCAAAGCCGAGCTCGAAGCAAAGATAGCAGAACTGGAGGGCTGATCAGATGGCTGACAAAATCGCAACCCGCAACGCCTATGGCGAGGCCTTGGCCGAACTCGGGGAAAAGTATCCCCAGCTTGTCGTTCTTGACGCCGACCTTTCCGGCGCGACCATGAGCAAATTCTTTGCCGCAAAGTATCCCGACCGGTTTTTTGACTGCGGCATCGCCGAAGCGAACATGACCGGCATTGCCGCCGGCCTCTCGACCTGCGGCCTGAAGCCCTTTACCAACACCTTCGCCATTTTCGCGGCAGGACGTGCTTATGAGCAGGTCCGCAATTCCATTGCCTATCCCGGGCTCAACGTGACTGTCGTCGGTTCTCACGGCGGAGTTTCCGTCGGTGAAGACGGCGCGACTCATCAGTGCGTGGAGGATTTCTCTCTGATGCGCACCATCCCCGGCATGCTCGTCTGCTGCCCCTGTGACGGGAACGAGATGCGGTACGCTGTGGAAGCTCTCATCAATTACAAGGGTCCCGCCTATCTTCGTCTGGAGCGTCCCGCCACTGAGATCGTGACCGATTCCGTCGAGGGCTACCGTTTTGAACTCGGCAAGGGTTTCACGATGAGGGACGGCAGCGATGTCACGCTGATCGCCACCGGCATCATGGTCCCGGTCGCGCTCAAGGCAGCGGATCTGCTGAAGGCGGAAGGGATCTCTGCCCGTGTGATCGATATGCACACCATCAAACCGCTGGATGAGGAACTTGTCCTCAAGGCCGCAAAGGAAACCGGCTGCATCGTCACCAGCGAAGAGCACTCTGTGATCGGCGGGCTTGGCGCGGCTGTCTGCGAATATCTTTCCGGCGTCTGCCCTGTTCCCGTCGTCCGCCACGGCGTGAATGACGAGTTCGGGCGCAGCGGGACCGCCAATGCGGTTCTCGAGTATTTCGGTCTTACACCCGAAGTCCTGGCCGGGAAGGCGAAAGCCGCCCTTGCTCTGAAAAAGGGCTGATCCATAATAAAGAAAAAAGGAAGCACGGTTCCGTGCTTCCTTTTTTCTGCTTTTTTCAGACGTTCAGGATCCTGGCCGCTTTCAGGATCGCGATCTGCGTTTTCCCGTCGGGGATCTTTCCCTCCATGACCTCCTGAACGAGTTCCTCCAGCGGTACCAGCACCACGTTCAAAAACTCGCCCTTATCCAGCGCCTGTTCCCCTTTATGCAGTCCCCGCGCCAGGAACATGGTGATTTTCTCATCGCAGTAGGCCGCGGCGGAATAGCTGTCTCCCAGGTTGATCCACTCGTCTGCCGTAAGGCCGGTCTCTTCCCGCAGTTCGCGCTTTGCCGCCTCCAGCCGGTCTTCCTCTATGCTGTCCAGTTTTCCGGCGGGGATCTCAGTGATCACCGTATCGACCGGGTAGCGGTACTGCCGTTCCACATAGACTTTCCCGTCTTCCGTGACCGGGATGATGCATACCGCCCCGATATGGCGGATAAGCTCCCGGAACGATTCCGAGGCGTCCGGCAGGCGAACGGTGTCCCTCAGCACATGCAGGATCCTGCCGTCAAAGATCTCCTGCGATGTGATCGTTGTCTCACGCAGTTCCTTCTTTTCTTTTTCCGTATCGAATCTCACGTTTGTTTCCCTCGCTCTGTTTTGTTTTTTCTTATCATACCACAGCCCGGTCCGCTTTCCAACCGCCGCTTCCGTTTTTTCATTTCCCTGTTGCAAACTGCAGCCCCTTTTTGCTATAGTATTTTCAAGAATACGATCCATTACACATCTTGAATTTCCGGAGGATTTTGAAAATGGCAGTGAAAAAAGTCGGGGCTCTGATCAAAGAAGCCCGCACAGCAGCAGGCATTTCCCAGGAGACTCTGGCAAGAAAGGTGGCCGGGGTTTCCGCCTCGGACATTGGAAAAGTCGAGCGCGGCGAAAAGGATCTGACTCAGGCACAGCTCAAAGAGATCGCCAAAGCACTCGGAATTACACAGAAATCCCTGCTTGAAGCTCCCAAAAACATTTCCGCATCCGCAGCGAAAAAGACAGCCGCTTCTTCCGCGAAGACGTCTTCTGCAAAGAAACCCGCTTCTTCTGCAAAAACGTCCTCCGCCAAGACCTCCTCTTCTTCCGGCACTTCCGTCAAACTCACAGCTTCGGAGAAAAAACTGGTCGAACTGTATCGTGCGGCTGATTCCGACACAAAAAAGGCTGCCGTCAGTGTGCTGAAAGGCGAAACCCCCGCCGCGGGGGACATCCTCTCGCAGCTTCTCGGCAACGCTGTGGAGATGCTTGGTAAAAAAGACAAAAAATGATCCCGCTCCCGAACAGAAAAGCGCTCCGCGAATGATTCGCGGAGCGCTTTTTTCTTTTCGGATCAGAAATCCGCATTCCCCGTCGTGCGGGGATGCAGTTCAACATCGCGGATGTTGCTCACGCCTGTGAGATACATCACCATCCGCTCGAAACCGAGTCCGTATCCGGCATGCCTGCAGCTGCCGTAGCGGCGAAGGTCGAGATACCACCAGTAGTCCTCTTTGCGGAGCCCGAGTTCTTCCATGCGCGCCTCCAGAATGTCCAGGCGCTCTTCACGCTGGCTGCCGCCAATGATCTCGCCGATCCCCGGAACCAGGCAGTCGGCGGCTGCGACCGTCTTTCCATCATCGTTCAGACGCATGTAGAAAGCCTTGATCTCTTTCGGATAATCGGTGACGAAGATCGGCTTTTTGAAGACTTCCTCCGTCAGATACCGCTCATGCTCGGTCTGCAGGTCGATGCCCCACTTCACGGGATAATCGAACTTCTTTCCGCTCTTTTCCAGGATCTCTACGGCTTCCGTATAGGTGATCCGGCCGAAATCGTTGCTTACGACGTTGTGCAGCCGTTCAAGCAGCCCCTTATCCACGAAAGCGTTGAAGAACTCCATTTCCTGCGGGCAGCGTTCCAGGACCGTATTGATGATGTATTTCACCATCGCTTCTGCGGTCTCCATGTCGTCCTCCAGATCAGCGAAGGCCATCTCCGGCTCGATCATCCAGAATTCCGCCGCATGGCGCTGGGTATAGGACACTTCCGCGCGGAACGTCGGCCCGAAGGTATAGACGTCGCCGAACGCCATGGCAAAGTTCTCCGCATTGAGCTGGCCGGAAACCGTGAGGTTCGTGGCTTTGCCGAAGAAGTCCTTGCTGTCGTCCACGGTGCCGTCCTCTTTCAGAGGCAGGTTGTTGAGATCCAGCGTGGTCACGCGGAACATCTCCCCCGCGCCCTCACAGTCCGACCCTGTGATGATCGGCGTATGGATATAGACGAAGCCCCTGTCTCGGAAAAACTCATGCACCGCCTGCGCCGCGACCGAACGTACACGGAACGTGGCTGAAAACAGATTTGTGCGCGGCCGGAGATGCTGGATCGTTCGGAGATACTCCACCGTATGCCGCTTTTTCTGGAGCGGATAATCGGGCGTGGAGACTCCTTCCACCGTAATGCTCTCCGCTTTCAGTTCGAAGGGCTGCGGAGCGTCCGGTGTGAGCACGAAGGTCCCTTCGCATATCAGGGCTGCACCGACGTTCTGCTTTGCGATCTCCTCGTAATTCGGCAGCGTCTCCCGCTCAAACACGACCTGGAGCGGTTTGAAACAGCTGCCGTCATTGAGAGCGATAAAGCCGAAGTTCTTCATGTCCCGGACAGTTCTTACCCATCCGCAGACCGTGATCTTCTTTCCTTCGTATGCTTTGGCGTCCGCGTACAGGCGGACTATCTTTTCCCTTTTCACCGGTCGGAACCGTCCTTTCTCTGCGCGTTCCGCGCAGACTGTTTCAGATTCATAGTATACAGGAGACCTTTTTCCGTCTTCAACTAGAAGATGACGCGGACCGGCGCCTTATAGTTGCACAGTTCGATCTCCCGGTGCTCGCCGCCTGCTTCCCCGTCCCGGGTCCAGGCGACCGGTTTTTCAAACGTAAATTTCGCTTTTTTTGTGTGCAGGATGATCAGCTTGTCGCTGTCGAAGCGCCGGGAAAGCACGCTTTCGGCCATTTCACTCAGTTCCAGTATGTTCTCCGGCGTCTTCACCAGGACCAGCTCCGAACTCCCGTCGCCAAGATGGACCATCTCGTCGCTCAGGCGCACGATCCCGGCGACCGAGGTGGAGTTGGACATGCTGCCGTATACCAGATCCGCTTCAAGGACCCCGTCGTCGAATTCCACCCTTGTCCGGTAGCTCTCGATATAGGGGAGCGTCGCCGCTCCCTGCAGCACATAAGCCAGATGACCCAGCGCCCGCTTCTGGCTCTGCGGCGTCGCATAGCTCACTTCCGTGAACGCGCCGAAAGCCGCAATATAGGAGAAGTACTCCTCCGGACCGAATCCTCCGACATCGTAAGGGTGCGGTTCTCCGGAAAGCATTTTTCTTACCGCCGCAAGCGCATCGTTTTTCGGCAGATCCAGCGTCGTCGCCACATCGTTGGAGGTCCCCATCGGCAGATATCCCACGTCCGGTCTTTGCTCCGGGTCTACGCGCATCAGGCCGGAGAGCATCTCGCTGAGTGTTCCGTCGCCGCCGATACAGACGGCGACATCAAAGTTTTCCGCGTTCCTCCGCGCGATCTCTGTCGCATCTCCCCGCCCCTTCGTAAAGAAAAGGGTCGTCTGATATCCCTTGCTGTCCAGCAGCTGAAGCGCATCCGGCAGATTGGTCTTATATGCGCTCCGGCCGGCTGCCGGGTTGATGATCATCATCAGTTTTTTCTTTTCATCCATTTTTATCTCCGCAGAAAACTTCCCGACAGGCCCTCCCGCGGCATTCCTTTCCCCCGGAACGCTCCTGTCCTTCAAAGCAAAAAGGGACGCGTCGTGCGTCCCTTTGATGTTGCAATTTAAGCCATCTCATTGAGCTTTTTCGTCATAGCGGACTTTTTGCGGGCTGCGTTATTCTTATGGAGCAGACCCTTGCCTGCCGCGCTGTCAACTGTCTTAACAGCAACTTTATAGGCATTGACGACTTCTTCTTTGTTGCCATCTGCAACAGCAGCGTCAAACTTTTTCATCATGGTCTTGAGCTCGGTCTTGGCTGCACGGTTCTTTGCTCTGAGCTCCTTGGACTTTTCATCCCTCTTCGCAGAAGATTTGATATTGGCCATGTTTTTGCGACACCTCCTCCTACAAAATTTGCTGCCAAATTGTTCAGCGTCTAGAGATTATAGCAAAAGTGCCCTTGAAAATCAAGAGCTTTTTCATATAAAAATGTACTTTTTTGCTCCACACCATATCTTGTGTCCTCCATCTTCACATACCACTATTTTTCGTCCATTCAACTCTTCCTGTATGTTTCACGTGAAACATACAGCGGAAAGTTTCACGTGAAACATTGAATTCTTTTTTCCTTACTGCTATAATGGCAAAGCTGTTTCCATTCAGGAGGATCTAACGGATGGGCAAGATCATTGCGATCGCGAACCAAAAAGGCGGTGTTGCAAAGACGACGACCTGCGTCAATCTTTGCGCAGCGCTTCATATGCTCGGCAAGAAGACGCTTCTGGTCGATCTGGATCCGCAGGGCAACGCTTCCTCCGGGATGGGCGTCGCAAAGAACGGGTCTCCGAACACCTACGAAATGCTCATGAAAGGCGTTCCGGCCGCGGAAGCTGTGACGCACACCGATTACGGGGACGTCATCCCCTCCGGGAAGGACCTTGCTGCCGCGTCCATGGAGATGACCGACATGGAACAGCGTGAATACATCCTGAAAAAGGCGCTGCTTCCTGTAAGGATGGATTACGATTTCATCTTCATCGACTGTCCGCCGTCTCTCGAGCTGATCACAGTGAACGCACTGGTTGCGGCGGATCGTGTCCTGATCCCCATGCAGTGCGAATACTATGCCCTTGAGGGGATCACCGACCTGCTCACCAGCATACGGCTCTGCAACAAAAAACTGAACCGGAGCCTTGAGATCGAAGGCATCGTCCTGACGATGTACGACGGGAGGATGAACCTGACCAGCCAGGTGGCGGCGGAACTGCGTAAATATCTGGGGAGCAAGGTCTATGAAACCGTGATCCCGCGGAGCATCCGTCTTTCAGAAGCTCCCAGTCACGGAATGCCCGGCATCGTATACGACCGGGCGAACAAAGGCAGCCGGGCCTATATGGACCTGGCGGAAGAATTCCTCAGGAAAAATGAAAGGAGGGCTCCCTGATGGCGTCAAAAGAGAAAAAAGGTCTCGGGACGGGACTCGGTGCCCTGTTTGCCGATGCGGAGCTTCTCCAGGAGGACTCCGAGCTGCGGCTTGTCCCGATCGAAAAGATCGAGCCGCGGAGCGATCAGCCCAGAAAAGCCTTTGATGAAGAGAGTCTTTCTCTCCTTGCCGACTCTATCGCCGAATTCGGGCTGATCCAGCCTATCACCGTCCGGAAGCTGGACAGCGGATTTTATCAGATCATCGCGGGAGAACGCCGCTGGCGCGCCAGCCGTATGGCAGGACTTTCCGAAGTCCCGGTGCGGATCCTGGAAGCGGACGATAAAAAAACAGCGCAGCTTGCCCTGATCGAAAACCTGCAGCGGGAGGATCTGAATCCGATCGAAGAAGCAGAAGGATACAGAAAGCTGATCGAAGAATTTTCCCTGACGCAGGAAGAAACAGCCAGAAGCGTCGGGAAATCCCGTCCCGCCGTTGCCAATGCGCTGCGGCTCCTCTCTCTTTCCCCTGCTGTGAGAAAGATGGTTTCCGACGGGACCCTGTCCGCCGGCCATGCCCGGCCTCTCCTTTCCCTGGAATCCGCTTCCGAGCAGGAGTCCGCTGCCGCTTTCGTGGTGAAAAAAGGTCTTTCCGTCCGGAAGACCGAACAGCTGGTCGCCTCGCTCCTGAAGCAGCACGTCCCTGCGCCCGCCGATGAGGAGCAAAGACTCCTCATCGATTATGCCGCTGAAGTTTCCCGGCAGCTCACCGATGCGCTCGGACGGAAGGCTTTCCTGAAAGAAGGCCGAAAAGGCGGGCGGATCGAACTGACCTATTATGACGCGGATGACCGCGAAGCCCTCATCCGTCTTCTATATACATTGAAACAGAAATAACGGAGGAACATCGCCACTATGCTCGACATCAAATTTGTACGGGACAATCCGGATCTGGTCCGGGAGAACATCAGAAAGAAATATCAGGACAGCAAGCTTCCCCTTGTCGATGAAGTCCTTTCTCTGGACAGCCTGAACCGCGCCGCCATCAAGGAGGCCAGCGATCTGCGCGCTGCCCGGAACTCCCTGTCCAAGCAGATCGGCGTCCTGATGGGACAGGCAAAAAAGGATCCTTCCAAAGCCCAGGAAGCGGAAGCCGTGAAGAATCAGGTCAAGGCAAACGCAGACCGTCTTGCAGAACTGGAAAAGCTGGAAGAGGAGTATGCGGAAAAGATCCGCAGGATCATGCTGCTCATTCCGAACATCATCGATCCATCCGTTCCGATCGGGCCGGATGACAGTGCGAACGTTGAGGTAGAACGTTTCGGTGAACCCCTCGTCCCGGACTATCCCATCCCCTATCACACGGAGATCATGGAGAGCTTCAACGGGGTCGATATGGATGCAGCCGGCCGCGTCAGCGGAAACGGTTTCTATTATCTGATGGGCGATATTGCCCGGCTGCATTCCGCGGTTCTCGCCTATGCACGCGATTTTATGATCGCAAAAGGCTTCACCTACTGCATCCCGCCGTTCATGATCCACGGGAACGTAGTCGAAGGCGTGATGAGCCAGAGTGACATGGATGCCATGATGTACAAGATCGAAGGGGAGGACCTCTATCTCATCGGCACCTCCGAACACTCCATGATCGGCAAATTCATCGATCAGATCATTCCGGAAGAGACCCTTCCGCAGACGCTCACCAGCTACTCGCCCTGCTTCCGCAAGGAAAAAGGTGCACATGGCATCGAAGAGCGCGGTGTATACCGGATCCATCAGTTTGAGAAGCAGGAAATGATCGTTGTCTGCAAACCGGAGGATTCCATGGCCTGGTACGAAAAGATGTTGCGCTTCTCTGTGGAGCTGTTCCGGAGTATGGGGATCCCTGTCCGTCAGCTGGAGTGCTGCTCGGGCGATCTGGCTGACCTGAAGGTGAAATCCTGCGACATCGAAGCCTGGAGCCCCCGCCAGCAGAAATACTTTGAAGTCTGCTCCTGCTCCAATCTCGGAGACGCACAGGCAAGACGGCTGAAAATGCGCGTGAAAGGCGCAGACGGAAAAATGTATCTGCCTCATACTCTCAACAACACGGTCGTTGCCCCTCCGCGCATGCTGATCGCCTTTCTGGAGAATCATCTTCAGGCAGACGGCAGCGTGGACATCCCGGAAGTGCTCCGTCCCTACATGGGCGGAACCGCCGTTCTGGTCCCGAAAAAATAAGCCCTCCCGCTTTATGAACAACAGGGTCTGCTTTTTTGCAGACCCTGTTTCCTTTCTACTTTATTATATTTAGTTCTTGCGGAAGAGGCTGTTTTCTGATATAATAATTCAGTTATATTGGCTGTATATATCCTATTACAGGGAGGTATGGTATGAATTCTCTGAACGATATCTGGGATGAAGTTTTAAAGCAGCTTTCCCAGCAGATCACCCCGACGGCAATCAATACCTGGTTCGCAGACTGCACGCCGGTCACGCTCGACAACTGTTCGCTTGTCATCCATACGACTTCTGAATTCAAACGCTCCATCATATCCTCCCGATTTTCGGAAAAAATCAAGGAGATCCTTACAGACATCTTCTCCTGCGATTTTGATCTTACGATCCTGGCCGGCGACGAGGGCTACGAAAAAAAGGAAGAGACCGATTCCCCGATCCCCGGCATCGAATGGTATACCTTTGACCGTTTCATCGTTGGAAATTCCAACAAATTCGCTCATGCAGCCGCAAAAGCCGTTGTGGCGAACCCCGGTGACTCCCAGTACAACCCTCTGATGATCTACGGGAATTCCGGTCTGGGCAAAACCCACCTTCTCCTTGCGATCGGTCAGGCGATCCATGAAAATGACCCGTCAAAAACCATGGCCTATATAAAGGGCGACGATTTTACAAATCAGCTTGTCCGTTCCATCCAGACCCAGACCATGGACAAGTTCCGGGAAAACTTCCGGAATGTCGATCTTCTTCTGGTCGATGATATCCAGTTCATTGCCGGAAAGCAGCAGACTCAGGAAGAGTTCTTCCACACCTTCAACAATATCTACGAAGCCGGACATCAGATCGTGATCACATCCGACCGGCCTCCGATTGAGATGTCCCTCCTTGACGACCGGCTGCGCACCCGTTTTGAAGGCGGTCTGATGGCGGATATTCAGCCGCCCGATCTGGAAACGCGCATGGCGATCACCAAAAACAAAGCCGCCCAGTTCGGTCTGGTCCTTTCGGACGACGCCGTCCTCTACATTGCCGAAAACATCACTGCGAACGTCCGCCAGCTGGAAGGTGTCGTAAAGCGCCTGACAGCCTACAAGGAGATCCTCAATGATGTGATCACGCCGGAATCCGTCAAACGCGCCATCGCCGATGTGATCCGTACGGGAACATACATTCCGAAACCCGAGATCATTATCCGGGAGACAGCCCGTTATTTCGGACTCGATGAGAAGGATATACGCGGGCAGAACAGAGCAAAGAATACTGCGACGGCCCGCCAGATCTCCATGTATCTGATGCGTTCCCTCACAAATCTCTCCCTGAAGGACATCGGAGCGGAATATGAGGACCGCAACCATTCCACCGTGCTCACCTCGATCCGAAAAATCGAGGATCTCCTTACCGCAGATCCTGAAATGGCCAGCACCATCCGGGACATTACCTCCAACATCAACTCCGTCTGATTTTCCACAAAACAGATGTGGAAAGACGGATGTTTTCTGTGGACGTTTTTATTTCTCCCTTCCCTGTTCAAAACCCGTTTTTTCGGAAACATTTTTCTCCACATCCGATTCTCTGCCGCTGCAACCCTTCCAGTCACTTTTCCACAAAAAAAATCTCTACTGCTATTACTACTGAAAAATATCACTTATTTATATATATAACATCAGGAGGATC
>JAEEGL014175637.1_pt1 | contig 12528 bp, 10 predicted proteins | sample 9134231 | NCBI WGS metagenome assembly JAEEGL01 (sample SAMN16246548, study PRJNA631951) | gut metagenome | biome: gut microbiome; feature: rumen; material: fiber-attached | host: Bos | place: Iran: Karaj | collected 2018-10
ACTACGGTTGCGCCGACACAGTAACCGGCCTCTGTTTTACAACAGTAGATGAAACACTCAAGTTCATCAAAGAGCACAACGAACTTAGCGCACTCGATAAGGACGAAGGCAGATTCTAAGGTAGCAAAGAGGGGAAAGCCTTCCCCACGCTTCAGCCACGGTGGTTTCGACAAGCTCAACCACCGCGTCTTACGCTACCCCTTCTAACGGGGGCCCCGCCCCCGCTACATACAATTTTGATAGAGAATTATTCATCCTAAAATAATAAGTCATGTTATAATAATAAACATGAAAAACTATGTTAATTGGGCAATTCTTGCCCCAGGCCGAATTGCCAACAGCATGGCAACTGCAATGAACGGTATTAAAGACGGAAAATTAGCAGGCATCAGCCCAGACAAAATCCGCCTGTATGCTGTTGCCAGCAGAAATCTGGAACGTGCAAAAGACTTTGCAGATAAATGGCATTTTGAAAAAGCTTACGGCAGCTACGAAGAACTTTACAATGATCCAGAAGTTGATGCAGTTTATATTGCAAATCCGCATGCCTTTCATCTTGATTCTGTACTGGGCTGTCTCAAGGGCGGTAAACATGTACTTTGCGAAAAGCCAGCCGGCTGTTCCCGAAACCAGCTGGATAAAATGACTTCTCTTGCCCGCGAAAAAAATCTTTTCTTTATGGAAGCTATGTGGACGGCCTTTAATCCTACAATTGCAGAAATCCGCCGGGAAATTGCAGCAGGTACAATCGGTCAGATTCAAAATATTGATTCCCGCTTCTGCAACAGAAATCCATATGATCCTGATGACAGAAACTATGACCCTAGACAGGCAGGTGGTGCCCTTCTCGACCTTGGTATTTACAACATCTACTTTGCAATGATGCTGGCTGATTTTTCGCCAATTACCGCAGAAAGCTCAGCAGTCCGCATGCTCAAGGGAGTTGATGCCTGGAACAGCGTAAACCTTACCTTTGAAAACGGAATTGTAACAAGCTTTCAGAGCGCTATGGATCTTCCTTCAACTGTACCAACTCATGATGCTGTAATTTATGGAACAAAAGGTTATATTACAGTAGAAAACTTTTTCTGCACACAGAAGGCCAATGTTTATGTTTATAAAAATATCTGGGGTGGAGACTCAGAACTTGTTCGCGAAATCCGCCAGCCCTTTGCCGTAAACGGTTACGAATATGAATGTGCACATGCTACAGAATTCATACTTTCCGGCAAAACAGAATCTGACGTGCATACCTTCAAAAAATCAGCGGACCTTATTGATATGATGGATGCACTGAGACGAGACTGGAACTTCAAATATCCATGGGAAGCCTGACTGTCATCCCGAACTTGTTTCGGGATCTATGTCATAGATGCTGAAACAAGTTCAGCATGACAAAAACATACTTAAGGAATATAAAAAAATGTCAAAACACACTATCACAGGAAATGAAAACGTATTATTCAACAACAACGCCTTTTACTGCATTGGAACTGGTCGAATGGGCCTTGCACTTCAGAAACAGTATTTTGAACAGCTTAAGTTTGTGCAGGAAAAAATCGGCTTTGAACATATCCGCGGACACGGACTTTTCCATAACGATATGGCAATTTACCGCGAGTTCCAGCCAGGTGTGCCGGAATTTGGACCACACGCCTGGGAAGGACGCGATGAAAAAAAGGTTCAGGTAGAATACAACTGGACTTATCTTGATATGGTTATGGATTCTTACCTTGAGCTGAATATCAAGCCTTTTATCGAACTTGGCTTTATGCCAAAGCAGCTTGCAAGCGGAGACAATTCAATTTTCTACTGGAAGGGAAATACAACTCCTCCAAATAACTACGACCGCTGGGCAGGTCTTGTTCAGGCAACTCTGCGCCATCTTATGGACCGCTACGGTGCAGACGAAGTAGTTACCTGGCCGGTAGAAGTATGGAACGAGCCTAACCTTCCGGGCTTCTGGAAGGATGCAAACATGGAAGAATACTTCAAACTTTACGATGTTTCTTCCCGAGCAGTAAAGGCAGTTGATAAACGCTTTAAGGTTGGTGGCCCTGCAGTTTGCGGCGGAACAGACAAGGAATGGATAAAAGCCTTCCTCGAGTTTGTACGCAAAAATAAATGCCCGCTAGACTTTGTAAGCCGCCACCACTACACCACCGAATTCCCTAACTACGACGGTCACTACGGTTACCCTAAGCTTCACCCGAAAGAAAAATGCTTTGAACAGCTTGATTCAACCCGTGGAATTGTAGACTCCTTCAAAGAGTTTAAGGGTATGGATATAAATGTAACCGAGTTTAATACATCATACATTCCAAATGCACCGGTTCACGACATGAACCTCAACGCCGCTTATATTGCTCTCATGCTTTCTACCTTCGGCGATAATCATCGTTCTTATTCTTACTGGACCTTTGGCGATATTTTTGAAGAAGCAGGTGTTCCTTATACTCCATTCCACGGTGGCTTTGGTCTTGTTGCAAACGGGCTGATTCCAAAGCCAACCTTCTGGACCTTTGCCTTTTATAAAAAGCTTACAAAGCAGTATGAAAAATGCGTTTTGAAAACTCCAAACTGTGTAGTTGTAAAACGCACAGACGGAAGCTTTGCCGGCGTTGCCTGGAACGTAGATGAAGAAATGAGCGGAAAAGAATTCAAGCTCGACCTCACCTTCCCGCTCGAAAACAAAGCAAAGGGCAAAACCGCAGATGAAAAACTTCCGAACGTGCTTATTACCGAGCTTGTTGACGAAGAAGTCTGCAACCCGCTTAAGACCTGGCACGACATAGGAGAACCTGCAAATCCGAGTCAGGATCAGCTGGAGCTTCTTCGAGCCAGTGCCCAGCCATTCCTTCAGACAAAGCGCTGCGGAAACAAAGTGAGCCTTATCCTCAAGGAAAATGCAGTCTACTACTTTGAGATAAAAGAAGCCCCAATAAAGAGCGACCGTGGCTATACTTACAGAAGACTACAATAACCCCCGGTGGTTGAGTAGGCACGAAGTGCCGTATCGAAACCACCGGTTATAAAACCTCGGTGGTTTCGATACGGCTTCGCCTACTCAACCACCGTAATCAGGAGATTTCAATGAACTATTCATCCAATTCCGATACCATCACCCGAGACTTTTTTGACTCTCTTTTAATTGAGCCCCGCTATATCGACTCTGACTTACCTTCAACAAAACTGGAGTTTTACGGACGTACCTTTAACACACCAGTTATGACAGCGGCTCTCTCCCACCTTGGAAACACAACAGAAAACGGAATGGTAAAATATGCTCAGGCTGCCGCCAAAGCAAATGCCGTTCACTGGGTTGGAATGGGCGAAGACAAAGAGCTCGAAGAAATAACTGCAACCGGCGCTGCTACAATAAAAATCATAAAGCCACATGCAGAGAATAAGGAAGTATTCCGCAAAATAGAACACGCAAAAAAAGCAGGCTGCTTTGCCGTTGGTATGGATATAGACCACGCCTTCAACGGCTCGGGCGGCTACGATAACGTCCTCGGGCTCGATATGAAGCCAAAGTCTACAGAAGAGCTACGCAACTTTGTTCAGGCAGCAGGTATTCCGTTTATTGTAAAGGGAGTTCTCAGCACAAAGGACGCAGAAAAATGTCTTAAAGCCGGCTGTAAGGGAATCCAGCTTTCACACCACCATGGAATTATGCAGTATGCGGTTCCGCCTCTTATGATGCTGAGTGAGATTCTGCAGGTAACCCGCGGCGAAATCCCGGTATTTATTGACTGCGGAATTGAAAGCGGTATGGACGTTTATAAATGCCTCGCCCTCGGCGCAACAGCCGTAAGCGTTGGCCGTCACCTTATGCCGCTTTTAAAAGAAGGCGCAGATGCAACTGCTGCCCGTATAAAAGAAATGACAGGGGAGCTCGCCGCAACAATGGCCCGGACCGGTATCCGCGACCTCAACAGTTTCGACGCTACCGTAATTCACCAGAGGAGGTTTTAATTATGTTCTTAGGAATCTCCTCTTCCCTCGCCCACACAACCCCGGAAGACTGGGCAACAAAGCACAAAGCCCTCGGACTTAAAACCGTAAACTTTCCGGTAGACTGTACCGCCGGCGAAGAAAAAATCATGGCGTACAAGAAAGCCGCAGACCAGGCCGGCCTCACAATTGCAGAAGTTGGCATCTGGCGAAACACACTTGCCGCAGACCTTACCGAGCGCCAGCGCTGGATAGACTATGCCGTAGAACAGCTCAAGATGGCCGACCGCATTGGAGCCCGCTGCTGTGTAAATGTTGTTGGAACTCCTTACGGCCCTCGCTGGGATGGTGGCTATCGCGAAAATTTCAGCGAAGAGCTGTGGAGCATGGCTGTAAAAATGATTCAGGAAATAATTGACCGCGCGGCCCCGGTGAATACTAAGTTCAGCATTGAGTCGATGCCGTGGATGATTCCAAGCTCGCCAGACGAATATGTAAGACTTATGGAAGAAGTAAACCGCCCTGCCTTCGGCGCACATCTTGATGTTGTAAACATGATTACTTCACCAGACCGCTACTTTTTCAATGACCGCTTCCTTGCAGAGTGCTTTACAAAACTCAAGGGACAAATCTGCAGCTGCCACTTAAAGGATATCAACTTAAAACAGGAATACACCTTCCAGCTCGAAGAATGCGCATGCGGAAAAGGAACTCTGGACATAGAGCTATACGCAAAGCTTGCTACAGCCGAAGATCCCGAAATGCCGATGATTATTGAACACCTCACCACCGACGAAGAGTATATTGAAAGTGTAAGATATGTAAGAAGCCGGCTCGGCTGTTAGAAAACCGTCACCACAAGCACCCGCCCGTGCTCAACGCTCACCTGGGCCACTTTCCCCGGCAGCACTTCGTTACTGATTCCAAGCTGAAAGTCTGAGCTGAGGCTGGCATTTTCCAGCGGATATTTTGCATTTTTGATATTAACGCCGCTTACGTCACCTGCTACCGTCAGGACAGAAAAATAAGAACAACTATCTTCAATTAGTAAAGGCTCGCTTCCTGCAATCTGCATTACAGAATAATCATCAACAAGCAAAGCCTTTTTCCCAAGTCCCTGAAGATATAAAAGAATTGAAACATTTCCCAGCGCATGGTCAAAACGGCCGCCCATTGCGCCAAGCAAAAGAAAATCATCAAAGCCTTTTTCAAGGGCAAGCTTTACGGCAAACAAAGTATCAGTATCATCTTTCTCGCGTGGAAGCTGAACAATCTCGCAGCTGTCCTGCCATTTTGCAAGTACTCCAGCATCACAGGAATCAAAATCACCTACGACAAGATCCGGCTTAATACCAAGCCCGTCCGCGTGCGCCAGCCCCCCGTCGCAGAAAACAAAAAAATCGCCTCCGCGAAGAAACCTCCTGGTCCTGGCATAATCGCGAAGTTCACCTGCCGAAACAATTACACAGCGGCTCACACAGCACTCCCGCGAATAATTTCCATCCAGCTGCGTTTGTCGCGTTTAGAAGTATCAAGTCCAAACTTCTCCATAAACTTTTCAAGAGCCTGGCGTACATCATCAGCTGAATCAGCTCCATCTGTTACTTCAACTTCTATATACTTAAGACCATTTACCATTTCAAGCTCAAGATGAAAATCGCAGCCAGGTAAAACTTCAGACTGGCAGTGTACACCATAAGCATCTTTATTTTTTTCAAAAAACTGATGATAGCCAGACAATAAAAGAAGGTCTCGAACAACCTCAGACTTTTCAACAAAGGTTTCGTCCTCGCGGTTCAACTCAATTCCGTTTTCAATCGTTTTACGTTTAATACAAAAATACGAACGTTCGTTAGTTTTATCTCCATCAGGAGCTTCACTTCGGATACGGATAACCTGAGGCTCACCCGCGGCCTTACTTTCTTCACGGGTAGCATAGCGCGTAAAATAAGAATCCGATTTAAAAAGATGTTCCAGAGAGTCAGAAGCCACTTCCACACCGGCCAGCCGCTCCTTAGAGGAAATCACATTGAAAATCTTTTCATATTCTGCATCCGTTAAAGGAATCTTAATTTCTATCTCACGTCCCATCTTTACCCCGTCATCCCGAACCTTCGCAGCATAGCTGCTCGGAGACTCGCTAAAAATAGTCCACTGGACTATTTTTGTCCTGCTACACTGTGCCGCTCCCTATGATTCGGGATCTATTTCTGTCATGCCTCATATATTTCTTTCAAATCCGCAAAGAATTCAGGATATCTTTTTTCAATCAAAACAGGCACTCCCTTCAAATCAAGGAAGCAGTGGGTACTCTTGCCCAGGAACACCACGTCGCCGTTACACTTAAACTCATAAGAAAAAGTAAGCTTAGCAGCCGAAAGTTTTTCAATACCTACCATAATTTCGATTGTTTCCGGGAAGGTAGTAGATTTCTTAAAAACACCCTCCACAGACATAACCGGCGACGCCATTCCCTCGTTTTCAAGCTTAATAAAGCTCCAGCCCAGCTGGTCAAGAAAATCCACACGCGCCTCTTCCATATAGCGGATATAATTGGAATGATGGGTAATTCCCATTTTGTCAGTTTCGTAATAATTAACTTTGTGCAAATAAGGTTTAATAGTTTTCATAGGAACATTTTCGACAAATTCTGAAAAAATGTCAATGATTTAAAATTTCGTAAATAATACTTCAAATTATAGCATTCATTCGAAACGCCCTGTTAATTATATTTATTTCTTTACTTTACAGGCCAGAGCCATTGAAAGATAAATGAAGTATAAAGAAAGCTCTGGTCGATAATACGAATGGAAGTCGACCTCGAATGGTCTTTCCTTATGCTGATTCATCCTTACCATTTCATTTTCTTTGTCCTGAGAGATTCCTGACATGTTGTAGAAGTATGACATTATTGTTTCCATTCTTGGAATAAAATAATTTTTCTTCAATTCGTCATTTTCTCTATAATCATTTTTTTCTGGTCTTTTAAACATTTCAGCCCTAATCATTATCTTGTCATCGCTATAAGCCTTATTCTTATAATCTTTCTTATCAAGCTTTTTCCGAAGTTCCTCCATTGCTTCGTCGGTTTTTCGCTTACAGAATGTATTCTCTTTCAATTTTTCATTATCATCCATTTCTTTAAAATCAGCAAAAACTTCATTTATACTGTTTCCATCTTTCAGAATGAATTTGCCGAAAAGCTCACAAAGAGAATCAACTTCTGTTTTGAGAATACCATTCAATAGAGGGTGCATATCAATATTGCCCTCTTCAAGTATCTTATGGAATTCATAAAGAGTAAACAAAAGATTTTCCCAGTGGTATTCTTCAAGCTGGCCCGAAATAGCGCCATGATTATCAAAGTGTTCTTCGATATTTCTATCTCTTACAAAATATCTGTGACTGATATTATTGTTATTTGCCCTCCTCCTGCTTAGAGTCTGGTCATAACTATATTCATTATCTGATTCATCACAGAACTTACAGGTTAATTCTTTTGTCCAGGTTATGACTCTATATAACTCACTGTTGTCCAGTGTGTTTGGACTCCAGGTAGCCAGATATTTCATAAAAGGACCTGCATTCTGTGTAAAGTCTTTTATTACAAAACCTACATCAAGTTTTTTCCAGTCGTTTCTTCTATTTTTATAAGCATTCAATTGATTTCTTTGTTCGTCTTCATCCTTATATTTCTTAAGAAAATCATCTTCACTTAAAGCCGGAGGAAAGATTTCTTCTTTCTTTTCCTTTAAGAAATTCACTTCACGAATAAAATAAATCTGATTATTACACAAATAGTGTGAAAGATTAAAAATCAGATTTATATAAAAATCCAGGTTATCAGGACAAATCTGAACCTTCTCTGCTGAGAAAAGTTCTGCTTCCAGGGCACTTGTACTTTTATTAAAATTAAAAACTTGAGATAAGTAATTTAATAAGAATGCCTGTTTTTCGGCTAAACACCACTCATCAGAGACAATAAAGGTATAAAGAAAATTCGCTATATATTCTTTTTTGTAAATTTCCTCGTGTACATGGACACCCGGAATCCATGGAATTTCTTCTATTACTATTTTTTGTGGAACAATTTGTATATTATCATTATCTGCAGAGAAAACTTCATAATCTATTCGTGTATAGGTTCTTACAGTTTCAAAAAGAACTCCAAACAAAAGCATCTGGAGAAGCTTACAATCCTTTTCCATTTTTTCTATTTGTATTGGATTTTCCTTCAATACATCTTCCATCTCTGATAATGGTCTGATAATTCCCGGCATAAATACGTGAATATAATGGTGTCCTAACTTTTCATCTCTAATTGAAAAGAAAAGATTACTAAAATCTCCAAAAGACATAAAATGAATAAGGTGCTGCATCAGTAAAACAATTCCCGGCAATTTTTCTAATCTGTCTTCGAAAGTTTTTCTGATTCCCTCGAACAAAGCAAATGCGGTCTCGGATATTTCATTAAAGGGATCCGGGTTCACGTTATAAAAGAGCCACCTGAGAGCTTTTAATAAACTGGCATCGAGTTTATTTAATTTTGTCTCTAACGTAACCCATGTTACTAAATCATGTGTTATAAAGGTTGGCAGTAATGGGAAGTTAGTTTTATCCTGAGCAATAATGGCTTCGAAATTTAATAAAGAATCAGTTTCCTTTAAAAGACTCTTTGCGCGTAAATAAAACAAATTTGACAGATAATTACTTATGTTTTTTTCAACATAAAAATCTGAGTCCTGGTCAAACTGTTTTACAGCACAATACGAAAGAAATGAACACAGCTGATTCTGAATTACTGGTTTTATAAAGTATTTAAACTTTGCACAGAGCCAGAACATTGAAAACATAAAAAGTTCATCCTTGCAGCAGCCTGATTCAATAAAGGAATCGGCTGAGGAAAATGCGTCTTCCATAAACGGATTTTTGAGAAGGCTTATCTTATAATATCTGTTATAGTCTGGTTCAAAAAACTCTTTTTTATCAACAAAGCCTTTTTCATTTGCTTTACGGAGGTTTTCGCAGATAGAGTCTTTTATAGTATCTAGCTTATCCTTATCATAATTGTTCAATAGTAATATGGCATAAATACTTGCAGAACAAAAACACCAGTACTTAAAGGTTGAAGCATCAAAACTGTCTTCGTCAGCTAATTGTTTTGTATAAAATGAATAAAGTCCTTTATAATTTTCCTGAGAAAACTCCTCCCGCATTTTATATAACGGTTTTTCGCTTACAGATACTAAATAGTCAATCTGACTGATAATTGCTTTTTCTAAGTACGCCTGATAAATATTTTCTTCCATGGTATTTTTCTCCCTGGTAATTTTTTTTAGAGCCAATAAATCAGCCTAAAACCAATAAATTCGGCTTCCCGTTTTTGAGGATATAAAAATGGCGAAATGAGTAATGTATGAACTTCTTTCCCGTTAAAGAAAGAGTATGAATGGGACTTAATTCTTTCGAATTTATCCAAAAATTAGTTATTGTCATAAAGGACTCCTTGTAAAATAACAACAAACCAACATTTACATAGAATCCTTATATATTTAATATATATATAAACAATTAAACCGTCAAGTTTTTTCTGACTTTAAAAACCGCACTTTATTATCCACCATATTACTAGGCAAAAATCTTTTGAAAATAGTTGTAGATAATGCTTTTTTTTACTATATTATAACCATGTTATTAGACGTACAAAACTTAAACGCAGGTCTTGAAGACGGAAAACAGATTCTCAACGACCTCAATATACAGATTGGTCAGGGCGAAACACACGTTCTGATGGGACCAAACGGCGCCGGAAAATCTTCTCTCGGTAACGCTTTAATGGGAAATCCCGTTTACAAAATCACAGGCGGAAAAATCCTTTTCAAAGACACCGACATCACAGAAGAAAGTGCCGACAAGCGTGCAAAGCTCGGAATGTTCATGAGCTTCCAGAATCCGCTCGAGGTTCCAGGCATTTCACTCGAAGCCTTTATCCGTTCAGCAATTCAGCAGAAAACCGGTGAGCACGTAAAGCTTTTCCAGTTCCAGAAAGAACTTAAACGCTGTATGGAGCTTTTGAGCATGAACCCGGATTACGCACGCCGCGACCTCAACGTAGGCTTTTCAGGCGGTGAACGCAAAAAGTCAGAAATCCTTCAGCTTCTTATGCTCAAGCCAGACTTCGCCATCCTCGACGAAACCGACTCCGGCCTCGACGTAGACGCCATCCGCTTTGTTGCCAAGGGAATCGAAGAGTACCGCAAAATGACAAACGGCTCTCTCCTCATCATCACCCACACAACAAAAATCCTCGAAGGCCTCAACGTAGACAAAACTCACATCATCGTAAAAGGCCACATCGTAAAAACCGGCGACGGCCAGCTGTTCAAAGAAATCAACGAAAAAGGCTTCGAAGAATTTATTAACTAATTATGGAAGAAAAGACAAACATACAGGACATAAATAGAGAGTTTTACGATTTCCGCTATGAGGAGACTGAAGAAAACACCTTCCGTCTTGAATCTGGTTTAACTCCGGATATCGTAGCTAAAATCAGCGAAGAAAAAGATGACCCTCAGTGGATGCGCGAGTTCCGACTCAAATCGCTTGAGATGTATAATTATTTGCGTGTTCCAAAATGGGGTCCTTCAATCGAAGGCTTGAATATCGATAACATTGCAACCTACGTTCGTCCGAAAACTCAGATGAGCGGCAAATGGGAAGATGTTCCAGATGATATTAAAGAAACCTTTGAAAAACTCGGTATTCCGGAAGCAGAACGAAAATCTCTTGCCGGCGTTGGTGCACAGTACGACTCTGAGTTAGTTTACCATAACGTACAGAACGAAGTTTCAAAACAAGGTGTAGTTTACCTTGGCTTCGAAGAGGCTCTTAAATCAGAAGAATGGGGACCAATGGTAAAGGAATACTTTATGACCCTCATTACTCCAAAGGACCACAAGTTTGCAGCACTTCACGGTGCAGTATGGTCTGGAGGTTCTTTTGTTTATGTTCCAAAGGGTGTTCACCTCTCCTTCCCGCTCCAGTCTTACTTCCGTTTGAATGCTCGCGGAGCCGGACAGTTTGAGCATACACTTATCATTGTAGACGAAGACGCAGATCTGCACTTTATTGAAGGCTGTTCTGCACCAAAATATAACGAAGCAAATCTTCACGCCGGAGCCGTTGAGCTTTTTGTAAAAAAAGGCGCACATCTTCGCTACAGCACCATTGAAAACTGGTCTAAGAACATGTACAACCTCAACACAAAGCGTGCCCGCGTAGAAGAAGGCGCTTCCATTGAATGGGTAAGCGGATCCTTCGGTTCACACATCAGCTATCTCTACCCGGAAAGCGACCTTGTTGGCCGTGGTGCAAAATCGGAGTTTACAGGAATTACCTTTGCAGGTGCCGGACAGAGCCTCGATACTGGTGCAAAGATGGTACATCTTGCTCCGGATACAACAAGCCTTATTTCTACTAAGTCAATTTCCAAGAGCGGCGGCACAAGCATTTACCGCTCGGCAGTTTATATAGACAAAAATGCGACAGGCAGTAAAACAAGCGTTTCCTGCGAAAGCCTTATGCTGGACTCAGAAAGCCGTTCAGACACAATTCCTTCAATGGTTATTAAAACTGACGAGTGTGATGTAGGACACGAAGCAAAAATCGGACGCATTTCTAACGACGCAATTTTCTATCTCATGTCGCGCGGTATTCCGGAAGACGAAGCCCGCAGCATGATTGTAAGCGGATTTGCAAATCCTGTAAGCAAGGAGCTTCCGCTTGAATATGCGGTAGAAATGAATAATTTAATCAAGCTTGAAATGAAGGGTAACTGCTAGAGGTGTAACAATGGATAAAACAAGAGAAACAACAATAGACATAAACCCGATTCCATACCTTACCTGGACCTGGCTTAAAATAAATAAAGATTCTGTTTCTTACGATTTTAGTTTCACAGAAAATAACGGAACAGAAACAAAGCTTCCTGAGGGAATAACTTCAGGCAAAGGAAAATCAATTTCAACAAAGCTTCCTGAACCACAGTTTTCTATAGGAGAACAGGCTGCAAAGCTGATTTCTGACGCAGCAACAGAAGGTAAAATTTATACTATTGAAAAGAGCCCTGCAGAATCACTTATCATAAGAATAAAGCTTGATTCAAACAGCGCAACACATCAGATTATCCATGCAAAAGCAGGAACAAATGCAAGCATTATTATTGTTTACGAAAGTACTTCTGATTCAGCTGCACTTTCAGGTGTTATTACAAAGGTTTATGCAGAAGATGATGCTAAATTACACATTTCTAAGGTTCAGCTTTGCGGAAAGGCTGTAAACCAGATTGATGATACTGCTATAGTTTGCGGAGAGCGCGCAAAGGTAAGTTTTACTCAGATAGAACTCGGCGGCTCTCACTTAGACGCAGGCTTCCATGCAACACTCGAAGGCTATCAGTCTTCTTTCTATTCTGACACTGCTTATATCTGTCAGGGAAATCAGTACATCGACATGAATCAGGTTGTAGTACATAAGGGAAAGAAAACTGCCTGCGATATGAAAACTCACGGA
>JAEEGL015261010.1_pt1 | contig 12528 bp, 12 predicted proteins | sample 9134231 | NCBI WGS metagenome assembly JAEEGL01 (sample SAMN16246548, study PRJNA631951) | gut metagenome | biome: gut microbiome; feature: rumen; material: fiber-attached | host: Bos | place: Iran: Karaj | collected 2018-10
ATATTGGCGTTGTATTCGGGCAGCGCAGTCAATTATGGTGGGATGTTCCACCCGATGATTCATTCTATCTCTTAAGAGATATCTACAAAATTCCAAAGGACGAATTTGAGTCCACAAGAGCAATGCTTATTAAAGCATTAGATTTAGCATCAGTAATTAAAATTCCAACAAGACAATTAAGTTTAGGTCAACGAATGCGATGTGAAATAGCAGCCGCACTACTTCATAAGCCCAAAGTTCTATTTTTAGATGAACCAACGATTGGTTTAGATGCTGTCTCTAAAATTCAAGTGAGAGACTTTGTTAAAAAAATCAATAAAGAATGGGGAACTACGATTATTCTTACAACGCATGATATGCAAGATATAGAAGCCTTAACGAATAGAATCATCTTAATAGGAAAAGGTGAAAAGCTATTTGATGGCACGCTTTCAAAACTGAAAGAAAAATACGCACATGCAAAGAATAATTCAACGGATGAAGTGATTGCAGACATGTATAAAGAACTAAAACTAGTTTCTTAACGAAAGACTAAAGATAATTTACGGCGATTAATAATCGCCTCTACAATCGTACATTGAAAATTAAATATTGAAAGGAGATTTAACTATGAGACCATATTTATCCTTTTTTAAGCTTCGATTTGCAACCCGGACTTCAGTATCGTTTTTCTGCTTTGGCAGGCCTTGCTACACAATTCTTTTGGGGAATAATGATGATATTTATTTATGAAGCTTTTTATAAAAATGGTGTACCAAGTGCAATGAATTGGCAAGAATTAGTATCTTATATATGGCTTGGTCAAGCATTTTTTGCATTATTGTTTTTCAGGGTAACAGATACTGACATAATGGAGTCAATAAGATCGGGACAGGTTGCATATGAATTTGTTAAGCCTTTAAATCTATATTGGATGTGGTTTTCAAAAATTATTGCTAAGAGATTATCTGCTGGAGTATTAAGATTTATTCCAGTAATAATAGTTGCTGTTTTGTTGCCGCAAAATTATTCGTTAAAGGGTCCTATTTCAATTGAAGGATTATTATTATTTATAATAACAATGATTTTAGGATTAATTATTTCTACTGCTCTTGCGATGATAATACATACATTTATGTTCTATACAACCACAAGCAAAGGTCTCTTTAATATCTATGGGAACTTAGCAGATTTTTTCTCTGGTATGATTATTCCAATTGCATTTATGCCAATTGCAATTCAAACAGTATGTTATATTTTCCCATTTCGATTATGTATGGATCTTCCTATGAGAGTGTATATTGGAAATATTTCTGCTGTTGAAGGAATACAAACTGTTCTTGTACAAATTGCTTGGATACTTGCCCTAGTATTATTTGGAAATTATATGATGAAGAAAGTATCAAAAAAACTTATTGTACAAGGAGGTTAGCATGAGACTATATTTTAAATTTATTTGGATGTTTATAAAATCAGAAATGGAATATAAACTCTCATTCTTTTTATCAATGATAGCTTCTACATTGGGGACTTTGGTATCAGTTCTTGGAATTGTATTTCTTCTTCAAAAATTTGGAGCAGTTGGGGGTTGGAAACTAGAAGAAGTAATGCTTATTACTGGAATTGCAACATTTGCTTATACTTGTGTTGAGATGTTTTTAAGAGGATTAGATATGCTTTACACAAGAGTAAAAAGTGGGATATTAGACCAGATGATGACAAGACCAAGAAATATTCTATTTCAAGTAGCATGCTCAGATTTTCAAGTTCATAAGATAGGAAGGCTCACTGAATCAATAATCCTAATTATTTATGGATTAATAAATGTTGACATTGAATGGAATTTGTACAAAGCATTAGTTTTCGTTTTGGTATTAATTGGGTCAAATATTATTTTTGCTGCACTTCAAATTTTAAAAGCTGCATTTTGCTTTTGGACAATAGATGGTATGGAACTTATGAATATTCTTCAAGATGGAGGAAGAGATTTATCTAGTTATCCATTATCTATATACAAAAATTGGTTTAGAAAGTTTTTTACTTATATAGTTCCATTTGGAATGTGCAATTATTTTCCAATTATTTATTTGTTGCGGAAAAGAAGATGTTCCACATTGGTACGGACTAACGCCATTATTCGTACTACCATTTTTATTAGCTATGATTGGAATATGGAATATAGGTCTTAGAAATTATAAATCTACAGGTTCATAATCTATAAAAGAGAAGAAGCTACATTTTGTAGCTTCTTTTTTTTTTATATTGTGGTATAATATTACTAGATTTTAAATAAGGAGAGATAGGAAATGAATGATGTTCAAGCAGGTATGACATGTAAAAATTGTGGTGCACCTGTTACTTCTGAAATATGTCCATTTTGCCATTGTGCAACTGGTATTAACACTGAACAAGCAAACATGGAATATCCGATTTTAAATTGTAGATCGGCTGGATTAAGTTTTTGGAATATGGGATTTCCTTTAATATTTACAGTTGCTTTTGGAATAGCTTCATTAATGTCAATTGGTTTTACATTTGGAATGGGTAGTAGTGGAATTGGAGAAGCTAGCGGTTTTGCAGTAATGGGAGTTCTTATGAGTCTACCTTTTTTGGTAATTTCTCTTGGTGCGCTTGGATTTGTAATAAACCAACTTGTTAAATATATATCTGTAAAGTCAAAAGGGACTCCAATTACCGCAACAGTTTATGGGTATATGAATGATAATTTTCTTATTAATGGAAGACCTGCTCAAGTTGTGAAATTGTTAATTGATACAGAAAATGGAAAAAGATTTATTTTATATAAATTAGGAAGTATATACCAAAAATATGGTGTCAATACTCAAATTGAACTTATTATGTATAATAATATTTTTATGATAAATGACAAAGTTTAGCAATAATTGTATTGTATTATTGCACTAAAATGTTATAAAATAATTAAAAATATTGAAAAATATATTTTATTTTAAAGGAGAATTAAATATGTCTGAAGAGGAAATTTTTGAAAAATTAAAACAAATAGTAGTTAATGAACTAGGTGCTGATGAATCAGCTGTTAGAATGGATGCAAGCTTTGAAGAAGATTTAGAGGCAGATTCATTAGACTTGGTTGAATTAGTTATGGAGATTGAAGAAGCATTTGATATCAAAATTCCAGATGAGGATGCTGAAGGATTAACAACAGTTGCAAATCTTGTTGAATATATCAAGAATAAAAAAGAAGCATAGTAGTTGTACAAAATCGGAACGGAGTAAGTAATGAACAAAACAAAAAGAAGAATTTTTAAAACAGCAATTAAGTTGTTTGCAGAAAAAGGATTTGATAATGCCGGAATAGAGGAAATAACAGCAGTGTCTGGTGTTGCCAAAGGTTCATTATATTATCATTTTGAAACAAAAGAAGAAATCTTTGATACTTTATTAGACAGTGGGTTTAAACTTTTACAAAATAGTTTTGAGATAAAATTTAGACATCGTGAAAGTGCTGAAGAAAAATTAAAAGCAGTAGTTTTAATTTTAATTAAAATTGTTGTTCTTTATGAAGAATTTATTACTGTGGTAATTAGTAATAGCTTAGGAGAAAGTGATAGAGCAGTTAAATGTCAAAAAGCAGTAGATGGGGTTTGCGCTCAAATTGAAGAAGTTTTAAGTGATGGAATTAGTCATGGAGAATTTAAACCTTGTTCTGCAGAAAGCTTATCCTATTACATTTTTGGAAGTGTATATTCCACTGCACTTTATAGAATCAAAAAAGATAAAAATGCCACTAGTTTAGAAATATATGATGATTATATTGATGTTATTCTTAGTGGATTAAAAAGTTAATATTGATTTAAAAAGGCCAATTTAATTAGGCCTTTTTTTGCTTTTATGTTATAATCAAATAAAGTACACTTTTTAGCTAAAAGGGGTAATTGTATGAGAAATAATTTTATGACACCACCAGGTGTTAATCCAATACAAGCAATAGATCAAACAATAGATAACTATGTTGAGCAAGCAGTTGACATTTTATTTCAAAATTATAATATGCGTAATTTGGTATTAAGAAGCAATGATGAATTAACAAATTATTCTGTAAGTGATTTAGAAAGAATTCAACATGAGGAAAAAGATGCTGCTAGACGAGTTTTAAAAGTTATTGCATCTATTGAAAAATACCATCAAGAAACAATTGGTAGAAATGACAATCAATTAAGAATTGCACAATATGGTGATATTGGAAAAACTACTAAACTTCAATTAATGTCTCAAACAGCCCATACAAAACCATCTATGGATAGAATAATTAGAGGAATTAAGCATGCTTTTTCAAAAGCAGTTTGTACAAGTAAAAACTTTGGGGTAGATGTTTTTGCAAAAAGCTATGCAAGAAAATGTGCTAGAAAACTTTCTATAAATACATATTTAAGAGACATTAATGATGATGAATTTTTATCTAAAAAAGTAGTTCGTACAATGAGAAAAGTACTCGAAAGTGGAGGTAGTATTAGAGAAAGTTTCAATGAAAATAGTCCTGTTTTTCAAGCACTTGCTGGTTATGAAGATCCTTATGGTCGAGGACATATACCAGGCTATATAGATGAAATGAGGCAAAGTTTAATAAACAGTGAAATTGTAAGAGAGACAAATAAAGTACGTCAACCTAATGGATGGGTTTATCCTACAAGGTTATTATTAGATAATCCAAGAAGATTTTTTGAGTTTCAATCAAGATATGATTATATTTCAGATAAAATTTTGGATTTTGAATCAATGGCTATGCCTCTTGCAACAGCAAAGGCAAATATTGATAGAAGTGATATAGGTAATTTTATAGTTCAAAGATTAAAAGGATTTATCTCTCCTTATTATGAATCTGAGGAGTCATATATTAAAAACTTACAAAAGATGCTTTTTGATATCACAAAAGAAATAAGAGTAGACTTTGGTCACAATGAGTATTCATTTGAAGATATTAGAGGAATGGTTGAAAGAACATATAGAGCTATGCGCACAAGAGCTGTAATTACAGAAAATATGGGCATAAATAAAGGTGATGAACATTTAAAAGCAGCAAAATTAAAAAGATATGATCAATCAACAAAAGTTAGTGTTCATAAATCAACATTTACTTCAGATAGAGTTGAAAAAGCAAATGAAGTAATTACTAAAGCAGCTGGTGCAGCATTATTGGGAACCACAATTTATTATTTATTCCAAGTCCCAGATCCTAGTCACTGGACTACATATGGAGTAATTGCTGCTGCTACAGGAGCAGCTTATGCATCTGTTGCTGTGAAAAAAATTAAAGAAAAATTTACAGTAACAAAAGGTTCGAGCTATTTTAAACAACTAACTGAAGAAGAGCAATATGCAATAAATAGCATGGTAGCAGATAGATTAAATGCTATTGAGACACAAGCTGAAATGATGCAACAAAGAATGCCAAGAAAAGATAGATATAACACTATGGAGCTATAAAGCCTATATAGTAAAGAAAAAGTAGCGTATTAATGCTACTTTTTTTGTGTTTGCAATCATTAGTACAACTTATATATTAATAAACTATCTATTATTTTACATAATTTATAATATGGTTTACAATAATCTTGTGATCGTCGAAAAAAATTGTAAGGGAGGTAATAAAAATGGCGAATCTATCTAATGAAAATATTGAAAAATTAAGAATGTTAAGAGAGAAATTAATTAGTGAAGGAAGTATAATTGATTATACAGAAGAAGAGACTAAGCAAGTAGTTCTTAGCAAGGAAGAAGAGATTACTATCGAAAAAACAATGAATGTTTGGGGAATTAATAAAGAACAAGCAATTATGATTTATAAAACATCGGGTTCTTTAAAAGCACTAGAATATGTTAATAAAATAAGAGAATGGCAACAAGAAAATAAAATAACTTATGCTAAGATGAGTGCTCAAATGAAAGATGATAAAACTTTTATTGAAAATGTAGAAGAACTAGAATCTAGATATTATAAAAATTATGAAGATATCTTATCTAATGAACTTACTGTTGCCGAAATATATATTCTTAGAAATACAAATAAGAATTTTGAAAAGCTTCTAGCTGAAAGAAGACCTCAATTAGATCAAAGAATAAATAGATATCATGCATTAGGCACAGTTGTTTACTATGGACAAATAGTTGATCAATTAAAAACAAAAGAGCATAAAGTTACGATGAGTGAAAAAGAATATGAAAATAGCAAACTATTACCAAGTATTAGAAATGTTGAAGTTACCGAGATAGGTGGATAAATATAAAATAGTTGGTTGACAAATATATTAATTACAGATATACTTGTACTAGTACAAATAGTACAAGTATATTTTTTTGAAAGGAGCACTTAAGATGATCAAAATTACTGATTTAAGTAAATCGTTTGGAGACAAGAAAGTGCTAGAAAATCTTAATTGCAATATTAAAACAGGCTCAATATATGGCCTAATTGGTGCAAATGGTGCTGGCAAATCCACATTACTTAGAATAATTATGGGGATTTTTAAAGAAGATTCAGGCACGATAGAATTAGATGAAGAGATAATAAAAGATAAAGAAGAATTAATGCAAAAGCTCGTTTTTGTACCTGATGATTTATTCTTCTTTAAGAATTATACTCTTAAAGATACAATTAACTTCTATGCTAATGTATATAATGAATTTGAAAGCGATAGAGCAATTAAATTTGCTGAAACATTGAAACTTCCATTAGAAAAAAAGATTAATAACTTTTCGAAGGGAATGAAAAGACAAGCTGCACTAATTTGTGCCATATGTACAAATGCTGATTATATGTTTTTTGATGAAACATTTGATGGTATTGATCCAGTGGTAAGAAATTATCTAAAAAAGATTGTAGCAGAACAAATGGATAAGAAGGAAACTACTATTATTATGACATCACATAATCTAAGAGAACTAGAAGATATATGTGATAATATAGGACTTTTGTATAAAGGCGGAATTTTGTTTGAAAGTGAAATTGATTCTTTAAAAACTAATATGTTTAAGATTCAAATTTCTCTTCCTAGAGAATTTAACGATAAAGATTTTGAAAACTTTAATGTGCTAAGCTTTAAAAAGAGTGGAAGCGTGGCAACATTAATATTAAAAGGTGATAAGGAAAAATATGAAAAAGAGCTAAATGAGATGGACCCAATTATATTAGACTTTCTACCATTAACTCTAGAGGAAATTTTTATTTATCAAATGGAGGTGTTAGGATATGAATTTAACACAGTTATTTAATTTTAAGTTTTTTGTTCAAAATCTTAAAAAATCGAAGGCACTTATAATTCTAACTTCTTTATTGCTTCCAGTTTTTACTTTTTTAGGACTTTCCTTGTTTGGCCAGGTTAGTGGAATAGTTGATTTTTGGCAAGTTGGACTATTTAACATGTTATTCATGTATATAATACCAGTTGTTTTAAGTATTTCACTTTTTAATTTTGTATTTAAAAAGAAGAGCTGCGATTTTATTATGGGAATGCCACTTTCTAGAAAAACCATTTTTTTAACAAATACAATTGGTGGTATTTTATTAATAGTATTAATTCAAATAATTACCGCTCTTCTTACCGCATTATTTTCAATTTTTGCATCTGGAGCAATTATATTTAGCTCGGTGATTTTTGATACTTTTTTGTTTTTTACAGTTTCATATATATTTGTTTTTGTAGCATGCAATTTAGCAATTAGTTTTTCTGGAAATATTTTTGCAACACTAGTTAGCTTGTTACTTATACTATTTTTAGTACCATTTTCATTATTGTATTCAAGAATTGGCAATTTTGATATTGTTAGCTCAAGCGAAGTTAAAGTTGATATAGATAATAATGCAATAGATTTTTATGAACCTTTCAATTTTACTGCACCATCTATGGCTTTTGAAAGTTTATTTTTAGGTACATATTTTGGCTATAATGGCATGTCAATAGTCAAAATGGTTGGACTTTGTATTGTGTATTTTGGACTTGGTCTTGTACTATTTAATAGAAAGAGATTTGAAATGGCTGAAGAATCATATGAAAGCACAAAAATTCATTTGATAATAAAGCTATTAACCCTTGCTCCATTTGTTGCTTTTTTCTGTTCGACTGGTGCATATAGAAGTTCTATTGGATGGTTATTCTTTATTGCAGTACTTGCAACATATTATTATGTGTTTGATTTAATTACAAATAAAAAGATTAGCTTAAAAATAACAATTCCACTTTTTCTAGTATCTACTTTAACAATGATTGCTTTGTATCATTTTATAATACCTAAACTTGACATTCTTTCTAAAAAGTCTATTAAAATAGAAGATGTAAAATGTGTTGAAGTTGACTTGATTCGCACATATGGCAATTATTATAATGATTTAGGATTAATTATTGATGATGAAGAATTAGTTGGAGATTTACTAAGGGATTGCAGTGAGTTTCACAACTATTCGCCTTATATAGAAAGCTCATATACTGATTTTAATTGTAGTTTAAATATAGAGCTTGAAAACGGCACGCATTATTTAGTTAATAAATGGATAGGCCGTTCTTTAGAAAAAGCTATAAAAAAATATGGAGATAATGTTTATCAATATGATGAAACTGAATCATTACCTCAACTTATTGGCGTAGATTTAAATAGAGAAGATAGAAATAATATTAGAAATAGTTTAAGAGAAGATTTAAACAATATGTCTTATAAAAATTATTATGAGATGATTAAGAGCGGTACAGAAGGCTATACCTTAGTACTTGCAAATTATAAGAACCATAAATTAATTGCTTCAGACTATTCTTATATAGGTCTAATTAATACTTCTAAGTTAGTTGCTAACTTACTAAATAAACAAGCATATACTAGTGTTTATGGGATATATAGTCTAGATATTTATAAAAAAGATGATCTTCAATCATATATGATTAAAGTAAATCCAGATATAAAGTTTGCTGATCTTGAAGAATTAAAATATGAAAATAAAATTAAAGAAGCAAAGACGACAAATGATGATATACTATCTGGAGATAATGATTTTAAAGGCGAATTTGACTTATTTAAAGACATTTCATATGATTATGCTGAAACTTCATTTGGCGTAATTGATAGAGCTACTGAGGCTATTTCAAAAGAGGATTTAATAGAATTTGTTAATAAAGATAAAAAAGCGATATTTAATAGAGAAGAGCCATATTTGGTATTGTCAGGGTATGGTAATAAAACCTTTTTATACTATACTAATAATATCGAAGAATTTTATAAATTGATGGCGAAAACACATAACGAAAAGATATATCCTAATGAATCATCATTCAAACTAAACGAAAATATACAGTAAAGGAGTGGGAAAATAATGATAACTATAGATTATACAAATCGTACTCCTATATATGAACAAATTGTTAATGAAATTGAACGTTTTGTTACACTTGGTGTGTATCAGCCAAAACAAAAGATTGAAAGTGTAAGAGATCTTGCATTAAATTTAGGAATTAACCCTAATACTGTGAAGAAAGCATATGATGAATTGGAAAGAAGAGGAGTAATTACCACTCTTTCTACAAAAGGAACTTTTATTACAGAAAATATAAAAGCATTAACAAAATCTAAAATAGATGAAAGAATTGAAGCTATAAAAGCAGAAATGATCGAATTGGAAAAGTTAGGAATATCTAAAGATGAGATTATTAAAAGATTAAAATAAAAAAGAAAAGTGCCATAGCTATATGGCACTTTTTATTATTTCTTTTCTTGCAGATAATTGATTGCATAATTATAATTTTCTCTATATCTTCTATTTTTTGACGTTGCCAAATAGAAAACACCTGCAACTACAACGATTACAATAATGGCTACTGTGAGTAAAAGACCAGTGTTTTGATTTGTATTGTACTTGTCTCTAATCATGTATTTAAGCATAAGATGCTCTTGTTCTTCTTTTCGTTGTTCTTCTGCAATTACTTCATTAATCTTATTTTGGATACTTAATTCATCTATCATTTTTAAATAAAACTCCTTAACTGCTTCAATTTCATTTGTGCCAGAATATTTTACATACCTTGATCCATCTGGCTTGTTTTTATAAACTACAAATTCATTGTTAGCTTCTTTTTTATATATACCATAAGCACATGTTCCGTCGTAATCACAATCTATAAACATACGAGTAACATCGGCTGGTGGCAATGCTTGAGATTGATACCACTTTTTTAACTCTTCAATTGTTTGTGGGATTGTTTCGGCATTTATACTCACTATTACACCTCGCTTTTATAAAAGCTAATACTCTCTCGATAGTATTATAACGTATTTTTTTAAAATGTTATATTAATTTTAGATTACAAAAACATATTTATAAGTTTTACTGCTGTTTTGATGATTTGAACAAATAATTGCAGTATGATAAAATTACATGGAAATTAAAAGTTGATGTATAAAAGGAGAGAATCGTTGTGTTTGATAAAGTAGTAGAAAAGATTGAAAAAACTTATTCTAGAAATGTTTATACAAGTATTGTTTTAATACTATTTGTATTAGTGTTTTTTATTATTTCTTTTTGTACGAAGCTTTTTTCTGCTCCGTTCACGGCTTTTAATCCAAATGTTGCTTTGCAATTTGAAAGCGGATTTTCTAACATATTTAATATTATTATATTTGTTATAATTTTGATTTTTAGCATTGCTTCTTATATAGGCAGCAAGAAAAGGAATAAAAAGGGACTTGTTTTTGGAACAATAGTTGGATTTGTATTTTTTGCATTTAGTGCGATTGCATTAAGTGTGATAGGAAGAAAATCGGAAGTTGGGGCTTTAAATCTTGCTTTTTGGATCATTCTTATTATATTGGGTTTAGTTTTTATGTGCTTATTTGGACTATTTGGATTTATTAAAATAGATATATTAAAACAAAGAGCTAAGCCAAAAGATATAAAGAATAATGAAAGAGTAACAAAAACAACAAAAGTAGCAGAAAAGAAAGAATATTATGAAAATTATGATGTTCAAGAATCCTATTCGGAATCTTCATCTACAAATAGTTCGACCGATTATTCAGAATCTCATGAGTCACATGAGTATAGATACTAAAAAAGACTAGATGCATAAAATTTGCATCTAGTCTTTTTTATATTCTACATATACCACCAATTGTTTTATATTGTTTAAATGATGAATTGTTATGATAATCATATGTATCGGAGCCACTAATAACAGCACAATCTCCTGATTTAACATGCCCTAAATCTTTAGCGATATTAATTCCATTTGATATCATTACATCAGCATAATCTTTATCTACAAATATTGGAGTAACGCCCCAAATAAGATTCATTTGTCTAGCCGTTATTTCATCTGGTGTAACAGCTATAATGTCACAATATGGTCTAAATGATGAGATTGCTTTAGGAGTATTTCCATGAGCGGAAAGTGAGAAGATTGCATTTGCTTCAGTTTGCATTGCAACCTCACATAGAGCATGACCAACAATCAAATCTGGTGTAGTGCCCTGTAAATCACCACTTCTAGTCTTGCTATTTAAAATTTTCCAATGTTCCATTTGTTTTTCTATAGTTTCGGCAATTCTACTCATAGTTTCTACACATTCAGTAGGATAAGAACCTGTTGCAGATTCTCCAGAAAGCATAATTGCAGATGTTCCATCTAAAACGGCATTCGCAACATCACTTACTTCTGCTCTAGTTGGACGAGGATTATGAACCATACTTTCTAACATTTGAGTTGCTACTATTACTTGTTTTGCTTTATTTAGACATTTTTTAATAAATGTCTTTTGAAGCATTGGAACTCTTTCCATTGGAATTTCTACGCTTAAATCACCACGTGCAACCATTATTCCATCAGATACTTCCAAAATTTTATCAAAATTATCTACACCTTCAATATTTTCTATTTTTGAAATTATTTTGATGTGTTCAGCATTATTATCTCTTAGAACATCTCGAATTGCGATTATGTCATCGGCTTTACGCACAAATGAAGCAGCTATAATGTCGAATCCATTTTGAATTCCAAAAATAATGTCTTTTCGATCTTTTTCACTAAGTAGAGGTAAATTAAGTGATAAGCCAGGAACATTGATTGACTTTCTATTAGAAAGGTGTCCACCATTTTTAACAAGACATTTGATATTTTTATCTTCAATTTCTAGTACTTCTAATTCGATTAAGCCGTCATTAACTAAGATTTTGCTACCAATAGCAACATCTTTGTACAAATCAGCATAATTAACGTATACTTTCGATTCATTTCCTATGCACTCATCATGCATTAGTGTGAATTCATCATCTTTATTCAATTCAATTTCGCCATTTTCAAACTTTCCAATTCTAATTTCTGGACCTTTAGTATCGAGCATAAGTGGAATAGGTAGGCCTAAATCATTTCTAACTTTTTTAAATAAGTCAATTCTTTTTGCTTGTTCTTCATAATCACCATGTGAAAAGTTAATTCTGGCAACGTTCATTCCTGCTTTACAAAGGGCTACAAGCTTTTGATAGTCATCTACTGCAGGGCCTAATGTACAAACAATCTTTGTCTTACGCATATC
>JAEEGL016888238.1_pt1 | contig 12528 bp, 9 predicted proteins | sample 9134231 | NCBI WGS metagenome assembly JAEEGL01 (sample SAMN16246548, study PRJNA631951) | gut metagenome | biome: gut microbiome; feature: rumen; material: fiber-attached | host: Bos | place: Iran: Karaj | collected 2018-10
CGATATATGCGGCAGAGAGAGCCTGGATGGCGAAACTCATGTCCATGATTTCCGCGGGATGACCGTCGCCTGCGGCGAGATTGACCAGACGCCCCTCTCCCAGCAGATAGATCCACTTGCCGTCCACCTTGAAGCCCTCGATGTTGGCGCGGGCCACTTTGGTTTCAGTGGCGATCTTACGCAGACATGCGACATCCACCTCAACGTCGAAATGGCCGGCGTTGCAGCAGATTGCACCCTCCTTCATAGCGCGGAAGTGTCTCTCGCAGACAATGTCGCAGCAGCCGGTGACGGTGATGAACAGATCGCCCAGCGGCGCCGCATCGTCCATGGTCATCACCTTGAAGCCGTCCATCACCGCCTCCATCGCCCTTATCGGATCGATTTCGGTAATGATGACGCTGGCGCCCAAGCCTTTGGCCCGCATGGCCACGCCCTTGCCGCACCAGCCGTAGCCCGCCACCACCACGGTCTTGGAGGCGACGATGAGGTTGGTGGTGCGCATGATGCCGTCCCACACGCTCTGGCCGGTGCCGTAGCGGTTGTCGAACAGGTATTTGCACTCGGCGTTGTTTACCATCACCATGGGGAATTTCAGCTCGCCGCGGCTGGCGCGGGCCAGCAGGCGGTTGATGCCGGTTGTGGTCTCTTCGCAGCCGCCCCAGACGTTCTCTATCAAATCGGGATATTCACTGTGGATCATGCTGACTATGTCGCCGCCGTCGTCGATAATCACGTTGGGGCCCGGTTCCACTATGCAGCGGATGTGGCGGTCATACTCCTCGGGGCTTTCGCCATGCACCGCGAACACGTTCACGCCGCTCCTGACCAGCGCCGCCACTACGTCGTCCTGGGTGGAGAGGACGTTGCTGGCGGCCGCATAGACCTCGGCGCCACCCGCCGCCAGCACCTGGCACAGATAGGCGGTCTTGGCCTCCAGATGCACGGAGACGGCAAACTTGACCCCTTTGAAGGGCTTGTCGGAGGCGAACTGCTCCTCTATATCGTTGAGCAGCGGCATGTGCGCACGCACCCAATCTATCTTGCGCTGACCGTCAGGCCACAAATTGATATCCTTTATTTCAGACATAAGATATTATTCCTAAATTTGCTCAAAGTTACGATTTTTATCTCAATGGCGGCAAGTCTCAACATAATGTTCTACAATCTGGAGAACCTCTACGACACTACCGCCGACCAGACTATCGACGACGAAGAGTTCACCCCCCTTGGTGACAAGCGCTGGGATGCCATCAAGTACCAGACAAAGCTGAACAACCTGAGTAACGTGTTTGCCGCGGTAGCTTCGTTGCCGGGCGGTTTTCCCGCGATTGTGGGGGTCTCCGAGGTGGAGAACGACCGCGTGCTGGAGGACCTCCTTTCGCAACGGCGAATGCAGCCCGCCAACTACCGCTACGTCCACTATGATTCCAAGGACGCCCGCGGCGTGGACGTGGCGCTGCTATTCCGCCCCGACCGGTTCAAGCTCGTGGGGAGCGAGCCCGTCAAGCTGCAGCTGCGCAGCGGCCGCGAATACATCGGCCGCGACATCCTGGCGGTGTGGGGCAAGCTGGACGACGAGATGTTCTGCTTCTACGTATGCCACTTCCTGTCGCGCCGCGGCGGGGTTTACGCTTCGCAGGGCTTCCGCCGTGCCGGCGCCGAGACGGTCCGCGACCACGCCATCAGGATGTGGAAGAAATTCCCCGGCATCAAGGTGGTTATCATGGGCGACATGAACGACACCCCCGACGAGGCCTCGCTGAGCGAGCTGCTGAGGGCACGCGAGAAAATCGACCATGTGGGCGAAGGGGAATACTTCAACCCGATGTGGGCCATGCACAAGGCGGGCCTGGGAACCAGCATCCACAACCACAACTGGATCCTGTTCGACAACATCATCGTGAGCCGCAATCTGCTCCCGGTTGCGGCGGGCTACACACAGGCCAAGGGTCTCGCCATCGACAAGTTTGACAAGCACTACTGGGCGCACATCTTCCAGCGCAACTTCATGATGAAAAACGGCAAGCCCTACCGCAGCTGGGAGGGTAACACCTTCTCCGGCGGCTACAGCGACCACCTGCCGATTTTGATAAGACTTAAATAGACAATAAAAAAGGGCCCCGATTGAGGGCCCTTGATTATTTCTATGTCTCAAGACTAGAAGAACAGTCTTGCGCTGAAGAGCATCTGCCAGGTGTTGAACAGGTTGCGATAGCTCTTGATGGTGGGAGCGTTGAAGGTGTAAACACCAGTCTCGTCGGCCTTGCTGATCTCAAGGATGTTCTCGGAGCTGACCTGCTTGGTAAGACCCCAGTTGGAGTTGATCAGGTTAGCCACGTTGTTCAGATCGACGCCCAGCTGAAGGGTGGTCGGTTTGTTAGCAACGTTGACGATGAAATCCTGAGCAAGCTTGAGGTTGATGCGGTTCTGCCAAGGAGCAACCTTTGCGCCACGGATGGAGTATTCTCCTCGGTGAGCTGACAGGTAGCTGTCGTTCTCGATGAACTCCTTGAAGGCAGCCTTGTTCTCTTCGTCCTTGAAGGTCATCTTGGCCAGATCTGCGTCGGTCGGGATGTACATCAGGTTCTGAGAACCGCTCACGCCGGTAACATCGTTTACATACTTGCCGCTGCGTACGCCGAAGGTGTAAGAGTAGCGGGTGTATGAATAGGTACCTACATAGCAGTGGTTGTAGCCCTCATAGAACACACCCAGAGTGGTAGCCAGGTGGCTGCCTTCCTTGATGCGATAGCTTACGTTGGCAATCACGCGGTTGGGAGAAACGAATGCGGAGTGGCCGAGTTCAGGCACGTTGGAGCCGTTCTTGGCATAGTTTCCGCCGGAGAACAGGGAAGATACCTGGTCGCCGTAACCCTCCTGGATGGACTTGGAATCGGCGCGGGTGTAAGCGGCCATCATGCTGAGGCCGTTTGCGAAGTCCTTGGCCAAACGTGCGGTAACGGAATAATATGAACCGTGGAGGTTATCCACATTGGTCAGATAATACGGAGCAACGGTGCTTCCCATAGAGTTCTTGAGTTTCTCAGAAGTCCAGGAAGTACGTTTCTCGGGCTCGCCGGGGAGCTGTACGCCGTCACCCTCGGTGTAGCCCAGACGCAGGGCTGCCACGGTGTTGAGGTCGTAGTTGTAAATACCCTCGATTGAACCCTTGATGCCAAGAGGAAGGTCGAAATCAACAGCGAGAGAAGACTTCCAGGTGGTGGGCATCTTCAGGTTCTTGTCGAGGATGGTTGCTCCTGTAGGAGCATACAGATCCTGAGCCTTGAATGCACCGCCGTAGATATCGGTAAGGATATCATTGAGGTTGGCGTGGAAGTTGGGGGTATTGGCACCAGTTCCATCAGGATCGATGTATTGTGCCTGCATGCAGTTGCTGTTGCCGGCAACGGATACGATCCACACGAAGGGGATACGGCCGGTGTAAAGACCGGAACCGCCGCGAACCACCAGGGAACGGTTCTGGAGAACATCCCAGTTGAAACCGATTCTGGGAGAGAGGTTGACGGTTGCCTTGGGCATGTCGGCAGTACTCATTCCCTTCATCGACTGGCTCTTTTCTGCCAGTTCGAGGAATTCCTTATTCTCGTTGTTTGCGATAGTCGGATAGATGGGGAGCTCTGCACGCAGGCCGACGGTCAACTTGAAGTAGTCGCTGAAGTCAATCTCGTCCTGGAAATAAGCGGAGAACTGATTGTAGGTGAAAGAAGGATATACCTGCTTGAGGTCGTCGCGGTTGGAGTGGGTGATTGCAAAAGCAGAGGGCTTACCGCCTGCGAGGAAATCATCCCATGAATCGTAAACATAGTAGCCGAGACCACCCTGCATATAACCATTCTTGGTGAGGTCGTACTCATATTGGAGACCCGCCACGAAGTTGTTGATGCCAGCCCTGAAAGAGAGCTCGTCGGTGGCGACAACGGTGTGTACGTCGCGCAGGTTGCCATAGGTGAACGGGTCGGGACCGAAGGAGGTCAGAACGGCCTTGTTGTCCACATAGTTCTCGAGGATATCCACTGTAGGGAAGTTGTCACCCACAAAGGCGCGGGGCTCGTTCTGGTGTGACCAGGTCACACGCAGCAGGTTGGCGGCAGCGCCGTCGAAGATCCTGGAGTTGAGCTCGGCTGCCACTGAGGTGAAGTTCATCTCCTGGAAGTAGCGGTTGGACTCGAAATACTGAGCGTATGTGGATGTACGGCCGTAGTTGTTGCGGTCATACGGGTTCGGGTTAATCGGGTTTACAGAGTTCGAAGGAGTGTTGGAATTGTTGGTGTGAGTGTGGCTCAGACGCAGGTTGAAGCGGTTGTTGTGATTGATAACCCAATCCAGACGTGCCATAACCTTATAGTCGGGAGTGCTCAGAGAGTAGTTCTGATAGCGGCCGGGGTTGTAACCATATTTGGTATCAAGCTCTCTCAGAACCTCTTCCATGAATTCCTGGGTAGGACGTACAACATCGCTGTTGGGAACGAAGTTGGGATCCACCCTGCTGCCGGTAGCGGTGCTGACAACCTTGTTGGAGCCTGCGACTACATCGGAAGTGTATTCTGCATTGACAAAGAAGAAGAGTTTGTTCTTCACGATGGGACCGCCGATGGTGAAGCCCACGGTATTGTCGAGCATATCAGTCCTGTTGAGGTCATCGCCTTCTACCTTGTAACCACGCACCTTGTCGGAGGTGTAGTAGTCATATACGGAAGCGTGGAACTCGTTGGTACCGCTCTTGGTGACGGCGTTGATGGCACCACCGGTGAAACCGCTCTGACGAACGTCGAAGGGGGTGATGTTAACGCTCATCTGCTCGATGGCATCCAGGGAGATGGGAGTGCCGCCTGCGGGGAGGTTGCTGCCGATACCGAATGCATTGTTGAATGCGGCACCGTCGACAGTTACATAAGAAGAACGGTAGTTACCGCCACCCACTGCAAGACCGTTGGAGGTGGTAGATGCCTGAGGGGTGAGCTTCATGATGTCGTTCATGCTGCGGCTTACCGTAGGCATGTTGTTCATGGTGCGCTGGCTTACAGAGGTACCTGCACCGGAACGGCGTACGTTCATGTTGGACTCGATTCCGTCTGCCACGAACACGGCTGCATCCAGGGCGATGGATTCGTCTTCCAAAGCCGCATCGACAACCACGGTCTCGGCCAGAGGCGCATAAATGCCCTTGTTCTCAACCTCGCGGTAGCCCAGCATCTGGAAAGATACAGTGTAGGGACCACCAGCCGTTACGTTGTTGATACGGTAGTTACCATTCTTGTCGGTAACGGCATAGAATGCGGTTGCAGTAGGCTGATAAACAGCGATAACTGCCACGCCGGGAACGGCACCGTCCTTATCGGTGACGTGACCGCCAATAGAAGCAGTCGTAACCTGTGCATTTACGGGCACGACAAAAAGCATCACTGCCAAAGACAGCAATAAACTCTTGATGGTTTGTTTCATAACAATATTAATTGGTTTTGTTGGATAAAAATTCTTAACCAAAATGCGCCGCGAAGATAATATTCCCTACATTATTATGCAAGTTCAACTACGGTTATTCCGGCGCCTCCCATCTCCAATGCCTCGTCGTGAACAGCAATTACTCCAGCCACCGTCTTGAGGTACTTGCGCAGCTCTTCACGCAGCACGCCCGTCCCCTTGCCGTGCAGTATCTTCACCTGCGAAATTCCGATCATCTTCGCGTCGTCTATAAAGCGCGTCACAATGTTCAGCGCGCTCTCCAGCCTTTCGCCCCGCACGTCTATCTGAGGCGAGAAATTCATCTTACGTTGGGATATGCTTTCCATTCCCTTCACTGCGACGCCGCCGCTGGTGGCCTTGCGCGGCGCGGTGGCCTTTGACGCCTCCTTGAATTCCTTGGCGCTGATGCGCTCCACCTTACCCAGATCGGTCTTGGTGGTGAGGCCGCCCACCGCCACGGAGACCTTCTTGGTGGAAATCTGTACGATCTCGCCCACCATGTCGCTGCCGGTGATGCGGACCTTGTCGCCCACCTTGAGCGGCTCGGGTTTGTTCTCCACCTTGACGACGGTCTTGACGGTGGCCTCTCCCGCCTTGCGGGCGCGCTCTTCCTTCTTCTCCTGCTGCCGCTGACGGCGGGCCAGAATCTGCTGCATCTTCTTCTCTATCAGATCGTCGGCCTCGGTGCGGACGGGTTCCTCCTCCTGAAGTTTCTGCTGCAGTTCGGTTACTTTGGCGCGGGCCGCCTTGGTCTTCTCCTTCTCCGCCTGCGCCTCGCGTATCTCACGGATGGTCTGCTCAATCTGGCGGTTGGCCCCGGCCACTATCTCGCGCGCCTCGGCCTTGGCCTCGGAGAGAATGTTGCCTCGCAGCGTCTTTATCTCGGAAAGTTCCTTCTCATAGCGTTCGGTGAGGCTTTCGAGGGTGCGGTCGGCGTTCTTCACCCGGCTGAGCCTTTCGTCCAGCGCCCGGCGGTTGCGGGCTATCTTGCGCAGCTGCCGCTCCATATCGACGAAGTCGTCGCCCGCCTTCTCCTCGGCACTGTGGACGATCTCCTCGGGCAGACCCATCTTGCGGGCCAGTTCGAAGGCGAACGAATTGCCCGGCAGCCCCTGCTCCAGGGTGAAGAGAGGCGTAAGCGTGGCCACGTCGAATTGCATGGCGCCGTTTATCACATGCGGCGAGTTGCCGGCATAGAGTTTAAGATTGGTATAGTGGGTGGTGATGACACCGTAGGCACCCTTGCCGGCGATATTGTCCAACACCGCTTCTGCGATGGCGCCGCCCGCGGCGGGCTCTGTACCGCTGCCGAACTCATCTATCAGCACCAGTGTGCGCTCCCCCGCCCCGGCGACGATTTCGCCAAGATTCTTCAGGTGCGACGAATAGGTGCTGAGGTCGTTCTCCAGGCTTTGGTCATCGCCGATATCGACATAGATGCGGTCGAAGATGAGCATCTCCGAAACTTCGCTGGTCGGAATCAGCAGGCCCCACTGGAACATGTACTGCAGCAGGCCCACCGTCTTGAGGCAGACGCTCTTGCCGCCTGCGTTGGGGCCGGAGATGAGCATAATGCGGCGGTCGTTCGCCAGGGTGAGCGTCAGCGGGACGATCTCCTTGTTCTCCTTGCGCAGCGCACGCTCCAGCAGCGGATGGCGGGCCTTGCGCAGGATAAGTTCGCCCGTCGTGGAGATGACGGGCATACCGGCTATCATATCCATCGCCACCAGAGCCTTGGCGCGGATGAAATCCACCTTTATCAGAAAGTCGGCGCTGTCGATGACCTCAGGCAGATAGGGGCGCAGGAAGTCGCTGAATTCCATAAGGATGCGCTGAATCTCGCGCTGCTCCTCGAACTGCAGCTCGCGCACGGCGTTGTTCAGATTGACCACCTCCAGCGGCTCTATGAACGAAGTGCGGCCGCTGGCAGATTCGTCGCAAACGATGCCCTGCAGCTTGCGCTTGTCGGAGTAATTGACGGGGATGAGCATCTTGCCGTCGCGCACCACGGCTTCGGCGTCGGCGGCGGTAATGCCGTCGGCCTGCGCCTTCTTGAGCACGGCGGCGATGGTGCGGGAGATAGATTTCTCCTTGGCCTTGAGGTCGGAGCGGATCTGCGCCAGCTCGGGCGAAGCGTTGTCGCGCACCTCTCCGCTCTTGTTTATGATGGAGTCGATCTTGCGCAGGATCTCGGGATATATCATCACCGGCTCCGACATCTTCTTGAGCGACGGATACACGCCGCCGCTAGCCTTGCAGAAGGCGACCACCTTGCGGACTGTGGTCAGACCCTTCTGCAGCAATATCAGATTCGGCAGGGAGATGCAGCTGAGTTCGCTGGTCAGCGGCATCAGGAAAGGCCGCATGTCCACATATCCGTCGGCGGGGAAAGTATCCTCGAACATGCAGACAAGGCGCATCTCGTCGGTGAGGCGCAGCGCCGCCACTATCGACTCTTCATCGGTCATCATCCCGCTCTCTTCGACAATCCTGCGCGCCCCGGCGGTGGAACACTTGCCGAGGACCATCTCCCTAACGATGTCAAAGCCGAGCTTTTTTTCGAGACTGTGCATTATCGATATGAATTTTCCAGCGCTATTCTGAGTTCCGTGATACTGTTTAGGGTTTTAATTTCACCTTCCTTCACATAGGATATCTCTCCCGTCTCCTCCGACACCACCACCGCCTCGGCGTCGGTCGCTTCGGTGATGCCCACCGCCGCACGGTGCCGCATGCCGTAGCGGGGGTTGATGTCGTTGTTTTCGCTGATAGGCAGGGTGCAGCGGACCGCCAGTATGGCGTCCGAAGTGAGGATCATCGCCCCGTCGTGCAGCGGAGAATTCTTGAAGAAGATGTTCTCGATCAGGCGGCGGTTGATCTCGGCGTCGATGGTGTCACCCGTTTCGATGACGTTGTCCAGCGACGATATGTGCTTGAACACCATCAGGGCGCCCATCTTGCTTTCCGACATGCGGTAGCAGGCGCTGGTGATCTCTTCCAGGGCGTTCTGGCTTATCTGCGAATTGGTGGCGCGACGTCCGAAGAACTTGCGCAGCCGGCCGCCCCCCTTCTTTGGCGCCGAGAAGACTTCCGAGCCGATGCGGATCAGAAAGCGCCTGATTTCTGGCTGGAAAATCACGATGAGCGCGATGAGGCCGACACCCAGGATGGCATCCATGATGTGGGTGGTGAGCGACATGTTGAGCGCAGCGAACACCGCCCGTAGCACATACAGCAGGATGATGGCGATAAAGATGCTCATCGCCTGCGTGCCGCGGATGAGTCGGTAAACGACGTAGATGAGCAGCGCCACCAGCAGCACGTCCAGTATATCTACGAAAGAAATATTCAGGAAGTCGAACATAACTACAAAGATAACATTATCTTTGGATTATGAAGGGAAGATTTGCAGAAGAGTTGAGGCGTGCGGCGCGGGGGCTTCTGGAGTTGTTCTTTACGCGGGAATGCGTGGTGTGCGGCGCAGTTTTGAATGAGGATGAAAGTTTTCTGTGCGCCCACTGTCTGGGCGATATACCACTGACATATTTCTGGACTTACAGCGAGAACGCCGCGATGGAGCGGCTGGGCGGACTGTGCATGCGCGGCGGGGGCGCAGACGGTGGAAGCGACGACGGCGGCGGGTGCCGCGTCTATAACGTCGCGGCGCTGTTTTTCTATCGGCACAACAGCCCATATTGCGACATCGTGAGGCAGTTCAAATACGGCCGGCGGGAGAATCTGGGGCTTTGGGCGGCGCATCTGCTGGGGGATTACCTGGCGCGCGGCGGGCTGTTTGGCGACGTGCAGGCGGTGGTGCCGGTGCCGCTGCACCCTCGCAAGCGGTGGAAGCGAGGCTTCAACCAGGCGGAGATCATCGCCCGCGGGGTGGCGGAACGGCTGGGTTGCGACACTGGCGCGGCAGAGGCTGGGACTCGTCCCGGCCTGCCCGTGACGGCCCGGCTGCTGCGACGGCGGCGCTACACCTCAACCCAGACGCGCAAGAGCGCCGGCGAGCGTGCCGGCAACGTCTCGGGAGCCTTCGCCGTGAACCTTCGCGAAGCGGAGCGGCTGCGTGCGGCAGGCATCCAGCACATCCTTATTGTCGATGACGTTCTGACCACCGGCGCCACTTTGGCCGAATGCATCCGGCTGCTCGAGGGCCATTTCACCGTGAGCGCCGCCACCCTTGGTTTCGTGGAATAAACTGAGTATATTTGTCCACATGAAAAAGATTCTTCTCGCGGCGGTTATCGCCATCCTGGCCCTGAGCGGCTGTACTCCCAAAACCGACAAGGCGGCCGCAGTGGCCTCCGGATTCCTGGAGAAATTCTTCAATATGGATTATGCCGCCGCGGCCGCCTACTGCGCGCCCGATGTGGCAGAGATGCTGTGCGACACCATCGCCGCTGCCGACTATCCCAGCGAGGAGATTCGCGCCAAGGTTGTCGAGGCCTCCAAGAAGACGACTTTCAAGATTGTTTCATCAGTAGTGGACGAGGAGACCGGTGCGGTGGATATCAATTACGAGATTCGTCCTTACGGCGCCGTGGGAGATGCCTCCATTCCCCACAGCATGCGCCTGGAGAAGATTGACGGCGACTGGAAAATCGTCGCTCTGGAATAGATCGATATCTCAGATTATTCCAGCATTAAAGCCCGAAAATCGTCAATATCTTTCTGCGGGACACCGTTTGCCAGAAGATATGCCTCGGTGCGCTGGGCGAAGGTGACGGTCAGATCGCTGTCCGCCACTCCCAGGGCCTGGCCGCCTAACTGCCAAAGGGTGTTGCAGGTGTACTGGTGGGCGTATTTCTTGGTGCGTGAGTAGTCGAATTCCGTCTTGCCGCCGTTAAGGCTCCAGTCGGCGGGTGAAAAGAACAGCAGCTCGTACTCCTTGGACATGTCGCTCTCGCTCACACCCAGCAGGCCCAGATATAGGGCCGTCATGGTGCCGGTACGGTCGCGACCTATCGAGCAGTGATAATAGACGGGCTTTTCCTCCCGGAGACATTTCACGGTGAAGCTGAATGTCTTGGCGACCTTGGATGCATATTCGCGGATCATTCCGCCGTAGCCTTTGCTGAAGTCGGCGTTGTAGAAGGCGATGTCCTTGCCCAGACGGGATGTGGAGGAATTCACGTCCTTGCTTTCGCGAAGGTCGATCTCGGCACGGATGCCTTCGCGCAACATCTCCTTGACGCCGGTGGAGCTAAGATAGCTGCCGGTAATTTCGCCGCCGCGATACAGCCGGCGATACTTTACCTTCTTGCCGTCCACGGTGCTCCAGCCGCCGATGTCGCGGGCATTGCGCACCTTGGGCGGGAAGAATACCTGATGGATGAGGCCTCTGGTCGGGAAACTCCCCAGCGCCACTGTCTTGCCGGTGTCGTCGCGCGTCACTTTCCAGTTGTAATTCCTGTTCGGTACAAGATTGGTCAAATCGTATGATGTCGTACCCGAAGCCAGCGGAACATCATAGGCCCACTCGCCGTCATCGACATTCAGTGTAAGGGTTACCTCCCCTTCCGGCGCTTCCCAGGAAATGGGAACTTTAGGCGGCATGTCGGCATCGCCGGGGGCGCCGTACGGTAGGTATTCCGGATCCAGCACGTGGGTATAAGAATAGTCCCTCTCGTCGTAGGTCACGTTCTCGATGAACTGCATTATTATCTCGCTGGTAACCAGATAGGGCTCCGTCACCACGACCGGCACGGGTTCCGTCTCCTCCTTCTCCGGCTCCGGCCCGGGATCGGGTCCTGGCACAGGCTCGGGTTCAGGCGCCGGCTTGTTGCACGAAACGACCATCATCGCCGCCGCCATCATCAGAAACAGTATCTTTTTCATAATCGGTTATTTGTCAGAATGTCCAGCCGAGGCCGCCGACGGCGAAGGTGCCGTAGGGGCTTATCGGAGCTTCGAGGAAACCGTAGAGGTGGTCGCCGCCAACACGGAGGCCAAGAAGCGTCACAGAGGGGGTGAAGAAGTATTTGGTCCCGGTGTTGAAACCGAATCCTATGGCTGAGTAGGTCTTGACCGCATCGTAGGGATTCCACAGACGGCGCCATTGCAGCGTGGCCGAGGCGAGCGGCGAGGAATCTTTCATGCCGAGTTCTTCCTGTCTGAAACGGGTGTAACGCGGCCGCCCGTAATGGTCGAAGCCGAACTGCTCCTTCTGAATCAGGCGGTGGTGGCTCCAGGATACGTCGCCGGTGAGAACCAATTCCCAACGTTCCCTGTATTGCCACACTCCGGAGACGAAGACATTGGGGAAAAAGCCGTAATTGTCGTCTATCGCCTGCCCCTTTTCGGCAAGCTCATTCTTGAAGGTCGAAGCGGGCACGTCGCCAAATCCCATGTGGAGCGGCTGGACGCCAGTTCCCAGCTCCACCCGCCACTCCTGAGAATAGGCGGCGGTCGCAGCGAACAGCAGCACGGCCAAAACTATGATGCGCTTCCACATTATTCTGCTGTCGCCAGTTTGATGACGATATCCAACTCGCGAAGGTCGTTGAAAACGGTATCCAGAGAGGCGTAAACATTTTCCGGGTCCTCGAAGACCAACTCCGGCGTACCTTCAAGGTTTCTTACGTAGGGTACCATTACGCTGCATTTGCCATCGGCGTCGGTAACGCCCAGCACGTCGGACTTTGTTAAATAGCTCTCAGTGATGGTGATACCTTTCAGCGGCAGCCCGGTCTCTTCTGAAACCACCGTAAATGTCATCGGAGCCATCTCCGGCCCATCTATAGCGCCCTGCGGCATTCCGTAGCATGCCTGAAAGATAAACAGTGCAGTGGTCAGTGTCGATGCCTTGAGGAGATTATGCAGCCATTTCATAACTTAGGATTTTACACTTGCTTAAATGCAAATTTACAATAAAAATCACTTTTTTAGTAATTTCGCTTTATGAATCCGCTGCTTTTCCGCCTGTTCAGGGACAATGAAATCAAGGTGCACGAACTCAATTATCTCTTCTGGGAGTGCACCACCCGCTGCATGCTGCACTGTCGCCACTGCGGCAGCGACTGCTCGGTGCAGAGC
>JAEEGL017355656.1_pt1 | contig 12528 bp, 7 predicted proteins | sample 9134231 | NCBI WGS metagenome assembly JAEEGL01 (sample SAMN16246548, study PRJNA631951) | gut metagenome | biome: gut microbiome; feature: rumen; material: fiber-attached | host: Bos | place: Iran: Karaj | collected 2018-10
AAACCATACGAAAATCTGTGGCAATCTGTGCAAATCTGTGGATTAATAAAATCTCTGCGCCACTGCGTCTTTGCGCCTCTGCGTTAAGAGGGGAGGGCTGAACAGTCACAAATTATAAAAAACAACGACGGTTGCAATGAAAACAAGTGGCAGTGAAATATCGTTCCCTGTCGGGGGAATTGGAGCGGGCTGCATCGGCCTAAGGGCAAATGGCGAGTTCATTGATTGGGAAATCTTCAATGCGCCCGGCAAGGGAAAGCGCCTTGGCCTCAGCCATTTTTGCGTCAGGGCTCTTGACGGGGAAGGCAAGCCAATTGCGACAAAGGTGCTGCATGGCGATGCATATCCTCCATATTCAGGTGAATTGCCGGGTATATTCGGGCACGGCGTTGACAAGGGGACGCTGGCTGGCCTGCCTCATTTCCGCGATGTTTCATTTGAGGGCAAGTTCCCGATGGCGCACCTGGAATTCTGCGACGAGGGTTTTCCTGGACCTGTCTTCCTGGATGCCTGGTCCGTATTCGTGCCTGGGGATTCGGAAATCTCGTCATTGCCTGTCGCCTGCTATGAACTGACATTCACAAACAACACGGCGCAAAACCTGTCATACTCGGGTGTGCTATGCCTCTGCAATCACTTCGCCCCACCACACGCCTACAACCGCCTGGAAAACAATGGTTCCAGGACATACCTGAAATTTCTCTGCGATTTGCCTCAGGACGACCTGCAATATGGTGAATTAATCGCAGCAACTGATGCGGTCTCCACCAGCGGTCAGGAATATCTCTACAGGGGAACCTGGAGCGATGAATGGGAGGTTTACTGGCACGATGTCTCAAAGTTCGGCAAACTGCCACCAAGAAACTACCCTGGAATAAGCGAGGACAGACCATCCGACGGCGCACTTGAGGCTCAAATCTCACTTGCACCAGGAGAAACAAAAAGCATTCGCTACCTGATTGCATGGTATTTCCCTAACAAAAAGAACGACTGGAGCAGATATTCGCCAGAAAAGGAGGCGGAACTGGCCTCAATGGGCGCACCGAACAAATGGCGCAACTACTATGCAACACGCTGGCCAGGCGCACAGGAGGTTGCAGACACTGTACTGGACAAATATGCCGATTTGCGCAAGCAGGTCAGCACCTTCACCGAGGCATTCTATTCATCAACCATACCAGAGCCTGCGCTGGAGAGAATTGGGGCGGATTTGTCGATACTTGTGTCGCCAACCTGCCTACGCCTGGAGGACGGCACGTTCTATGGATGGGAAGGCGTCCACGCAAACAGGGGAAGTTGCGAGGGAAGTTGCGCCCACGTGTGGAACTATGCCCAAGCGTTGCCATTGCTTTTCCCTGACCTAGAACGCTCCATGCGCCTCGCGCACCTGAGATACGGAATGGACGAAAATAACGGGCTCCACTTCCGCCTGAAACTGCCACTGGGCTTCCAGGCAGTTGCCAGCGATCATCGCCCCTGCGCGGACGGTGCATTCGGCGAAATCATGAAATGCTACCGCGAATGGCGAATCTCAGGAGACAATGTCTTCCTGCGAGAAGTGTATCCGATTTTGGAGCGTGTCATGGCATACACCTGGTCCGACAAGAACTATGACCACTGGGACAGTGGCTGCCAGGGCATACTTACGGGACGCCAGCATCATACGCTTGATCTGGAGTTGTTCGGCCCCAACGCCTGGCTCCAGTGCCATTATCTTGGCGCACTAAAGGCAATGGCAACTATGGCGGCGGCAATGGGAAAGCCTGATGACGAGCGCAAATACCTGGAAATGTTCGACAGAGGAAAGGCGTACACGAAAGATGAACTTTTCAATGGCGAATACTTCATACAGAAAATCGACATCGGGAATGAGGCGCTCCTGCGCCAATATACGGGTAATCCCTTGTTGCAAGGCGAGGACGACGCATACGACCGATATTGGGATAGGGAACATGGCCAGATTAAATACCAAATCGGCCAGGGCGTTGAAATCGACATGCCTCTAGCGCAAGCATACGCAGACCTCTACGGCATTGGCGAATTGCTGGACAAGGCACAACTGCGCTCCACGCTTAAGGCAATCCACAAGTACAATTTCCACAAATCCATGCGGGATGTAGCCAACACCTGGCGCATATTCTCCCTGAACGACGAGGCTGGAACCATGATATGCACCTGGCCTGAAGGCATTGAAAAGCCAGTGATACCGCTTTCCTACAACTGCGAGACAATGTCCGGCTTTGAATGGATGTTTGCGGTAAACCTGGTACTAAATGACATGCTGGACGAGGCAGAGGAAGTGTCACGTGCCATAAGCGACCGCTATGACGGCGTGAAACGCAATCCCTGGAACGAGATTGAATGTGGCTCGAACTATGCGCGTTCAATGGCCAACTATGCTCTGCTACAGGCTTATGCAGGCTTCCACTACGATATGGTGGAGGGCAGTTTCTCCTTCGCGCCAAAACTGCCTGGTGCCTTCCGCACCTTCTGGTCAATTGGCATGGCATGGGGCATCTGGGAAAGACTTGATAATGGCACTCGCTGCATTACAGTATTGCATGGAACGCTGAAACTGAATTGTCTGGATTCACATCGGGTATCTCTGGAATTAAATGCTGGGGAGCACTTTAAATACTAATTTTTTACATAACGAGGTGAATATATGAAAAAGACATTATTTTTACTGCTGGCTGGCTCACTGCTGGCAATGGGCTACTCGTTGTCTGACAAAACATTGACGCGCTTATGCAAAATGCCCGTACAGCCTACAATAGACGGCAATATCGCCATCGGAGAGTGGGACTATGCCTCCACCACATTCGGCGGCATCTCTCCAAAGACAGGCATGATGACATATCGCGAAAGCAATTTCCGCATCGGCTATGACAAGGACTTCATTTACTTCGCAAGCACCAGCGAAATTCCATTGCCTCCCCAGCAACTTGATGACAATGACACGGTGGAACTAATTCTGCTGCCTCCTGGCGCGGAAAAGCCTGTGGCAATCAAGGTCGACAGCAAGGGAAAGGGAAACCTCCCCGAGGGAACTAAAATAGCAAACGATTTCTATGCGGATACGCTCACCAGTTATCTCCGCAAATGCTGGACTGTGGAGATGGCCATTCCAATTAAGGTATTCAGCATTGTCGCCATAGAGGACGGCAAGCCCTGGGGCCTCCAGATGAAGCGCAACTGGTCCAGCATGCCTGAAACAGGTTGCTGGCATAGCGCGACAAAAAAGGATGAACTGGGCACATTCATTCCAGACAGCGCCGCGCCAGTCATCAGTTTTGACGGTTTCGGCCATTCCGCCTACAGGGCCAGTTACAACTACACTTGGACCAACAGGATAGAGAATCCAGGCGACAAGCCAATTGAAATCAAATCCAGTTCGGAAGTGCATGCGTTCAGCAGCCCGCCCACACTGGACATGATAAACATGGAACATGTTGGTGACGCAAGGCAAATCTCCATGGAGCCAAGGCAACTCACCCTAGAGCCAGGCAAGACAGGCATTGTGGACTTGTACCTGATGGCTCAGTTCGTAGGCACACGCCAGGTATATTCCCATTTCCAGGACAAGAAGACAGGCACGCTCTACTATCGTCGCAGAATGTACTGGGATTTGGGCAAGGCCAGGCAGATTATCTACAAGGAGACCAAGGGACTTCCATACGTATGCGCCGCATTCTATCCCAGTTACGGCAACAAATTGAAGGTGGCAGGTGTATTCTCCAATACGCTTCCCTGCATGAAGGCCGTGGTCGAAGTTAAGGACGAAAAGGGAAAGGTGCTGAAGAGTTACAGGCATTCAGACTTTGGCCGCCCGATAGCAGACTTCGAGGAGGAGACATATCTCCCCAACCTGCCTTTGGGCAAGTATTTTGTGACAATGACCGCCACGGATGAAAAAGGCAATGACTACATTCAAACGCGCACTTTCGAGGTCGCAAAATTCCCATGGCAGGGCAACACCATTGGTTGCGACCGCGTAATCATCCCGCCGTTCAAGCCTCTCCAGGTCAAGAAGGGCAAAAAGGAAATCCATGCGCTGATGACAGGCTACCGCATTGGAGGCGAACTTTGGGACGAGATTTACGCCCAGGAATTCCTCTCCTCAAAGAGGGAGAACATCCTTGCGGCACCAGTGCGCTTCCTGCTGAACGGCAAGCCTTTCGGCAACGCAAAGTGTAAATTGATTTCCAGTGAAAAGGACAAGGTGGTCTATGAGACCGAAGCATCCAACGATGAAGCGACCATGACCATAACCCAGGAATACGACTTTGACGGCTTCTGCAAGGCAAGCATCAAACTGGTTCCCAAGGGCGTCCTGCGCGTCAATGACTTTAGGCTGGAAATGCCCTTGCGCGACGATGTGGTAAAGTACTATTCCGCATCTGGCCATTCGGGCGCGAGAAGCGGCGATGCGCCTGACTTGACAATTCCCGCTGGCGAAGGCGAACTTCAACTCAAGGGCGTCACTTTCTCAAAAGGAATCCCTGCGCATTATTTCTGGTTCGGTGGCATCTACAAGGGCTTCTGCCTGATCAACGACCTGCAACGGCATTTCAGCCTGCAGGAGGACAAGGGCAATGTGACAGTCACAAGAAAAGGCGGAGCACTTACTTGCAACTACATCATCGTGAACAAGAGCACGTTCTGGCAGGAACCCGTTACATACACATTCGGCTTCGAGCCCACGCCCGTCAAGCCACAGGCCGAAGGCATCCGCGTCATTGGCGACTATATGTATGACTACCCGCCGCCGAAAGGCGCCATCTGGGCAACCATGAGTGTCAGCGGTAGCCGTGTCAATAACTTGATGTTCCCAGCAGGACAACTCATCAATAACGATGATTCATATCTGGACTTCGTGTTTGCACATAGAGGCAAGCCTGTTTCGGACAAGGAACGCCTGGCCTTCGCAGAAAATTTCATAGCAAAGCACAAGGACTGGCTACGCAAGAACATGCCGACTGTAACTTTGGGCCCACTTGCAAGAAGCTTGAGAGACAAGCGCCACATCGGCGTGGACATGTTTATGATGTACAACGACCCAACACTTTATTCCTGCCGCTGGCCTGAAGCGGAAATGTACAAGGCGGAATGGCTTCCATGGGACTACCCTGCAGACGATGCTGTTAACGAATACACCTGCACCCACAACAAGTCTTACACGGACAAATTGCTCTGGTTCATGAAGAGCCAGGTTGCACGTGGCTTTGACGGCATGAACTTCGACTGCTTCCCACTGGGAGGCGGCTTCAACACCACCGTATTGGGCGCATTCAGAAACACACCAGGCAAGGTGCCCAACCTGCACAACGGCAATATGCTCCAAACCGCCTCAGCCGGCATTAAAACCGCAAGTTGCCTGTTCAGTTGGCGCGAACTTACCAGGCGCACTGCAATCATGCTGTACAAGGAAGGCAAGACATTCATGGGCTATCCATGGGTCGAACTCCACACCACGAATTGCCAATGCATTCCCGTGACTGCATTCTGCAGCACCACCATCACCTGGGAGCGCAGTTCCAGAGGCAACGAATACCAGCGGCGTTTCCCAGAGGGCTTTGTAATGGCAGAGACCGCTGGTACACAGTCGGGCACCATACCACGCTGCATTGTCTCCACACACAAGACACAGACCCTCAATGGCCACGACATAGCCGAAACGCTAGTCGCACACACATTTGCTTATGGTCTTCTCAACCATACCGACCAGGGAGTAATCGCCAAGGACGCGAACTACAAACTCTGGAGGGACTATGTGTTTGATTTCGGCTATGGCCGCCCAGCAAACAAGACCATATTGTTCTACAGCCAGGAGAAGCAGCCAGTGACCTGCAACCAACCAGGCATAAAGACCACACAGGTCATACGGCCTGACAATAAGGCCCTGGTCCTCATTGGAAACCTTCTTGATAAACCAGTCAAGGCTGCATTTGATGTAAGCGCCCTAAAATACGGCAAGTGCCGTTTCACCGACATACGTTCTGGAAAGGAAATCGACAAGCCTGAACTAGACATTCCAAAATACAGTTATGGTATGCTTTTAATCGAAAAATTATAATACATAAGGAGACGTCACCATGAAAAGAAACTTCACTTTGATTGAACTGTTGGTTGTCATCGCCATCATTGCAATTCTTGCGGCAATGCTGCTTCCAGCACTGAGCAAGGCACGCGAAAAGGCCCGTAGCATTTCCTGCACCAACAACCTCAAGACCATTGGTTTGGCACAGGCGTTGTACGCCAATGAAAACGACGATTGGATCTGCGCAGCAAACTACGCACAGTCCACGGCCTACACAGGCGGCTGGAATGGCTGCTATTTTGCACCAATGACAGTGCTGTCAGGCACAGATTGGTATGGGAATAAAAGCCAATACTATTCTGGCTATGGCTGCGAATATTATGGCAAAAAAGTGAACAAGGGTACATTCTTCTGCCCAAGTTCAGACCAAGGGGAAGGCTGGTCATATTGCTTTAACGAAGTCATCATTGGCTGGCGCGCCATAAACAGTGTACGCAAGGCACATACACTCAACAATGTGACAAGCGCCTCCGATGTGCTTTATGCCGCGGACAATGCACAGTACACTTCCTCATGGGCATTGTACTGCTATGGCGAGGCGCTTTTCCGCCATGGCGGCGCTGACGCAGGACGCAGCGGTTCAGGCCAAGGTTTTTATGGATTGACAGACAAAAATGGAGACGTTCCAACTGGCAAGGCAAACTGCCAGTATATCGATGGGCACGTTGAGGCAAGAAACTGGCAACATTTCTTCGGAATGGCAAATCCAGGTTCTATAACTGTAAATGGCTCGAATTATAGCATAAACCGCCATGCCAGAATCACTCTCTGTGGCTATACCTGGGATGACGGCCTTACTTGGTAAATCCAAGGCAGAGGCGCTGAATTCTTAATGTGGACTGTGGACACGACTAATAGGGTATGAATAGTTGACTTTCAAGCACAAAACAACCACAGTCCACATTCCACAGCAATTTATGATTACTGCTCAATATTCGCCTTGAAATTCATTCTCTGCAAACTGAAAGTTCTAGGCGGCAGACCGTATTTTTCCTTGAACTGGCGAATAAAGTAGTTGGTGTACCTGTAGCCGCAAGCCTCCGATATTTCATCAAGAGACAACTCAAGTTCCAGCAATAGCATAGCCTTTGCCAACCTCTTGTCCCTCACGAATTCCACAAATGTGCCCCCAGTCATCTTATGGCAAAGCGAACTCAGATAGCATTGGTTTATCTTGAACCTGGCTGCAATGCTTCTGCGGGAAAGTTCCTCCTTTAAATTGGCCTCGATGTAATTGGATATTTTTAGCCAGGATGCCTGGGATTTTCTGATGTTTGTTGTTTTCTCGGCATTTTCAATGATATGCAATGCCATTTGAAACAGGGCACGGACAATGGACAATGCGCAATCGGAATATTCTGGTTCAAGTGCCAGACGGTTTAGCATATCCAACATCATCCATACAACTGAAGGCACGCCTGACAATTTCTCACAGTATATGATGTCTGGCGGCGTATTGTCGCCACGGAATGTGTATGAGACAACACGAAGCCCCTTCGGCTCGAAATTCAAGGCAAATGTACGGCATTTGATGCTTGCTGAAGAAAGCCCGCTTGGCGCGTTCGGCACAGCGTATAATAATGCCCCCGCCTGGATTTCTTTGTTCTCCGTGCACCCTTCTCTTCCTATTTGAATATAAGGCATCCCTTCCTCGATATATACCAGACGAGGCGAAAGCATATTCTTTGCTGGAGAGGTAATTGGCAGCGAGAAATGCAGCCCCTTGAATTCCTCCTTGAGAATTGTTTTCAATTTATCAGATAATATTTCCAGATTCGAAGCCATTGTAAAATGAAATTCCAGATGTCCTTGAAACATTTGAGACAAAATATACCATATTTTTTAAAAATCCAACATTTGTATAATTAATTCAACCTTCTTTCTATGGCTTTGTCCAAAAAAAATATTATAATTATAGATGAAATCAAAATTACTTTTTATTTTCTCAAATGAAAAAATTGGAGACTGACACAATGAGACAATTAAAATTCCACAGAGATTTCACCTTGATCGAATTGCTTGTCGTGATAGCCATAATCGCTATCCTCGCGGCGATGCTCCTGCCTGCATTGAGCAAGGCAAGGGATGCCGCGCGCACCACCAGTTGCGTCAGCAACATGAAACAACTTGGCGTGGGCTATGCAATATATCTTGACGACAATGACGGCAACATGCTCACATACCGAATGCTGTCCAAGAACAATGGAAGCGCCGAAGGCGACTATGCAGGAAAATTCTGGTCATACACACTTGCTCCATACGTTTCTGAAAACGCTCTGGTGTCAACAGGATATTTCAGCAAGAAAGGAGTATATGTCTGCCCCGCTTTCAGCGACAGGAAGCCCTATTCAGGGTACGGTGAAAACACAGTCTGGGAGGCCAGCAGAACAGACTACGGCATTGCAAGATACGGCGCTGGCGGAATTCCAGGCTACACTGGCGTCGTGCGCAAGATAGAAGCCGTCAAAAAACCTTCAGGCCTGCTCCTGTTCGGAGATTCATACAATTCCAATTTCAGCGGGCACGGCGGCAATGCGGACATTCTGCCCCACGCCTATGTCGAGTTCAGGCACAATGGCAGCAGTGCCGCCAATTTCCTCATGGTTGACGGGCATGTCGAGAAGATGACATTGCTGCAACTCAAGTTTCCTGACCGCTCCACAAATGCAGCAGCCATTGCCCCATGGGGCAACAATTGATTGCGCCATATTCCCTGCCTGCGTGTGATGCAGTAATTCCCCATTGCACTTGATTTTTGATTTATGAGATTTTGCTTTTCAGAATGTCCAGGGACAGACAATGCCGAGCGTGCTAGGAATGCCGCAGCGCGGCTTAAGGCTCATCCTGGCAGTGAACTTTTCATTGAGCCAGGCGTATATGATTTTGAGACAAGTCAATCAATGGATTTGCAGCGGCGTGCAATGGCGGGTGAATTCTCCGTCATCCAACTTTGGAAGTTGGGCAACAGTTGCGAAACTGCACTGAACCTTACTGGCTGCCGCAATGTCAGGATTATTGCGAAAGGTGTGCTGTTCCGTTTTCACGGCCTTTGGGAAGGGCTAAGGATTGAGAACTGTGAAAACATATCTGTTGAAGGGCTTGAATTGAACATTGACCGCAAGCCATTCAGTGTTGCGCGCATCCTTGAGGAAAATGATGAAGGGGCAATTGCTGACATCCAGGATTCACGCCTTCTTGCAGGCGACACTCCAATAAAACGGGCCATGGTCTGGAAGAATGGAAGATACACGGAAATTGACGTTCCCAGTTCAATTGAGTTGAAAGATGACGGCAAACTGCTTGTCAGGGGCCTGCCACGCAAAGGGCTTGTCGGCTGTCAGTTGTATCTGTGGCACTTTTATGTCTATAGGCCAGGGATAGCCATATACGACAGCAGCAATGTCAATATTCATTCCGTCAGAATATACAGTTTCTGTGGCTACGGTATAAATGGAGAAGGCTCCAGGAATATATCTCTGGACAGCGTATGGGTTGTCCCCGAACCTGGCCTGAGGATATCCACACCTGTTGATGCAACGCATTTCGCCTCCTGCCAGGGTAGAATCACATACCGCAACTGTCATTTCGCGGGACATGGGGACGATGCCATTAATGTGCACGGCTATTTTCACCAGGCAAAGATAATATCCGACAAGGAATGCATTGCCAGATACAAGGCAGGATTACGCGACTTTGCCCACAGTGGCAGAAAAGCCATCTTCAAAGTTGGTGAACATCTGGTACTGGCGCAGAAAGACAACCTGGCCAAACTAGGGGAATATCTCCTTGTGAAAACACAGGACATGCCTGAAAATGCACAGTTGCTGGAACTGGACAGGCCTCTACCGCCCTGCAACAGTGAATTGCTTCTGAACGCGAAGGAACTTTGCGGTGTGGAACTTGAGATTCACAGTTGCACCTTTTCTGACCACAATGCCAGGAGCATACTGGCAAAATGCCGCAGCGTGAAGATAGTCAACAATCAATTCCGCCATTCAGTGATGGCGGCAATCTACATCGCCCCAGAAAGTTTTTATGCGGAAGCATCCGTGACAGATGAAATACTGATTAAAGGGAATATATTTATTGACTGCGGAACACGCCAGCCCGCCCTGCCCTACGATACTGGCTGTATACTTGTACAAGTGGACGCACCCTCGCTGCCCAGGCAGCGACACGGCAGTCTTTGCATAGAAGGCAACCTCTTTGAGCATTCGGAAACAAGGCATGCCGTAATGGTGCGCGACGTGGAGAAGGTGAAAATCTCAGGCAACTGCTTCAGCCCTGGCCTTGAAAGCATAATGCTTGATTCCAGGCGCATCGGCAACATCAACTGCGATTGCGCATACATAGACAAATCAATAAATGACTAACAAATACAGTATATGAATACCTTTCTACAGATTTGCAGCAAAGCACAGGCTGACGACCGCTACTATCCACCCGTGCTTGGCAATGGGGACCTTTCCCTAGCCATTGACTATGAAGGCTGCCAGCGGCAGATTACGCGACAGTTCATGACTCCAGCCATATTCAGGGCGGGCAAGCGCTATTTCGCGCCAGGATATCCATTAATCAACTTCGGTTATTTCATGCAGGATTTCGGTTCGTCTGACTTGATTGACTGGACCCAGACCCTTGACACGGAAAATGCCATCATGACCTGCAATTGCGTTTTCAGCGATGGTCTCAAGGCCAGCAGTCGCATATTCTGCCATGCGGAAAGAGCATTAATCGCCTTCAGTGTATCCCTTTCTGAAACCAGGGAATACAAATTCCGCCACAGCATACCATATCAGCGCCGCCTGGCCATGTCGCCAGTTTCAAACCATCGCATTGCTTACGACGCCGATTCAATGAACCATGACCGTGGCAACATAACATTGATTCCGCCTGAAGGCGCACAGTCCTTTGCCTGGCAGGACGGGCTATCCTTCAGCATCAAAGGCAGGGACTTCACTTTCTTCTTGGCATTTGACGAAGAGGAAAGCACATTTGACTATGAATCACTGTATGCGTCGCACCAGAAGAACTGGCATGACTTCTGGAACGAAGGCTACGTGCGCCTGCCTTCCGAGGCAATAGAGCGCATGTACCATACTGGTCTCTACCACCTCAAGATATTTTCTACGAAATGGTCGATTCCAATGGGACTCTTTCCTTTGCACTGGGAAGGACGCTATTTCGGCTATGACGAAATCTACTCATTTGACGCACTGCTCAGCAGCGGGCATCTGGCCCTGGCGAAAAAGATACCTGAATTCCGCCATTCACTTCTGGGAAGCGAGTTGCAGCGCCACAAGGCCACATGCGAAAAACGCGGAGTGGCCATGTCCTTCCCCGTCGAGACATTGGAGAATGGTCAGGAAGGTACGCCGCCTGGATTCTGGTGCGAGCACATTTTCCAGACTGCGCATATCGGAATATGCGCAGGATGGTATGCAAAGTATTCAGGGGACAAAGCATTCCTGCGCGAGAAAGGCTATCCGCTTATGCGCAGTTGCGCGGAATATTTCCGCCTAGGTCACATATATCGCACGGAAGACCACAAGACAATAATCGGCAAATGCACTGATCTTGAAAGGCTTGGCGCATTTGTGGAAAATGGATTTGTAACGACCTGCTCAGTGATTTGTCTGTTCCGTCTGGCATCCGAATATGCAGAGCAACTTGGCCTGGATGGACAACTGGCAGCGGAATGGAAGCGCCTGGCAGAAGAACTCAAGGAAGGGCTTCCAAAGGACAATGAGAAATATCTGCCGCGAATAGGCTATGCACAGCGTTCAATTGCCGTATATACAGGTCTCTACCCATACGGCGTCACAAGCGAAAACGACCCTTTGCAAAAAGCGGCAATACTGGATGCCGACGCGCATTGGGAAGATTTTGCGTTACAGTACACCACAGGCGGCAAGGTCATGTCCAGTTGGTACAAGGGAATGATATGCCTTGCCTACGCCCATTGTGGGCGTCTTGCCGATGCAGCCGAACTCTTGGAATCGGCTGCGCATTCCGTCGGCTGTTTCCACGAATGCTTTGAGATATACGACTGGCGCTATCGCCCATGGTTCTCCACTGCGGCGGGTGCTCTTGTGCGCGCAATAAATGCGATGTTCGTGCAGAACGGTGCCCTTGTGCCAGGCATTCTCAAGACATGGCCTGATTTTGAGGTCAAACTGCAAATTGAAAATGGCAGAATGCTCTATGCCAGAGCAGTTTCGGGGGCATTGCAGGAGCAAAAAATCATAGAACCATAAGGACTTTTGGAAAAAAAATGAAGCGCTTGAATTGTATTGTTCTATGCCTTGCGTTGTTCGCCCTTGTATCAATTGGAGGTGAGCCATTTTCCGCGGCATTCACATCGGAGGGCACGGTATTCTACCTAGTGCACCCAGGAGGTCCACTGAAACTGGAAATCACATTGACAC
>JAEEGL010400569.1_pt1 | contig 12527 bp, 9 predicted proteins | sample 9134231 | NCBI WGS metagenome assembly JAEEGL01 (sample SAMN16246548, study PRJNA631951) | gut metagenome | biome: gut microbiome; feature: rumen; material: fiber-attached | host: Bos | place: Iran: Karaj | collected 2018-10
ATTCCTGGATTACTGCATAACGGATCAATTCTGCGCCAATGCCCTCACCCTGGAAGAAATGGTCGGTATAAAGTTCCTTGATTTCACCATCGCAAATGTGGATGTAAGCCTTGACGATGTGGTCCGATTCGTAAACCCATAGTTCATCGAGATAATCCCGTTGGGTTTTGATGGTATCAACTACAGTCAGTTTATTGAACGAGAAATCATCGTCGCAAAAAATGCACCGATAATTCACTCGTTTTACAAATACAGCAATCTCTGCTATACGCACCAAATCGGACTCTGTAGCTTTTCTAATCATTGTTTCAGGGCTTCTATCAGTTCGTCAATTGTACAACACACCTTATTAAATAGCTTGTACATCAGTTCCGGCTCCTGGTTTTCTGGGATATAGGCAATCGTCATTTTCCCCCTTCCTGCAAACCAACCAGCCTCGGTATGAGCACTTCTGCCGCAAGGCAGCACCAATACACAAGTATCACATGTCTCCATTGCTTCGATGTCGTTTTTGAATTGTCGTTCTGCCATAGGATGATGTAGCATATCACGATACTGCTGTGGAGTCCATTCCATATAATCAGCGCTTACGTTAGCCCATTTAAATCCTGGATCTCCTGATGGCGGATTGCGGAAATCGTACACCTTGTGTCCTGCTTCCCTTAGTCTCGCAACGACTTCAGGGTAGAACTCGTTGCGCCAGCTGCTTGCAACATAGATTCTTCGATATGTCATTTTTTACTTTTTATTTTCTATATCGTTTAAGTTCTCGCCCAAGCATATAGATTGGCTCGCCTTTCTTATAATCCAAATGTGATGCTTTGTAATCGTTAAGTAATTGGACAATATCTATGTCACCAAAGGTGATAGGATCTTGTTCAAGTATGTAGCTCACATAGTTTCTACCCTCCTCTAGTCCTGGATAGTTAGTTTTCTTCATAAACTCGTATGGAGTATCTGCTGCATTGTGTATTTTGAACATCATCAATCCTTCTGTTGTCGGTTCATCCACATTATAGAGGAAAAGGAAGTCAGGTGCTTTCTTGGCTTTATATTTCGAGATGCTACCATCACGCTCTTTGCCGATACGGATATTATACATATTGTCGCGTTTCCCTGTTCTGCCAAAAATCCAGTTCAGATGGTCGGTACTTTTGTAGCAACCCACAAGGAAATTGCTATTCATGTATGCTTCGAAGAAGTACTTAGTTCTGAACTCATTCGGTATGTACTCAACAGGTGATGGAACCACCTTTGGCAATGATGACAACGTCGAAGGATTGGTTCCCAATTCACAATCTGCACGATAGAAGTATTGGTCAATAATCTGACGTATGCCTTCATTCTCGGTTTCAATTTGATGCTTTAGTTCCTGTTCCTCAGGCTTATCGAGAGCTGCGGGATTACGAAGAGCCAATGAGAAATATTGTTGTGCATCCACATCCTCAAATGGCTTGAAAACCTTACCAAGGAGCATTTGAAAGTTCTCTCGGATGAATTCATCCGCATTCACGTTCTCATGAGGAGTAAGGGCATAAAAGATATATTTCTTCTTTAGCATGTCCTGAATTTCTTTTCTGAACATTCCTCTAACCTTTTTCCTCCAACTCTCCTTCTCGCTAATGTTATTTCTTCCATAAAGAGCAACGATAAAGAGAAAGTTTACATCATAGTGTGCTATTAGGAAAGTATCACGGTCGAAAAGACGATTTTCGAACTGACGGGAGAAAAAGTATTTCTCTTTCTTGTCGGTAAGATGAATGTCGTCTTCTTTCTTTAATGTGTTCTGCTGAGCACTAATAAAGAAGTTCGGTATTACATTGTAACCCTCCGTTACATTATCACGAAGCAGTACATGTCCCTGCTTCTCTTCATCCGTACCATCATTGAAGAGGTCAAGATTCCATTGTATTACATTTCTTGCGTAGGTAAACTGCTTATAAACACTTTCCTTGCCGATGGCATTTCCACGCTTGTAGTATTTTGAATCACCAATATAGTAAATGGTCTTGTCCTCATCCTCATTATTCGTTAGGTTCTGCCATTGATAGATGTGATCCACCATTTTACCATCAGGTTGTTCCTTCAGCTCACGCAAACGTCTGTCTTTCTGAGGAATCTTGTCACCCACCAGTTCATCAATCATTGCTTCGAAGACAATATTGAAGTCCTTGGCAAGCAGATAGTCCTGCAATTCGCTTGAAATATTAATCTGGTGCGAACGGTCGAAGAAGGCATAGCATAGATCCCAGAGTTGGATGGCTTTGTCTGAGAAGTACTTGTATTTGATTTGATGTAGGCGTACCTTGCCCATACCTCTTATGTAGTTCTCAAATTGTGCCTTGGGTATCAGGGGAAAGTTGATGTTTATCTCTGCTGAGAAACCATACTTGTCATTTATGTAGTTCAGAATACTGAAAAATATCACCAGCAGCTCCTCGTCAAAGTTTATCTGCCGTCTTTTGTTCACAGGATTCAAATATACTGGAGCTTCATCCTGCACAAAGGCTTGGCTCTTCGAAATGGTCTTTGTCCAGTTAATCTTATTCAATCCTGAGTGCTGGTTCTTCATAGTGAAAAAGAAGAAATTCTGATTATCCTTGTTGAACTGGAGGATCGAAAGAAGTACATCAAGGAAAGTGTTGCTCACCCTCCGTCTGCCTTTGCTTATCTCGGCAATATGCTTGTAATAGATGATGCCAGACTTCTTGTTCTTTGCCCTATAAACATCTATGGCACGATAAATCCATACAGCAAACTCGTAAATGAAGCGCCTTTGTTCTTCGCTCAAAGGGGAATGCTTATCGATATTGATAATGTCTTCTGGTCGATGTTCACCAAATGCCAGTTCCTTCTTATTCTCACCAACCGTTATGAGCACTTTAGGCAGAATAAATACACAGTCTTTTAGTTCGGCACTATAGTAGTACCCAACATAGTTAACACTAATCTTTCCCTCAACATTCTCAAAGCCACCTAATTCCTTTAGGATGCACTTCAAGTCATGCTGACGGAGTTCGTCAGTTAATGTGTATTGATATTCTTCAATTAGAATGCGCATAGAAACCTTTTACTTAGATACAATCTCCCAACCTTGTTGTTCTGCAAAGTCAATAATATTTTGAATGTTTGTAATGTTCCAATAGTTGCTTACAAAGAAATCTACACCATTTACGTCTTTGTACCTTCTTTCAGCTTTAAAGAAACCATAGGCCTTCTTTTGGTAACTATAAGGAGCATTCTTAACATCTTCTTCTTTGACTATCAGGCCTATCAGTTTCAGAGAATTGCCCATCATTGAATCTGGGAAAATATCTTTCAACTCCTCATATGAAAGGTTGGGATGTTCTTTCATGTATTTTTCTATTATAGAGACAGCCAACTGCCCCTTCCCAAGGTTTTCCTTACCATCAAAGGAGTACTTTGTCGTGTCGTTTCCTTCAGTTTCGATGTCATTACTAAGTGTATTAATATCACTTGACTCTTCTTGTGAACCTTCTGGAACCACTTTTTCGTTTACTGAAGCATCTTCAACTTCCGAAGCCAACTTAACTTCAAGATTCTTCAAGAACATCTCTATCTTCTCCTCGTTAGGTTTGCCATTTGCCTTGAAGAAGCATTGGAACGACAAATCGCTATTGCCATCTTCCTTATCCTTGAAGATGGCATCGTCAAAGCCGTAATCTTTGAATACATCATTATAAATATAGAAGAGAACCTTTCCTACAAATCTGTCTGCAGAGATAACATTGTTCTCTTCGTCTTTCTCATTAACCTTACGGTCAGCCTTACAGAAGAAATATCCCAATTTTTTGTCCTCTGACTTTGTTGCATCCCAGATCTTATTGTTTATTTTCTCGATGAACGACCACCAGTCATATTCCGTTCCGTTCACACAAATCTTCCATGCTTTACCTGCATTGCAGATAGGAACATATTTCCATTCCCATCTGCGTTTGAATGCAGAGTCTATCGGGAAAAGGCTTTGGTCGCTTGTGTTCATTGTAGCCCAGATGTAGAGATTGTTGGGAAGAAGCAAACGGCTACCATTTATTACATCCGATACCACATCATCTTTATAATAAGCATTAATTGCTTCACTATTTGCGACTTGCAATCCATTGAATTCCTCATTCAGCACCTCCATAATGTCTGTATCTGACGTAATGGGATATTTAGAGAAACCGATGTCATTACGATCAAGCAGTTGGAATATGTCACCGAATATCTGCGCGCAGTTTCCGCGGTTTATCTCCTCAATGACCAGAACATGAGGATGTTCCAAATCTTTCCATGCAGCTACGTATGCCTTAAGAAATGCTTGCTGAGAGTATTTGTATACTATTTTCTTCTCATAAACTACCTGGCCATTCTCTTTTACGGGAAAACCACGATCATCACGTACTGTAACCTTCTCCATCTGTGGTTTGTATACTCCTACAAAGGTGGAGTAGTCACTATCAGGATGGAAGGTCGTACGGATGTCTTGGATCGCATATTTTTTGATATCCTCATCAACTCCATACGATTTTCCGGTGCCAGGTGCACCATAAACGATTTGTTGTAATGACAGTTTAGGGAGCTTTCCATTCTCTGGTAATGTTTCTTGAGTCAAGATCTTGCCAAGCTGCTCTATGTCGCTCAATATGCTTTTATCATAATACCCCATAATAACTATAATTTAATTGCATGAAAAAATTCGTCAGCTTCATCGGTCACAGTAGAAATAGAAGAATTCAGATTTTCTATGAGCCCTGCTTCAATAAGAAAGCTTCTTAAGTATGAATAGCACGTATTCTGAAGTGCTTCTTCTTTTTCATTAACAAACTCATACTCTTCTATTTCATCCTTAAGCCTACCTATTTCGTCCAGAGCTTCCTCAGTTGATTTGCCTACTTCTCTGCAATGCAAAAGAAAGAGGAATTCATTCCAATGTATAACTCTAAACCTTTTTAAAAGTTTAAGAACTAGCCACATATTGTGAGATGCATAAGCAGGATTGGAATACATATTTATCAATCCTTGTTTCTGAATGCTCTGTTTAATATGTGTAAGTTTTGCTACAACCTCATTCCTTTTCTTTGTTTCATCAGAAACATTTTCCAACGCTCTACAAACTAGAACGAACTGTGTTCCTAAATCAGTGAAACACTTGTTAGCAGAGAATTCTCCATCGTAATTGACAAAGTTAAGCTTTTTGAGAAGAGGGAAGAAGGTGCGAATGGCACTCTTTGCCGCTGTTGAGCCAAATATTTTTTGGCTCTCAGCTAACTCTTGAATTCCAACGTAGGAGATAGGTTCACTTCCAAAATCATTGAGCATTTCATATACTCGAACAATTTGAGAACAACGAGTAGAAGAAAGACTACTTCCATCTACACCTTTATAAGATTCCACAGACAAAGGTATTTTCATGACAATATTGATTTAATTTGTTCTGCTATTACTTTTGAAAGCATTGGAGGAACTGCATTCCCAACCTGCTTATATTGACTACCTCTGGTTCCTAATACCTCGAATGAATCTGGAAAGCTTTGAATTCTTGCTGATTCTCTAAGTGTTGGAATACGTGGCTCTGCATAATGAAAATAGTTTCGGTGCCCAGTATCAATAGTATTGGATGGGCGTGTACTACTCATACGCTCAAAAGCTTTGTTGTATTTTCTAACCTCCCAATATTCCCGTGGAAGGCTCCTAATATTACCACCATCAGGAATCATACTTATGATATTGATGGTTTTTTCAGTATGTGAGGTGTAGTCTTGATTCATAGGATGCTCTTGATTACCTCTCATTTTACGCTGGAAATCGTTCTGTGGTTCACTTCCATAATGATTATTATCAGAGTGAAGCAAATCACTAATACCATCTTTAGCACTTAATTGGTAATCAAAAGGTTGTGGAAATTCAAACTTTTTATTTTTGATTCCCACATAAAAAACTCTATAGCGGTTCTGTGGAATACCATAATCTGCTGCATTTAGTAATTTATATGATATGGTATAGCCTAACCCATTTTCACCAAATCTTTCGAGGAGATCTTTTACAAACGCTCCTTTATTTAGAGTCAGCATTCCTTTGACATTTTCGATAACAAAGAAATCTGGTGATGCCATTTTGACCGCTTTGTAAAACTCTAAATACATTTTATTTCTAGGATCTTCAATCTCTCTCTTACCGACTGTACTAAAGCCTTGACATGGCGGGCCTCCAATTATACCAGTTATTTTATGTTCTTTAATCAGAGAAGGAAGCACATCTTTATTAAAGTCCTCAACTGATATTACTTGAGCAACTTTTTCTTTTCTGTTGTGATTATAGGTTTTAACAGCATCTGCCCACATGTCAACAGCAGACACTACTTCAAAACCTGCCTGCTCGAAACCAAGGCTTAATCCGCCTATTCCACAAAATAAATCAATTATCTTCATTATTTAAAATTTTTTTTATTTCTTCTGCTATTGCTTTTGCCAATAGTGGTGGTACTGCATTGCCAACCTGTCTATACTTACTACCCCTTGTACCTTGAAAAATAAAATCATCTGGAAATGATTGTAAGCGTGCAGACTCCCTAATTGTAGGAATTCTATTAAATATAGGATGGAAATAATTACTATGAGCATTACCTGTATCTATTGTACATGATTGTTCGCTTGGATCAAGCCTTTTGTATGCCGAAGAATGTCTGTTCTTTCTATTGTTTGGCCACAAGTATTCTGGTACATCCTGCCAGTTTCCTCCCTGTGGTACATACTTTATTCTTTCTTGAACTTTTTGCGCAGGATAAACAATATCTTGATCAGTGATAGTGTTGTCTTTTGTTCTTAAGAATTTTCTCAAAGGAGTATCTGCTGGAGTTAGAATTGTTTTCGAACCGGCAGGACTTTCCTCAAATCCGTATAACTCACCTATTGCATCTTCAACTGTTGTCTTGGGCTGTTTAACCAATCTGTTAAAGTCAAAAAATATGTCTTTGAAGTCTTTTCTAACTCCAATGATTATAGCTCTCTTACGATTCTGCGGAACACCGTAATCAGAAGCATCTAAAACTTGATATGTTATATTATACTCTTGTGCGCCAAGTATTTCCTTGATTCTGTCAATTGCATACCCACCATCTCTGGTAAGCAAACCTCTGACGTTTTCTATCATAATAATTTTGGGATGTATCTGTTGAACAAAACGAATATATTCAAAGAATAATTTGTTTCTTGGATCATCCATTTCTTTTTGATGCCTGTTTGCTGTACTAAAACCTTGGCATGGGGGGCCACCAACTATAACATCCACGTCACCATAATCTTCTAATATTTTTTCGTTAGGAAAAGTGGTAATGTCAATATTATGAACTTTTGCATTCTTAAAATTGTACTTGAATGTAATTGTTGCGTGTTCATTAAAGTCTATCCCCCCTGCTATTTCAAAGCCTGCAAGATAGTATCCTTCGCTGATACCTCCACAACCACAAAACAAATCTAAAACTTTATATTTCTTTTTTGCCATTATATTCTTTCTAATTTATCGTTAATGTAATAGCTTTCGCTATCAATAGTGTTCTTTACTTCTGCTTTGCCATCCTCGAAAGCACCAATTAAATAGTACTTCGGTTTGACTTTTACAATTCCATTGCTCAGCATGATACCCCATTTGCCATTTAGCTTGAAAGGGATATATCCTTTGTAGTAAGGGCGCATGTCTTCGTAAATAGGAGGGATGATAGTTCTGTTGTTTCTGCTACAGATACCATATTTTCCTTGTTTCTTGAAAACATTGAAATCCCCAATACCATGACCAGCATCTTCTGATTCTGCCTTTCGTATCTGTCGACCTCCTTCAGCATGTTCCACCAAGGTCATTTGCTCGTCCCCTTCACTATAGTCAGGCTCTCGTTCTTCGAAGATGATGTCCCTGGATAACCCTGTGCCGTCGTTATAGGCAAGAGGGTCTGTCTCATGGCCGAGGAAGTGATAATGCCAGCGGCGATTTGCCATTGGTGTTCCGAATCGGTTGTAGAGGCCAACATTGTCGAGTATCACCCCTTTGTCCTTGTCTTTGGATGTGCGTAACCCTCTGCCTATCTGTTGCAGGAACATGGCGAGTGACTTGGTAGGACGAGCCAGTTGGATAAACTCTATATCTGGACAGTCGAAGCCTTCAGAGAAGATATTGACGTTGACTATCACCTGTAAGATCCCAGCACGGAAGTTATCCAGCAGTCTCTCTCGCTCAGACTTGGGCGTTGTGCCGTCTATCATTGCGATGCTTACTCCATGACTCTGGTATGTTGCCAGTATATTAGCGGCATGTTGGCGGTTGATGGCATAGATAATGCCTTTTTTGCCTTTGCAGAATTGATGGTACGCTTCGTATAGCTTGGCTCTTATACTGTCTTTGTCAAATCGGTTAATCAGTTCCTCTTCAAGGTAGTCGCCATCGACACCGAATCGATCGATGGAGTTTATCTCATGCTGAATATCCGAATTTGGAGCAATAGAGATGTAATCGTAGTTACTCAAATATCCCTCCTTAACAAACCACTCGATAGGGTGTGAAATGATGATGTCGTCAAAGATTGAGGTAAATCCAGAGTGATCCATTCGCCAAGGTGTAGCCGTTACTCCAAGTTTCTTACTCTCGGGATACATGTCCCAAATGTCTTGATAGCGTGGAGCCATGGCATGGTGGGCTTCATCAATGATGATAAAGTCAAATTGCTCTAATGACATTCTATCTTTGTTACGAGCAGACATAAAAGTTTGGACAGAAGCTACCTGCACAATTTTCTCCAGCTGCTGAGGGTGTCCACTCATTATAACACCACTATCAATGCCTCGTTTACCAAGTTTGTCTGCTGCCTGTTGTATTAGCTCTCTTACGTGCGCAAGAATTAGAATGTGCGAATTCCTTCGATTTTGAAGAATCCAATTACGGATGTCACGAACGATAGAAGCAAACAGGATTGTCTTGCCTGTCCCAGTAGGCATTTGAACCATGACATTGTTCATGGAGTCCCACTTGGAGAAGACAAGATGCTTCATTTCTTTCTGATAAGGAAAGAGAATGTCGTCTGTTGTTTCTATGTTTGAATATCGTATCATTCTTCCCAACCTTTTGAACGCGCCATTTCGAGCACTCTCATAGCATAGCGAGCTTGTTTGTAAGTCAATTCCTTGCCTCGTTTACACCAGTAATAGATACTACCCATGAAAGCTATATCACGAGGTGAAATCAGACCAGTTTCTTTCCCCCAGATATTGATATCATGCCATGTCTCGTAGTCGTAACTATTTGCCGTTTCTGTCGTCTGTATCATGGCTGGAGTCATTTCAAAATCCTCCTCAGACGAAAGAATATTTGAAGGGATTTTAATATTTTTATCAATATTCTTAGCACAAAGAGTTGACCAGCATGTTGCACGCTTTGTGTTAACACTGATATTCGTACCTTCATCTACATCCATAAGGTGATTCCAGATACTAGGATGTAATTCTGCGACTAATTTCATTACCCGGTAAAGAACAGTATTTTTTAATTTCTCAAGTTCTGAATCATCTATGCTTTTAACTTCCCACTTGTTCATCTTCCTGCCACTTGCCGCAGTATAGGCTGATTTGACTTTATATGTGATACTCTTATTACCAGATAACAATTTCGCATAAATTGATGTTACATCACCACCTAATTCGTTGTATAAAGAAGGAGTAATAACACTCTGTTCCCCCCAAATAGTTTCGAAGTCAATAGCTTTGTTTGTTATCTTTGACAGAACAGACATAGTGAACGCAACCATATTTGCTTTATAACCAGCAAGATTTACTCCGTCTTTACCATAATATGCATCAATAGTTCTAAAAAGAATCATTTTTCCAATAGTTTGCATATATGCTTTTTCATCGAAATGAACTTTTGACTGAGTCATTTTTTTGAAGAACGCAGTATAACAAGCTTCGCCACCTTTACATACTGTATGAGGCTCTTGCTCCCATGACATAATACACTTGGCTAAACCTGTTTTGTCGAACATTTGATTTTTAGGATATTCTTCATAATACTCACGCTCTTCTTTTGCATTTGTAGTATGCTTTGCCTTATCCATATATTGTCCTCGAGTGCGTTCAAAGAACCATTTAGAGATTTCTTTGTTCATGGAGTTCTTCACCCATACAGTACGGGATTGTTGCTCCAATTCTTGAAGGAATGGTTCGTTAATGCCGAAATCAGACTTCTTGACGGCAGACTGGGTATTGGCAAACTGGGAAATACGAGGAACAAGATCTTCCTTGGTTTCTTTGTCTTTGATGACAGACACCTTCATGGCAACAAACACCTGCTTAATCATTTCTGGATCGGTGTTCTTCATCTTCATAACGGCACTTATGCTTGCCGTTGTCTGACCACCGTTTACTATCTGCCAATCCGTAATCTTAGTGATAACAGGACCTTGTTCGGTATCAGCAACCTTTATATCAGTGGCCGTTGTTGAGATTCCGTTATTGTATGAGAAAAACATGTCTGGTTCTGGGTCGCGTTTCTTGTCTCCCTTGGCACGTTGAGCTGCTGTCGGTGTGTGGCCAATCAAGGTATCACGAATGCCTTTGTTGCTAGCACCCTTGAACTGAAGGAAGGTGCGGACGTTCTGTTCCAATATGTGCTGATGGTATTGGTTATAAATTTTCGAGAGTGTTTCACCAGGAATGATTGCCAAATAGCACTCAACACGATCCGATACGTCTGGCATTTTGATGCAAGGAAGAGGATGGAATCCTTTGTCCTCAAAATCAACCACAACAGCTTCTTTGCCGCGAAGTATGTCATCGTGTTTCTTGATGCGCTTTACATCCCATAGATGATACTCCATGATAGTGCCTTCCTCTGTTTCCAGCTCGTCTATTTCTAGATTAGTTGGTACTATGGCATTTGTCATCAAGAACATCCTGACTCTATCAACCTTTTCTGCCTCATTTATCAGCTGAGCAATCTGATAGAGGTCACTGCGTTTATCGGTAATACGGGAGAACATAGAGCCAGATTGAGAACGCTCGAAGAACTTCTCCATCCACTTGAAGTGACGTTCAATTTCCGACTTAGGTAAAGTATTACTCTTTTCTGGATCCACAAGGACGGTAAGGAAGAGGTCAACTGACATCATATCCTCATCGCCACTATAGCCCCATGCGTCTATGGCTTCACCGTTTCCCGTGTTATAACTGCAATAGTTTACCTCGTTGACATCGCCCACGTTTTGAATATATTCGACCATCATTTCAGTAAGAGCCTGTTTAGGCTCATCGTAACTGAAAATCATGTCATCATTATCAGCCTTAAACGTTTCGAGTTCCGAAAGTTCCTTTTCAATTACCTTCTTAACGGTATCATTAACACCATCATCAATTTTTGCAGGTTTGAAATCGTCAAACTGATCTTCGTTTGGTTTCATGTTATATATTTATTTTTATTCTTCAAAATAATCTGAATCAATTCGCTTTACCTCATATACCTGTTTTGTACTTACACCTACATTATACTCAATCATATAGCGAGCCAATTCTTGTCCGTCTATAAGTACTATTTTCTTGTTAAGTTTCTCGACGTACGATTTTGCCTCTTTACTATATGAACTTGTAGTGATGAACACTCCTTTGGTTGCTTTTTGTTCATCCAATGCTCCTGAGAATTGCTGAATCTGAGGTTTACCTACAGTATTGTCAAGCTTATATCTTTTAGCCTGTATATAAATCTTGTCTAAACCGAGCTTGTCTTCATAGATTATACCATCAATTCCGTCATCATGAACATATTGGGTAACTTGGGCAGAATTTGCGAAAGAACCTCCATACCCCATCTTGACTAACAAATCAACCACAAGATGTTCAAAGAAAAATGGCGATTGCTCGAGAGTTTTTTGGAGCAAATCTGCAGCCAAATCTTCTACAATACTATGATAAGCTTGCTCTAACTGTTCAGTAGGAGTCAAGTCTTCTGTAACGTTATGAGAAACTTGTGAGGAACCTTCAGAACTGGTTTGGATTTTGTTTCCTGTAGCGTAACTTAAGAATTCTGGATATTCCATCAAATCCTGTTTGCGTAAGGAATTGTGAGTAGAAAGGTAATCTTTTCCACGTTGAGTGATTCTGTAAACACCTCTCTCAGGCAAATCAATCATTAGTGCTCGACGAAGATATTGGCGTACCCAGTTTACTCTATCAGATAACTGAGTCGAAGTTCCGTTTTTTGTTCGAAGACTGCAATCCTCTTCAGTAAGATGGAAATAATCTATCATATACTGCCTCATTTCAGAGGTAGTCATATCCTTCTTACTTACAGCAAGAAGAAATGGATACAGAAAATTTTCAAAAACAGGTATTGCCATGTTTCTTTATTACACGGAAACTCCCAGACAGTGTCTCGACAGGCGACCAAACCTTTTAATACACTGAAAGGGAGTAACTATTATTTCTCTATGTTGTTTAGGCACGAATGCCCGGGTGGTCTTTGTCGGGTAGTAAGAATGGCTGGGCCATAGGTTA
>JAEEGL010702630.1_pt1 | contig 12527 bp, 8 predicted proteins | sample 9134231 | NCBI WGS metagenome assembly JAEEGL01 (sample SAMN16246548, study PRJNA631951) | gut metagenome | biome: gut microbiome; feature: rumen; material: fiber-attached | host: Bos | place: Iran: Karaj | collected 2018-10
CTGGACCATACGTACGAGATGAGCATCGGCATGCTCTATCCGCTCTCCACCGGCTGCCCCGTCTATTACATCCAGAAGCCCCCCACTCCAACCATACTGAGCCAGGCGCTGCTCAAGATACGCCCCACCACAATCCTGTCGGTGCCGCTTATCATTGAGAAGGTAATACGCGGCAAGATATTCCCCACCATAGCCGGCAGCAAGTACCTGCGCTACATGAAGAAACATTTCCCGCGCATACTATACTTCCTGGTGGGCAGGAAAGTCAAGCAGCAGTTTGGCGGCCGCGTAAGGTTCTTTGGCATTGGCGGCTCCAAGCTGGACCGCGAGGTTGAGGAGTTCCTCAGGAACATCAAATTCCCCTATGCAATAGGTTACGGACTCACCGAGACCGCCCCGCTCATTTGCGATGCCGGTCCCAAACGCACCCATCTGGGCACCACCGGAACCGCATCATTCGAGGTCCAGGTCCGCTTGGCCGATGTCAACCCCGAGACCGGACAGGGAGAACTGCAGGTAAAGGGCCCCAACGTAATGCTGGGATACTACAAGGATTATGTCCGCACCAAGGCTGTGATGACCGATGACGGCTGGATGCGCACCGGCGATATCGCCACCGTCGACAAGAAAGGCCGATACTCCATCCTGGGCCGATCAGGCAACGTAATCATAGGCGCATCGGGCGAAAACATTTACCCCGAGGAGATTGAGAGCGTCATCAATAAGATATCGGACGTAAACGAATCACTCGTGATAAGCCGCGCCGGACAACTTGTGGCACTGGTACAGTTCAACGACGGCGCCATAGACTGGGACCTGGAGGGACAGGAAAAGTTCCTCGAGGCAATAGAGAAACGCAAAAAGGAGGTGATGGAATTCGTGAACTCCAAAGTGAGTCATTTCCTCAAGATCCGCGACGTGGAGGTAATGAAAGAACCCTTCAACAAAACCGCCACGCACAAGATCCGCCGCTTCCTCTACCAAGACAAGAAAGACAACAGTAAAACCGATAAGAAATGAACTTAAAGAAGATAATCAACCCCTGGATAGGTACCCCAAGTTACAACTGCTTTGTATGCTGCCCCACCAACCCCACGGGCCTGCACATGGAGTTTTATGAGGATGGCGACTATGTGGTAACCAAGTTCAAACCCACACGTGATTACGAGAGTTGGGAGAACACCCTGCACGGTGGAATCCAGGCGCTCCTGATTGACGAGACCGCCGGCTGGGTGGTATGCCGCAAGCTGCAGACCAACGGCGTCACCTCAAAGATGAACATGGAGTACCTCAAACCCGTAAGTTCACAACTGGACGAGATCACTGTTCGCGCCAAGATAAGCAAGATGATGCGCAACGTAGCATTCATCGAGGCCGAACTGATGGATGCCGATAACACCGTCCTTACCCGCGCCGAGCTGATCTACTTCTGCACCCCCAAGTTCAAGCTGAACGAGGACAACTTCCACGAATTCAAGCTGGAGGGAGAATAACAAAATGATACCAATGGGGTCAGGCCCCAATGGTACTATTTTTGCCAGGTGAACTGCACTCTGGCAAGCTCACGGTTATCATCCACCGCCTGGATGCTGTGCAGGGAGGTGTCTGCGTCCATCTGGGTGCGGACCAGGATCTTCTCACCAAACAGGCCCTCCTTGCGGAAGTTTATTATCAAGCCCGCCGGCTCATGCTCAATGCGGTACTGAGGCTCCAGGCTCTCGCTTGCCCAGAGTGAATATATCGCATTGTTAACGTGGTCGTTACGGTCAATATCATCGTAACGGACCAGGAAACGCTCGGTGTAATCATCACGCTCCGTAGCCGGCAGCTTGGGGAATCGATCATCAAGAATCACCTTCTCGTGTATCGGCTCATACTCAGGCAGGCAGTCCTTAAGATGCATGGGACGCCGCGTTGCAAAATCAATCACAATCCACTGGCTGCAAGCGCGGATAATACGCTCACCGCTTGCACTCCATACCTCAAACTCACGCTCCGTATAAAGGGCCGAAAAGTCTGACGGCCAGCTCTTTATGGTAATCTCCTCGGCCAGATGCGGCATGCGGTCAATCTGCACGTTCATGGCAATCAGCACCCATGCCTTACCCACGGTACGCAGATAATCATAGCCGATGCCAATCTCGTTGGCGCTGTCATCGGCTATATCCTGGAAAAGATTGAGCAACGTGAGCAAACGGAGCGTATCCCTGCGGTCGCATTCAAAACTCTTGACCGTGTATGTGTGTATCTGTTTCCTTACCATTTTTCATAAAGTTTGCGCGAAGTTAGTCATTTTTCGCCAAAGTGTCCCACGCTCATCGGCCCCAGAGCACACTCAGAGCGCTCCGCGTGTGGGACACAAGCCTCAGGAAGGGGCATGTCCCACACTAACCCCATCGAGAATACGCTCACACGCGGGTTAATGTGGGACACTTTGGCGAAAATGGGCCGATGAGCGAAAATGGACCGATGAGCGAGAGCGCAAAAAAAGGAGGGAGAAACCTCCCTCCTAAGAAAAAGCTCAACCGGAATCAGCGAATCTCCACCTCGAGTTTACCGACAACCTCACCGGCGTTGCGAGCCAGGAGCAGCTCAATCTTGCCCGGCTCCAGAACCCAGTCGTGCTTGGCTTCGTCCCAGTACTTGAGTGACTCAACCGGTATGCTTATCAAAGCGGGGTATGTCTTACCCGCAGGAATCTGCCACTTATTGAATCCCTTGAGTTCCTTGTAAGGCCACTCAACCTTTGAATCCACGCGGTGTACATAAATCTGGGGAACATCATACTGAGCGTACTTTCCCTTGTTCTCAATCGTGAAGGCAACCGTGATCACCTCACCGTCCTTATACTCGGTCTTACCTTCAGCAATAGCAGCATAATCAGTATGCTCGTATGCCAGACCGAAATTATAATACACAATCTCAGAGTATCCCAGGCCATATCCGAACGGATACATGACCGGCTTGTTCTTGGTGTCGAACCAACGGTAACCTACCAGCAAATCCTCGCTGTAAAGAGCTGTACCGCGGCCTGTAGCGCCCTTAAGCATCTCCTCGGCCTTGCTGTCCTCCTGAACCAGCGATACGAACACATCCTGGTTGATGGGAGCATCGGTCTGCGGGAAACTGCCTGTAGCGTATGCGGGGCTGTCCTCCAGCTTGTAGGGATATGAGAACGGCAGACGTCCGCTCGGAGCGAACTTACCAATCAGGATATCAGCCAATGCGTTACCGCCCTCGGTACCGTTGAACCATGACTGAACGATAGCCGGGCAGCATGCCTGAACGCGGTTCAGATCAACCGGAGCACCAGCAACGGCAATGAACACAACGTTAGGATTAACCTTGGCGACAGCCTCCAGCACATCCTCCTGATTGTAAGGCAGATCCATGCTGCGACGGTCACTACCCTCGGTCTCATGTGCACGGTTGTCACCACCGATGAACAGCACCAGGTCAGCACCCTTGGCAGCCTTTACAGCCTCCTCACGGAGCTTCTTGGCAGTATCATCAGGCTTGGGAGCAGCTGCAGGAGCAGCACCTCCGCGACGGCCAAAACCGCCAAATCCGCCGAAACCGCCAAATCCGCCGCGGGCCTGCTGTGAAGTATAACCCTGAGCATAAACGATCTTGGCCTTATCACCTATCCTATTCTTCAAACCGGCCAGAGGAGTAACCTCATACAGGGCCTTAACGCCTGCACCGACACCGCCTGTAGCCATAATCTTGTCGGCATTGTCACCGATAACGGCAATAGTCTTGACCTTATCAAGGTCTATAGGCAGCAGACTGCCCTCATTCTTAAGCAGAACTATTGACTCGCGTGCAATACCGTATGCAATGCTTGCCTGCTCGGGCTTGGCAGTCATCTCGACATTAGCCTTATCCTCGGGAACGGGGTCGATGACCAGACGCACGCGCAGAATCTCACGCACGCGCTCATCGATAACAGCCTCAGAAACAGCACCTGATGCAACAGAATCCAGAAGAGCCTGGCCCAGATACTGAGAGTTAGGCATCTCCACGTTCAGACCGGCAACAACTGAACCCACAGTGCTGTGAGTACCACCCCAGTCCGAAATAACCATACCCTTAAAGCCCCAGTCCTGACGCAGGATAGAATTAAGCAACTCATAATTCTCGGCGCACCAGTATCCGTTAATCTTATTGTAGGCCGACATCACACCATATGCGTTACCCTGAACTACAGCAGCCTCAAACGGAGGCAGGTAGATCTCACGCATGGCACGAGGACTTACGATAACGTTCACGCTACCGCGGTTGGTCTCCTGGTTGTTCAGCGCAAAATGCTTTACGCAGACAGCCACACCGTTATCCTGAACACCTTGAGTGTATGCAACCGCTAAACGTGAACTCAGCAAGGGATCCTCACTGAGATATTCATATGTACGTCCTCCTGTAGGAATTCGCTGAATGTTTATGGCAGGACCCAAAATCATGTCCTTACCGCGCAGTTTGGCCTCGCGTGCCATACCCAATCCGCATTGATATGCCATTCCCTGGTTCCATGTAGCAGCCAGGGCCGAACCTGTCGGGAAGAATGTGGCAGAGTCAGTAGTCAGATGCAGGGAGTTCCATGAATGCGGCTCCATCTCCTCACGGATACCAAAAGGACCGTCGGCATAAACCATATCGGCAATACCCTGAGCGGGCACACCCTCGGATGTAAACATATGCTTGCCGTGAAGCATGGCAACCTTCTCCTCAAGGGTCATCTGCTTGATGATCTGACTAATCTTCTTCTCATTCTGCATGAGAGGATCATCATAACCCTTTACGTCACGCGACAATGTAGCGTCGCCCTTGCAACCGCAAACTGAAATTGCGACCAAGGCGACCATCAAAAAACAATTTCTCATATGTATAAATAATTAGTAACCCGTGTAATCACTCCATTCCGTCTGACGGTATGCATCATTAAGGCCCGATGCCTCATACCTGGACAACGGCATATATACGCTCAGTCCGCTGTATGAATTAACCTTTATCTGTTCGGCATCACCCGGGAAAATATATGGAGTGGATATCTTGAACGATACGCATTTGGCCAGTTGCAGGCGGAACTCGTTCATGAGTTCACGGTCAGTGCCCAGTTTCTCCACCACATCCTCCAGGTCAAAGAACACATGATTGTTAAACCGGTCAAAACACTGGACCTTGCTCACTTCAATGCTGTCAACATTAGCGCCATATCCGGCAGCTATCTTACGGAAACAACGGGCCAGGCTATCCAGTTCGGCGGTATTGACCAGTGATACACCGGCCATCTGCTCCCACCCGCTCATGGAGTTGTAATACTGATAGAACTCGTTGCATACCTTAAGCACGCTGCCGTTCAGCAGATCACGTGTAACTATATGATACGGGAATCCGTAACTCACTACCTCATAGCATGATGAGATAATATACTGGGCCTTGTTCCTGAGAGCGTACATAACCTCTACGTTACCCATGTAGCAGGCGTCAAACAGGATAAAGTCAAACACATTGTCCGGGATGGCATCGGCCATATCTCCCAGTTCCATGCATGTGTATGAAGGACTCTGACCCTTACGGTCCTCCCATGAGAAAGCCTTGGTCTCGGGACCGAACGGATCGCGCCTGCCTTCCAGCAGGGTTTTCACCTTATTGCCGCGTAACGGTGCATAGTTCATGTTGGGGGCCACAAAATGCAGTTTGTCGGTAGGAATCCATCCCGTTCCGTGCGACCACATAACCAGTCCGTAATGCTCGGCCTTCCAGTCTTTCAGCACGTCATCTATCACCTTACGCAGTACCATCGGGTCCGATGTATCCAACTCCGGGTATTTGGCAATGGTATCAATCCTGAGATTGTGGACATGCAGCAAAGCGGGAGCAAAATCCTTACGGTCCAGGAAAACCAGCAGATTGTAATTGTCCATTCCGCTGCTTACGCTGGTGTTCATCGCGTAGATATTTGAGTTAGCCGTATTGGAAAGATTGTTGTCAGCCCCGATATAAACCAGAACCGTCCTGTTTATCTTATGGTCAATCTCATCGTTGAAGATACAGGAATTCATCACCAGAAGTGCACACACAAGTGCAAACCCCATCCTGGCCCTGTTTAAAACTAACTTTTTCATTTCTGCTCTGCTGTACGGTCAATATCAATAAGCCTGTATGAACTGTTAAAACTCAGTTCATCACCGTTGTCAAGCAAGAGTTCATACAACTTGCCGTCATGCTCAAAACGGCGTATCTCCCTGTCTGGAAACTCATCGGCCATAAAAGTCTTTATCCTTGAAGGAATCAGTACGTCCGGCACGGCACTATTGTTACATTCGCACTCTGTAAGGCTGCCGTCCTTTGAGAACTGCAGCTTCACTCCGCCTGCCAACTTCACCTCATATTGTATAAGGCTTGCCCTGCGCTCCATCTCCACCTTCTTTATCCTGGTGTCGGGATATGCCTTGCCCACAATCTTCTGCGCTTTTTCAGGCAGCCTGTCAAAAGCAATCTCCACATCCTCGGCAGCCACAGGCAGCACCAGCATCAGAGCCAGAACCGTATACAGAAACCTTTTCATCATGTCTTATTTAATGGGACGCAGCATACCGCCGCCGGTCTTTAATTCCTTACCTTCCAAGGGCGCGTTGGCCGGATCTGCCGGATCATACCAGATGGTGTGCCTGCCCTTCAACTGTTTGAGCCCCTTCTTGAGCGGCTGGTCAAACTCGATGGAGGTAATGTAAACGTCACCCTTGGCGCTCCACATTGAACCCTTGCCCATATGAACCCTTACCGTACGCATATCGGTAGGATCACCTGTTATACGGCCGTATAACTTGCCGCTCTTATGGAGTTTGAGTTCGACGGAACTCAGGCTGTCCACAAAAATGTCACCGCTAAGAGTCTGTTTCTCAAGTTCTATCACACCCTCGCCCTGATTGTAACCCTTGGGCCCCCAGTCATCGCGCTGAAGGGCTATGATCACATCGTTCCTGCAACTTATCTTATTGCCTGTCAGGAACACGTTGCCATATGCATTGGTGATCAGAATAAGCGGTCCCTCGCCTATGCTCAGGTTATTCTTTCTGAGCACCAGCGTACCCTCGGTGAGTTTCTCCTTACGTTCCTTGTCAGTATCATAAATCAGGAATCCGCTTACTCCTCCCGATTTCAACTCACTGGTATTCAGTTCCATCTTACCGCCAAACACACTGCCTATAGTCCATCGGCCCGATGACATACGGCATTTTTCAGTCTCAATGATACCGCCCTTGGTATTGAACAGCGGCGATGCCTGACCGGAGCTCTGTGATGTAGCCTCAGTCAGTAATAACTTTCCGTTATTTGATGCATAGAAACACGGGCTCTGATGGTCTATGGTGCGTATTTCGGTCTTGGTTACATCAATCTCGGCCTCGTTTATGGAGCAGATGCCGGCCGATCCCTGACGGTTTGTAGTAACCTTGCCGCGGGTAAGTATCGCCTTGGTTCCCTGCCCGCTCATAGTGATGCCGTCGGCCTGGGGTGCGTGCGAAGTCACAGTACACTGATCCACATAAACCAGGCATCCTCCATCGGCCAGCAATGCCGAATTCACACCGTTCTCGCGACGTTTTTCATCATTGATTCCGCCCGATGTCTTGTTCATTCTCAGTTGGGTAAGGTACAGTTCGGTTCCGTTTGTGGCATATATGACACTCACTCCCTGCTCGTAGGATTCGACCGATGTGTGTGAACGGTTCTCGAATTTGTCTTTGTTACCGTCCACAAACCAGGAACCTTGAGGCGATCTCTGTCCCCAGACGACTGCCGGAAACAGGCAAACAGTAAACAGGACATTTAATTTCATAAGCATAATTATAATGTAATTACATTCGGTAAAGGTAGCATTATTTTGTAACTTCGCAGTCAAATAAAACAAAAAAGTATGAATCACCGAATCATCACGTGTATCCTCAGCGCTACACTTTTAACCGCCTGTAATATGCAGAACAACCCGTTGATATCAGAGTCAACGCTCCCGTACGGTGCCCCGCAGTTTGACAAGATCCGTAATGAGCACTACCTGCCAGCCTTTGAGGAGGCTTTCCGTCAGGGCAAGCAGGAGATTGACGCCATAGTGAATAATCCCGACGCCCCCACGTTCCAGAACACCATCGAGGCTCTGGAATACTCCGGCGCACTGGTAAGCAAGGTAGGCTCCATATTCTACAACATCCTTGAGGCCGATGCCACCGACGAGCTCCAGGAGATAGCCGAGAAGGTATCGCCCATGTCAACCGAGTACTCCATGTACATAAGCCTCAACGACAAACTGTTTGAGCGCATCAAAACCGTTTATAACCAGCGCGAAAGCCTGGGGCTGGACCCCGATCAGAAAAAGCTGCTCGAGGACACCTACAAGTCATTCGAGCGCAGCGGAGCCAATCTGAGCCCCGAGGACAAGAAGAAATACAGTGAAATCAATGAGAAACTCTCACTTCTGACCCTCCAGTTCCAGAAGAACCAGCTCTCATCCACCAACAACCTCCAGATGGTCCTGACCGATGAGAATGACCTTGCCGGACTGCCCGGATATATCCGCGATATGGCCGCACAGGCTGCCCGTGACAAAGGTGTAGAGGGCTGGCTGTTTGACCTCTCCGCCCCCAGTTACGGCGGATTCGTCAAGTTCAGTGACCGCCGTGACCTGCGTGAAAAGATGTATCGCGCTTACAACACACGCGCCTTTGGCGACGAGTGGGACAACACTGAGACCATCCGCCAGATAGTTGACCTGCGCTATCAGGAGGCCGCCCTGCTGGGTTACAAGGATTATGCCGATTACAAGACCGAGTTGCGTATGGTCAAGAACGGTGATGCCGTATGGAATTTCATCGAGGAACTCCGTGCCCCCGCCCTGCCCAAAGCCAAAGATGAGGTTGCCGAGCTTAACAAGTTTGCCCGCAGCATCGGCTTTGACGGTGATCAGATCCGCCCCTGGGACTTCAGTTACTACGCCGAGAAGCAGCGTGTAGCCAAGTATAACCTGACCGATGAGGAACTCAAACCTTATTTCCGCCTTGACGACTGCATAGACGCCATTTTCAGCCTGGCTCACACACTCTACGGCATCAACTTCAAACCCGCCGATGTCCCGGTATATCACCCCGATGTAAAAGTATATGAGGTAACTGACGCCGACGGCTCATTCCTGGCACTCTTCTACGCCGATTTCTTCCCCCGCGCAACCAAGCGCAGCGGTGCCTGGATGACCTCTTTCCGCGACCTTAAGATACAGGACGGAGTCGAGGAGCGTCCCTTCATCAGCCTGGTAACCAACTTCACCAAACCCACGGCCGATACCCCCAGCCTCATCACCCACGATGAGTTCACCACCATGCTCCACGAGTTCGGACACTCCCTTCACGGAATCCTGGCCAAGGGCCGTTACCCATCGATGACCGGCACCAGCGTGGACCACGACTTTGTGGAACTTCCCAGCCAGATAATGGAGAACTGGGCCTATGAGAAGGAGTACCTGACCACCTTCGCCAAGCACTATCAGACCGGAGCACCCCTGCCCGACTCGCTGATAGCCAAAATCAAGGCCTCCAAGAACTACCTGAGCGCCTACTACCACATGCGCCAGCTGCAGTTCGGAATCCTGGATATGAACTACCACACCCAGACCAAACCCATAGAGGGTGAGATCATAAAGTTTGAGAAGAACGCCCTGCTGTCGACCGATGTGCTCCCCAGCGTACCCGAGTGTATAATCTCAACCTCATTCAGCCACATATTCAGCGGCGGTTATGCAGCAGGTTACTACTCATACAAGTGGGCCGAAGTCCTGGCAGCCGACGGATTCAGCCTCTTTGAGGAGAAGGGAATCTTTGACAAGGAGACAGCCGGCAAGTTCCGCCACCTTCTGGAGCAGGGCGGCAGCGTAGAGGCCGCACAACTGTACCGTGAATTCCGCGGACATGATCCCGAGCCCGCAGCACTTCTGCGCCAGTTGGAAATAATTGAGTAACAACGATTTGAACAAAAGGACTATACTGTATATCGCATATCTTCTTGCCGTGCAGGCTCCGGCCTTTGCACAGCAGGAAGATACACTGTATTATACCATCCCGGAGGTTACCCTGACCGAGCACAGGAACATATCGGCCATAAGCGGAACCATGGCCAGCGGCATCCGCATAGACTCCAAAATAATGCAGACCTACCCCAAGATATTCGGTTACACGGATCCCATGCGATACCTCCAGTCACTGCCCGGCGTGAGCACAAACTCCGACCAGGAGGGAGGCCTGCATGTGCAGGGCGGAGAGTCGTCGCACAACCAGCTTACGGTATCCGATGTACCCGTATACGGCTCCATGAACTTTACGGGACTCTTCTCGCTGTTCAACCAGGACCACCTGCCCACCGTAGAGTTCAGCACCACCTCCAGGTCTGCCTGGCTGGGAGCCCGGCTCTCCATGGATCACGCCGATACCATACCGCACCGGTTGTCCGGAACCGCATCAATTGGTCTCATATCGGGCCAGGCCACCGTCTGCGCTCCGTTGTCGGACCGGACTGCTCTCACGCTTTCCGTGCGCCGGTCATTCATCAACACTTTCTACGGGTCGGTTTTTAAATATGACGGCAACCCCCTACGCTTTGGTTTTACAGATGCCAACCTTACTCTACTGAGCCGTCTTGACAGCCGTAACACACTGGATTTCAATGTACTGTTCAACCATGACAAGGGCTCAAGCGTATACGGTCTCACCAAAATCTCAATGGATTGTACCTGGGGCAATACGCTGGCATCGGTCCGCTGGAGACATCACGGCAGCCGCGTAAGTTCATCCACATCGGCATTCATCAGCAAGTACGCAATGAAAGGAAATATGGACAACACCCTGGCCAAAGGATCCATGCCGGCGCAAATCACCCATTATGGACTCCAGACCTCCCTCAAACTGCCCCTGTCCTTTGTTCTGGAGGCCGATGCCAACCGCTATGACATCCTGCCGCAGGACCCGCGCGTATCCATAAATATGGAGGGAGCCGCCCCGCAGCCCAGACAGGACGCGCTGTTTGGCAACATCTACGTAAACCGCATGTTTAAAATAGGTCACGGATTCGGTATTACCCCGCATCTGCTGCTGTCGGGCTACACCGAGAAAGGTATTTATGACTGCTTCAACGCCGACCCCTCGGTCACGTTTGAGTACAATATGTACCGCAAGGGCAAACTCACGCTGGAGTCCGGCATCAGGCATCAGTACCTGTCACAGACCGGAATGAGCAACGCAGGGCTTCCCATTGAGTTCTGGGTGGCTGCAGGACGTTATTTCAAGCCCCAGAGTTCCAGGTTCGCCACACTCTCCTATGACCTTGAATTCCTGCAGTCCAAATATGCTTTCTCCATTCAGGCATATGCCAAACGGCTTGAGAACCAGACCGAGTACACGGGTTTCATTTATGATCTGATTGCCCGCCCGTACCGTCTGGAGGACAACCTGCTCATATGCTCCGGTTACAACTACGGACTCAACGTGATGCTGGCCAGGCAGGCAGGCTCCGTAACAGGCTGGATCAGTTACTCTTACGGACAGTCGCTGCGTCAGGGTGACGGTGTCCTCTATCCCAAACTGTTCCACTCGTCGCACGAGCGCCGTCACGAACTGAATGCCGTACTCACCTATACCATAGGCCGTTTTGAACTTGGAGGCAGTTACATATTGGGTTCAGGCAGCCCCTTTACGCCCGCCAAGAACCTCTACCTGATGGGCAACAACCTTATCATATTCTATGATGACTACAACTCGGCCACACTCCCGCCCTATATGCGCCTGGACCTGTCGGCCACATATAATCTGCCGCGCAAAGGGCGTCTGGAGCACAGCCTCAACCTGTCGGTGTTCAACGCCACGGCGCACAAGAACTACACCATGGGATATATAAATGCCAATCCGGACAAACTGACCATCCGCTACAAGCTGGCCAAACTCATAATACCCGTAATCCCGTCCATAAGTTATTCATGCCGATTCTGATATGAAAAGATACCTATACATACTCATAGCGCTCGTTGCATTCATCTCCTGTGAGCCACAGCTGCCCGAGAGTACCGATATGCTGGTCATCGAGGGCTGGATAGAGAACGGCGGTGCGCCCAAGGTATTCGTCACGTCATCCATATCGGCCACGCTCCAGGAAAAGAACATCACGGACCTTATTGACCATGTAGCCATGGATGCCGATGTCACCATCACGCACAACGGGGTTGACTATAAGCTCAAGCCGTCCATCCGTGACGAGTATCTGCTCAAGGTATGCTACACCAGCAACAGTCTCAAGGGAGAGGTTGGAGGCACATACCGCCTGAACGTGAAATGGAGAGGCATGGAGGCCACCGCCCAGACTACCATACAGACCCCCGGAACCGTTGATTCCATTGCCGTTGAGCGCCATCAAACAATTGATTCGCTGTATATTGTAAAAGTGCGCCCCGTGCCCGCTCCCGGCGTTCCCTATTATATGTTCTTCAGTATGGA
>JAEEGL011007392.1_pt1 | contig 12527 bp, 4 predicted proteins | sample 9134231 | NCBI WGS metagenome assembly JAEEGL01 (sample SAMN16246548, study PRJNA631951) | gut metagenome | biome: gut microbiome; feature: rumen; material: fiber-attached | host: Bos | place: Iran: Karaj | collected 2018-10
AATATCTATAATCTGGAAAAAGCCAGAGGTGAAGTAAGCAGATTCCTACCGGATTCTTTTAGCGAGGATGATGAAGAAGACATGGATCTCATGTCAGCTTATGACGGGGCTTTTGACAGAGTGTGCGAGTATATAACTTCATATCAGATCATGACAGATGATGAAGTAAAAGATTTGTTTGATGAACTCTGTGATAAGTTAGGAGAAGAGGAAGCTTTGAGAAAAATTAAAGGTGTTGTTAAAGATGAACTTAATGAATATATTGACAGTAATGAAATGTTAAGAAATCACTCGTATTTCATGAAGTTATATGATATAGATGATGAAACATTTAGTTGATCGAAAAGGTTTTTCTTTAACTCAAATTCTGATTGTAATTACCGCTTTAGGGATACTTTTAATGATAAGTATCCCGCTTTTCGCTAGTCATACAGAAGAACATAAACAGAGCGAAGATCTGACAAATATGCGAAAAGCCAAGAACGAAGCGGTTCTGGAGTATATGTATACCAATAATCCTGGCCCTTATTTCTATGATCCTGTCAGTGAAACGGTATCATTAGATATTAAACCGGAAAAGGGTTATGGATTATCAAACAAAGATGTAAGTGAATTCTATGAAGTTATGCCTGGAGCTTATGGCGTGCCGAATGAAGATGGGAACGCAAATTATATAAGCGTCATGGTGACAGGAGCAGGTATTGAAATTCGCTGGGGCGGCAACGATCTGAGCAGTAAGAAGGGTAAGACGGATGAAGATCTTTCCAATATGCATAAGATCGCTGAAGCGCTGATCGAAGCTGATAAAAACGGTTTATTGAAATTCAATAAGGATTATGTCGAAGTAGCGGTCTTTAAAGACTGTACGATGCATTATTTCAATAACTCCAATGGTGGTACACCATGGTCGAAGGAAAGTATACAGACGATAATTGATGCTTTGGATAGAGCTGGAATCAATTCAGAAAAGATGACCATTTATGATACTGATGGCGAATGGAAAAACGGATATATGATCCATTATGAAGATGATGGGACGATAAAGTATAAATTATTGACTTCATACCAGAATGAAGAAGGTCATATAGGCTTCAGTTGGTGGAATAATCAGGAAATAAGTCATGAATAACTGAAATAGTTATTTGGATAGCGTAACAATAACGTTCGCTTAGTGATGGGAAAAGAAAAAATAGAAATCAAAAAAGCTTGCGGGTTTTTTATTAGTAGATGTTTAATGGAAGCTCAATTTATTTAGTTAAAAATTTCATGAGAAATATAAAATATGTGAAATTATGTAAACGTTTTCATAATACATCATTAATTATTGTAGTAATTAATTTTTTAGTATAATAATATTTAGATATTTATGTGAATTCTTCTTTTTGTCGTGAATATCGTTTTTTTGTAAATGAGAAATTCTGTGAAAAGAAAACTTAAATCGAATGAAGGTGCTTCCTTAATGGTTGCGTTGCTTTTCTTTGTTGTTTGTGTTGCTGTCGGCTCAATCATTTTGACTGCAGCAACGGCTGCTTCTGGAAGAATGACAGGAATTAAGAAAACAAATCAGGATTTTTATGCACTTAAGTCTGCAGCTAAATTGTTCAAGAAAGACTGGACTTATGGAGTAGCAACATTATATGTAAAAGATGGTTCTGTAATGCTTGTGGATCCTGAAGTAAATATGGGTGAAAGCTCAGCTTATTTGGTCGGTTTTATTGAATCTAGGGATTATCTAGCAAAAAGTGTATACAGTAGCAAGGACGATGCCCCATACACAAAAACATATTATGTCGAAGCTCCAAATTTAAGCAAAGTTAAAGCTGAAGTATCAATGAAAGATAATTATGATACTGTGATGATTTTCACGATAGACGATGAAGCAGATGAAAATGCAACTGGCGGTGTGGTTACTTTGACTTTTGATGGAAGCACGGATGAATTTGAAGATGAGGGAATAACAAAAACTAAGGTTTCCTGGTCTAATCCACAGATTTCTACTGGAGGCGGTTTTAAATGATGAATGCTTTATATAGAAAACTGTCTTCAAATCGTGGAGAGAGTATTGCTGAGGTCTTAATAGCTGCTCTTGTTATCGCTTTAGGAATGATTTTGCTTATTTCGATGATAAACGTTTCTTTCAGAATACTTAATAAAGAAGAAAAAAGTTATAAAGATTTTATAGAGGAGAAAAATGCCTTTGAAAAATTAGACGAGGCAGAAGTATACGGAAATTTTTCTGTTGCGATTAGTATCAGCAACGGCGCGAATCTTGATGTACTGGACAATAGAATAGTTAAAGTTTATAAAAGAAGCGTTTCTGAAGAAACTCAGTTTTACAGATATGAAGCTGTGGATTTGAATAGCGGTGATTAAGGATGATGAGATTGACTAATAAAAATGGTTTCTCTTTATCAGAAACCCTTATAACTGTTTTATTGATGAGTATCATCTTATCATTTATAACTGTAGGAATCATAGTAGTTAGAGACAGTTATCTAAAGATAGTTCAGAAAGCTGATGGAATGACTTTATTATCAACTATAGCTATGGGAATGGAAGCAGATTTTAATTCTGCTGATAATGTCCGATATTGGGATGAAACGATCGAAAACGAGGACGGAACTTCCCAGACAAAAACAGTTATCAGGTTTAAATCAGGAATTCGCGGATATGATATGTCCTTTGATACAGTTAACGATCAGATTTGCGTTGTTGCTTATGCTGAGAGCAACGCAAAACAATATATTCCCGTAGCAACACTGGCTACTCATACGAATAAACTTAAATCAGAATTAAGTTCGTTGAGCTATAATTTTGAAAAAGGTTATTTCGAATATAAAATTACTATTAAAGCCAAAAGCAACGATTCCGTTGTGGTGGAAGAGGAATACGCTACTAGAGTAGAAAAATAAGATAATGAAAAATAAAAGGATCGAAAGAAGAAAGAAAGGCTTTACCTTAGCCGAAGTACTTATTGTCATAGCAATAACAGCAATTCTTGCTGGTTTTGCTAGTGTAGGAGTAATACAGTACGAGAGAAGACTCAGGTTACTTGAAGCAGATGAGATTGCAAAGGAAATCTTTTTGGCTGCCCAGAACCATCTTACAGGCAGTTGGGCTACTGGTGAATGGGATTCTTTAAAAGAAACAAAACCTGATTCATATTTCACAAACAATACGTATTCTGCAGATATCGGAGGAAGTCTTTCTAATTCGGATAGGCTTGGACACTCATATTTCTGCATTGACAATAATTCTTTTACTCAGGAAAACGCTCTCTCAGAAGTTATTTTGCCTTATGGTTCAATTGATGAGTCAATAAGAGCCGGTGGCTCATACATTATAGATTATGACGTTGAAACGGCAACAATATATGATGTTTATTTTGTTGATGAAAGCCCATCTAACTCTGTCTTTTCTGCTATAGTATCTAATGCCCCAGGTGATAATGGTGTTAAAAAATCATATGATACTAATAATAGACAGAGAAGAATAGATATTGCTATTCAAAATAGGAATCTTGTAAAACGAACTTCTTTCAGAGACGGTTTTTATATTGGTTATTATGGTGAAGGCGTCACTCCGCTTGGTCCAAATGTTGATTTCCTTGATCCAGTTATTAAAGTTAAAAACGAAGAGAATCTTTGGCTTGAAATTGAAGATTATAATATCAGCAGATATCCTGATACCATCTTGACTGTTACATATACAGGAAAGATTTCCCATAAGAGTGTTAATCTTCGAATTCCGTTAACATCAAACGACGGACAACAGTATACTAAAGTTCCGGCAGAAGAAGTTTATTCAACCGATCCAGATAAGAGAACAGTTTATTATGAAAGCTATCATTTAGCAAAGCATTGGCCTGAAACAGGCGGAGATGTCAGAACATATTATATTCTTCTCGACAGCCTGACATTTGATATGAATATCGCATCCTCCAAATATGTTTATGGACAGTTCAAAAAACATTTTGATACAGTTTTTGGTGGATTAGATAAAGGTTTTATCAGTGGAGAAGATATAGATATTACAGCAACTTTATATAGCCCTTCATCAGGCAAAGAAGGTAGCAGCTCTGCAATAACAAACAGCTTGTTTGCTGGTTTATCTCCTGATGTTGAAGGAAGCGGAGATTACATCGCTGTTGTAACTAATCCAAGACATTTGCAGAATCTCTCTATGGATGTATCAGGTATTAGCTATAAAGCGGCAACCAGTTACAGTGGTAACAATTTTAATTTTGTTGGTGCAAAACTTGAAAGTGATATTTATTGGGAGTCATTCGGCAATAACGAAGGTTATTATGCCAAACTGCAAAAATGTCCTATAAGAAAAGACGGTGAGTATGAAAGTTTTTGCACTGAATGGAAGCGAAATATAGTAACAAATAGAGATAATGGAGTTTATAGTAACAACGAAAAAGGAATGTATTTCAAACCAATTAGTAACGGAAACAATAAAGCTTGGCAGAATGTTCCTTGGTTTGTAGCGCCTAAATTTAATTTTAGTGGTTATAATTCAAAAGAAAACAGAAATTATAAAATATACAATATAACAATTAGAAGATACAATTCTGATTTAGGTTTAATTGCTCAAGTAAGAAAAGGTGATGGTTATACTGGAAACATTACAATTACAAATGTAGATATTATTAATCCTGATATACAACAAGACGGCGATAATAATGCTGGTGCTTTTATTGGCAAAAATCAAGAAGGAATAGTGACAATAAACAATTGCCATGTTTATTGCATGGATGTTAATGGAACCGGATCAATAACCTATAAGAATGGTGCTTATGATTTAACATCTGGAACAAATGGCGATTATTATTTGACTAACGGTAGAAGAATAAGAAGTAACGGCCCTAGTACTGGAGGATTAATTGGTGCTTGTGCTAAGGGCTCTAGAACAACAATAACTAATAGCTCTTCTTCTGTTCCTGTAACCAATAATAAAACTAATGGCGATAGCGGAGTTGGTGGTTTTATTGGTTCGGTTTACGATGAAGTTACCAGTCTTAATATTTCAAATTGTTATGTTGGCGGTTATGCAGAAAACATAAATGGCCAATTTGTTGATTATAGTCCAAAATCAATTAATGTCTATGGCTTATCTAATCATAATAATCAACATGTTGGTGGTTTTATTGGAAATGTTACTAAGGGAAAACAAATAAATATCAACAATTGCTACTCAACAGCATCTGTATACGGAAAAAAGAATGTTGGTGGCTTTGTTGGCATGTTTAATGACGAAAATAATAGGTCAATTTCATATTGTTATTCAACTGGAAGAGTATATTATGAAGACACTTTATCTGGAAAGACATTTGGATGTTTTGCTGGTAGCGGTTTAAAGAATGATAGAAACATTGGAAATGAATATCTAGACTATACGAACTTCAATTATGATACTCTTGAAAGCGGCATTATGTATGTTACTTCAGATGACTCAAAAGCCGAAAGCAAAACTCTTGAGCAGCTTAATAATAATAGAGATACTGCTTCTTGGGCTTATAATTCGGCTTTGAAAGGAAAACCTTATCCGTTTACTGAACAACCGGAAGGTTTCATTCACTACGGTGACTGGCCAAATCCTAAACCGATTAGTAAAGTTAAACCTATTCTCAATCAGAATAAACTAGAAATTCATTTCATTGTTAGCAAGAATGATAAATATGCAACGATAAAAGTAACTGGTGAAATATCTGGGGCAACCAGATACATCAATTTGTTCAGGGATGAAAACGGAAACATTTATGGCCCGTCAGGTCCTTATACAACCGGTCTTGTTACAGATACATCAAATCCTATTTTTAATACAAGTCATCTGTTTAAACATGGCTATACTATAGAAAACGATGATGGTGATTATGAATATGTAATCTGGATAGATGATCCTGCAATCAGAGGAGGATGTTTTGGTTATCTTTTCTGTTCTGAAGGTGACGCATCTAATAAACTGTATACTGGTGAAGATATTACTATTTCGGTATGCAGCGGCAATAATATAACAGGTTTAAGAGAACCGACAGATGAAGAAGTATTAGGTACGACAAACAGCATGTTTGCTTACAATGCTAATAAAGCTTCCCAGGAACATGTATATATCGAATGTGGAAGACATCTTCTGAATCTTGATAGTTTCTATTCAGGAGTCAATATTAGTGGCTATACCAATTTAGAAACAATGACTGTAAGATATGCCCATCAGATAGCTGATATTCAATGGGAATCTAATGAGCACTCAGGCACATTAGCCCACAGAACTTATCCTCCTTATCTCGATCAGATTGCCGAAGCTGCAGTAATAATGCACTTACCGAGCAGTGAGATAGGCAGAGATACACCATGGGGAGCATTCTATACAGAAAAATGGAGAGTTAATACATTCCAAGCAATAGAGAATAACTATTTAGAGTATTATGACGGTGGCGGATATACACTTGATAGTTTTGTTTTTGGTCAAGGAGATGAAGGAGGAGCTTCTGCACTGTTTTCTGGAAACAAGACTGATGCATTAAAGAAGATTTATTCATTAACTGTCAATAATGTCAAAGCAGATAATGATGCTGCTGGCGTACTCATTTCTAGATTAGACGGTAGCAGTGATTTCACTATTGAAAACGTTCATATTACAGGAGATTACTCCAAAATTCATGGCAATCATTATGCTGGAAGTTTGATTGCGGATTTGAGAAATTCGACAGTAAATTTAAAAAACGTTTCTGTTGAAGGAAATAAAATTGAAATAGATGGAGGAATAGACGCCGGTGGACTTATTGGACATGTTGAAAGCTCTGTTTTAAAGATTGAAGGAGCAAAAGTTATCGGTGAGAACATCAGTATTAAGGCCAAAGGTAATTATGCTGGTGGATTGTTTGGTTCAGTATCATTTAGTGCTAAATCTGTTTTTAGGAATGTCCAAATTTCTGGAAAGAATCTTTCTATTTCTTCTGGTCTAAGTTGTGGTGGTTTGATTGGTTATAGTAGCGGTTCCGATGTTGATGCACAGATTAATGAGATTTACGGTGATAATTTGTCTATTAGATCAGAAAGACAAAGCGCTGGCGGTATCATTGGCTGTTCAAATAACACGTTCACATCTACTATGATTAATGTCATCTGTGGAAGGAATCTTGAAATAGAAGGCGCTGCATCTGCTGGTGGAATAATTGGTGAAGCAAATACAAATACACAAATTAAAGATTCGGCTATTGCGGCATATATTACAAGTAACGGTATTTGGTGTGGCACAGGCGGTGTAGTTGGTACCTTTAATGGAAACAACTTACTGATTAGAAATAGCTACAGTTCTGGCCATACTTCCCATGGTTATTATGCTGGAACGCTAAATAAAGAAATCGAAGGAAGATATAACATTGTTAATTCCGGTAATGGAGGTAGTATTTCTGGAGGAATTGTCGGTTATATAAGTAAAGGTACAGTAGAAATAGGAGCATCATACAGCACTGCTTCGATTTATTCAAATAATTTTGCTGGTGGCTTGGTAGGATATAATAATGGATCATTAAAAATAAATCAAGGAACAATAGGCACAGCTTCTTATGCAACTGGGCGTGTGTATGGAAAACAGCTTTCTGGAACAATAGTCGGGTCATCCAATAATAACCCTGTGGGTTGGCAATATGTTTTCTATTTGAACACTATCAATTCAGAAAACATGAAGGTCATTGGAAACATGGATGGTGATTATGCAACAGGAGCAAATAGTGAATCGACTGTCACAAATAATCCTTTTGTTATAAACCCAGATCAGAACGCATTTACATTTGACCCAACTATTGGAACTGAATACCCATTCACGTTTGTTAAAGAATTAAGCCTTAATGGTACTGCTTATAAACATTATGGCGATTGGCCGAATCCTGAAAAAACAACTATAGTTTTTGATGCTAATGGAAATGGAGCAACGATATCAGGTGAAGAAAGCGTTGAATTTGTACGGTTTGTCGGTGATGTTATTGGAGAAATGCCTGGAAGTGATGTTCTTGAGTGGAATGGCTACACTTTCATCGGCTGGTATACAGAAAGCATCGATGGTGAAAAAATAAATGAAGACACTGTCATAACAGCGGGCAATACATACTATGCTCATTGGGTAAAAACAGTATTGGATACTACTGTAGATGATGTTCTTAATCCATCAGGCCAGGATTTGGAAGAAGGAGTTTATTTATTTGAATCATGGGGTTCAGCAAACGATGAATCAGATGAAATAACATATACAAAAGGTTTGATGTATTTACATTCAAATGATTCTTTTGTAGTCCATGTTGGCAGTAATGGAGATTCATCAGATGTAAGACTGTTACCTTCTGATAATACTTTTGATAGTTTGAAATCAAGAATAATGGTTTCTGCTGGTGCTTCTTCTAATTCGGGTTACTTCTCTTCTGAGGCAAAAGTTGATAATAATTCTTATGTTTCAGGTAATGAGGAAAGCGAAGCAATAGCATCTATATCTAAAGAGAACGATGTATTATTCACCGGACAGCCATATGATTTATCTGGTTGGGCTTTTGCTCAATCTGAGATTTCAAAAGTTAAGGGTAATACAACAGGTAGAGTTCGTATATCTAAATTAGTAATTGGTAAAGATGATCTTAATGACGATATTTATAGCAAAGGTATTTATGGTGGAAATTGCTATGATGTTTCAAGCGTGTGGGACAATCTTAAGAAAGAAAAAGATGCTACGGTTGAAACAGGTGATGTTTTAAATAAAGAAGAGATTGCTGACAAAGCGTTGTTTACCGTAAATGTCAAAACTACAGTTACAAAGAAGTATGAGAACTCACCACCAGTAGAAACAAATAAAGAAAATGCTTTGAAAGCTAGATCTTTTGATGACATTACAATAGCAGATAGCACATTATATGAATTGAATGAAGGAAATTATAGCTTTATTGATGTAGGTATTATTTCTGGTAACAACGTAGTGTATAGAGGCTCTTCGCTTGATTTTGCAATAAACGTTATTAAAGCTAACATTACATATTCATTCTATTCGATGGTAAATGGAAACAAAATTGCCGACTCAGATGGAACCAATAATATAAATTCGGTTGAGTCAGCAAAAGATCTTTCTGTGAAGGCATATAATATTGTTTCGGAAAAGGGCAGTCCTGTAGGTAACGAATGGTTTGAATACAGATATGATAGTGCTGAAATATCTTTGGATAATGGGAATACTTATGTACGCATTAGTTCATTAGGACCAAGATCATACGTAAAATATGATGATGGTGCCACGGTCAATTTTGATAAGGATGCTAATATTGTTGTAAAATTCACGTTTGTCAAAATGTACAATCAGACCTATTCGGCTACTCCATTAAGACCTGATAGCTTAAATGGTATCGTTGGAATGACTGGCCAATATGTAGTTTATGCAGAAGAAAATGGTAATAGATATAACGTTACCAGTGCAGCAAAAATTTCTATTAATGATTCTGAAGTAGCTGTTGTAGATAAAGACGGCACAGTTCATTTTAATAAAAAAGGAGTTGCATGCATTACCTCAACAATCGGCTCCAAGAAATTCGATTGTGCTGTTTATGTCAAGAATAGTGAAAGTGACACAGATCCGGAAGATGTTCTATTCAATATAGATTTTAAAGAAGGAACATTAATTGAAAAGCTTTTAGAAGAGAGCCCTTATGATGCTCTGACTATTTCTAAAGTATATAAATCAGGTAATATAGAAGATTTGGATATCTCAACATTGCCTGATGAAGAAAAACCAGTATGGTCAAGCGGCGACACTTCAATTGCAACAATCGATGAACAGACCGGCGAGATAACGGCAATAGGATGTGGGGAAACAATTATTAGTGTAACTTTCAGCAATTTATCGGCTAAAACTACATTAAGAATTTCAAGTTCTCCAGTCCTTACAATTAACCTTATACCAAAAGAAGGACAGCAGATTGGAAATAACGAGATCATAAAAGCGAATAAAAATGCATCAGGGCAATACGATGCTGCAGATTATTATTCTTTTGAGGTGTTTGATATAGATGGTGTAACAAAAGTTCGAAATGATCAATTTACATCGTTTAGTTGTCAACCTGCTAGTGCATGCATAATTAATCAGTGGCATGACAACACCAATAAGAACGCTGGTGTAGTTGGAGTTACGGAAGGCGATGCTGTTATAACTGTAACCTATGGTGATTATACAGGCACGTTACAATTAACGATTATTCACAATCCTAACGATCCAATCGATCATATTGGATTTAAAGAATCAAGTATAAGCAAGAAACCAGAAGAAGCTGGAACAACCTTTACTTTGCCAGTTTATTATTTCTATAGTAGTGGGGAATCAGTAATTGCTTTAGAGTCATTTATTTGGAGTAGCTCTGATGAAAATGTAGCTACTGTTAATGAATCTACTGGCGAAATAACAATTGCGCAAGATGTTGAAAATAATGATTCAACGGTTATTTCTGCTTTATTATCTGGCTACGATCCAGCTACATGTACGTTAAATATTTTGGACTTTGATCCTAATACTTTCCCAAATAACGTTTTAGGAAATGATGTCGATTTACTTAATGAATTGAATTCTCAGACTCAATACTCAGAATATGCTAATCTTTCTAATGGTGTTAGACATAAATTGTATAAAGTTGGAGAAGAATACTATTTATTTATTAACGGGCAATATACAAAGGGTCATAATTATTCCAGTGTAAGCGACATAATTAATACAAATCCAAATAGATGTTTCATAATAAATACAAGCAGAGTATTTACGGAAAATGATATAAGTGAAATGTATAATAAACCTCCAAAAGGAATTGTATATAAGCTAAATGGTGTGTATTATGCAGGATTAACAACTGAATCAGCTGTTTGGGTATATTCTGATAATCAAGTCACAACTGATGAAGGAAGATGGATGCCACTTGACGTTAATGCCTCTGGAGTTCAGTCTTCACCTCAGATGTTATCGTCATTCCGTCCGCAGCTGTTATCTCAATCTCCACTTCATCTGCAGACATCATCTACAGAAGTGGAAGGAACATTAACTGATCTGCCTGAGGTCGATGATAGCTTATTTGAATATTCGTTAGATATAAATGCGGTTGCTTATTATATTGATCAGAATGATAATGTGTTACCTTACATACTGAAGATTGCAGGTAATGATAAGACAAGACTGGATCCAAACGATTATGAATGGCGATCATCTGATGACGGTGTCGTTTCTTACAATTATGGTAAGCTTTCCATTAATGAAACAGGTAAAGCAGAATTGACTGCAGAAATCGAAGGAAAAAATATCACATTAAATGTTGATGTAATTGATAATCCTGAGATAGACAGATTCTATGCAGAAGGTGAGAAGTATGTTGTTAATGATACAAAGTATGCTACTCAGAAGTGGCCGACTGTTAAACCTGCAGGTCTAAACAAGAAGGCTGAATATATTGAAGGCAAACGTATTGTTGAAGAATCTGGAACTTACTATTATATTGTTCAGGACTTTGAAGCTGACTGGGATGAACTTATCGGCAATATCGGCAGATATACTGAAGATGTTGATGAGAATAATGACCATTATGTCGTTAAACTGCCTAACAGTATGTTCTTAAGCAGTGAAGACTTTGATGAGAATGGCAATCCTAAGTTTGAATTAATACCTGGTGATGTATATGTTAATGAAGATGGCAAGGTATATGTGCTGATCAACGAAGAGATCAATCCGACTGAACCTACCGGAAATTCTGAAGGCTGGACTAAATTAAGGGATTATGTTCCTGGTCTTGACACCGGACCGGCTTCAGATGCTCTGTCTTATCCTGACAGCATTTACAATCCATATCCTGGTACATTAGACAACAACTGTACCTGGGCTGTATGGTATCTGGCAAATGTCAATGTTGGTGCCAGACTGCCTAACTGGGGCGATGCCGGCAACTGGTTCAGAAGAGCTGCTATTTCCGGATACAGTACCGGAGCTAAGCCTGCTAAAAACTCTATTCTTGTAATGGATCGTCACGTTGCCTATGTAACTGATGTATCGGAAGATGGTACGCAGATCTATGTCAAGGAAGGCAATATCCAAGGCAAATATCGTGAAGGCTGGTGGACAATTGATTCATCCAGACTTGGCATGGAAGTTTATGGATATATCTATCTTGTCAATGATGAAGGTGAGGCGGTTGAGGCAATCGTTGTTACACTTGAAGCCGGAAGACATGATACGCTTGATGAGTTCAAGACTTATCTTGATGAACTTGGTTTGGAACTTGGCGAAGGCGAAGAAGTTTATGATAACGAAATTCCTTCCGGCAAGATCGTTTCTTATCGATCTGGTGAAGTTGAAAAGGGTTCACTGATCAATTATAAGATCTCTTTAGGATCTGAACCGGTCAAAGTGACGGAGGTCGATGACTCCTTTGTCGGCAAGAGCGCGGATGAATTCCTTGCTTATCTGAAAGAAAACGGTCTGGAAGCAGGCGTAGTCACTACGGTAGAAGGTGATGA
>JAEEGL011817895.1_pt1 | contig 12527 bp, 6 predicted proteins | sample 9134231 | NCBI WGS metagenome assembly JAEEGL01 (sample SAMN16246548, study PRJNA631951) | gut metagenome | biome: gut microbiome; feature: rumen; material: fiber-attached | host: Bos | place: Iran: Karaj | collected 2018-10
AAAAGATGAAGAAGCCAAGCAAGACGAGTTCCCAGATGAGTCCGCCCCAGCTGAACTTCTTTGGTGCAGGGGCCGGTACCGGCTCCTCTTCCTGGACTTGCCGCCACTTTGCGTACGCATCAACCTCAGCAATCTTCTGGTCCACGATGCGCTCCAGCCTCTCAATGCCAGCGTCAAACTCAGATTGCTCCGCATAGAAGGTCTGCTCGGTTTCGTCCAGCTCATCAGGGCCAATCTCTCCGCCGGTAGGGTCTATACCTGTAGAGTAGTATTCGTCAAGCGCTTCCTGTGTGTGGTCTCTGCTCATATCGTCAGTCTATCGTATAGATTGGTTGCAGACATCGTTCAGCTTATTTATAAGCGTCATAGTCGGCGTATTCAACGCCGCCGATGTCTTGGCCGAAGGTAGAGCGGCCTTTGTAAGAGTGACTCATAGGATGAGTTGTGTCAGGCTCATAGTCGCGCATGTGAGCAAAGAGGTCATTGAATGGCTTCATCTTGATGTTGTCGGTTGCGCGGCTAATGGAGAGGCCGTAAGCCGTGGAGAGGATTGGACAGAGTTTGCTCTCGCGGATTTCGTCCATGTCAAGCATAGATGTGGTGTTCCACTCTCGGTCCGATATGAGGTGAATTTCATTGAATCCAGCATAGGGGCGCCGTAACCGGCCAAAGGTGCTACCACCGCCGCAGAAGATGAGCGGGCGGTTCCGGAGTACAGCCTTTATGCCCTCTACTTTGTACTTCGTGTTGTGCTTGAAGTTCTTGATAATCCGTTGGTAGAGGTTGTTGAATTCATTGTTTACATGGGTCTGGTACTGGCCTATTCGATGTTCTTTGAGGTCAGCTGCGGTAGAATTCGAATCCTTCCGGCTGTTGTCTTCTGGATTTGACTCTGTGAGGAAGTTCAGGCCCTTGTTAATGGAGAAGAAGTCATATACCTGCGGCAGGTTGTCTTCAATGGTGAAGAATGAGATGTCGGTAGTACCACCGCCGATGTCAAACATCACACTCATACCGCTGGATACCTTCCCCTGGCTGATTAGCGGGTTCAGGCAAGCGTAGGCCTCCGGGAATACTAGGATACCGAGGGAATCCTTGTCATGCTGCGAGAATGGCCGGATCTCGGTCACATCGCGCAGGACATCAATAGGCTGGTCCAGGAACTCCTGTTTATTGCCCTCAAAAAGCTCCTCAACAAGCCCATAGGCACTGGCAAGGAGGCGGACGGCCATTTCTTGCGCTCGGCGGAGGTGTCCGCTATCGGTGGGCGCTCCCATCTGGATAGTGAAGTTCTGGCCGTAGTTCTCCTCCAAGTCGAAGAGGATGTATGCCAGGTACCAGATAGAATACAGCATGGCATCTTCGTGAGTCAAAGCCGGTGACTGGGTGCCATTGAAAGTTGCCTGCTTGAAGTATCGAATTATCTTGCCTTTGTCGTTGTCCGGGAGGTAGCCGTAGCGGAGTCGGCCGTCTGGTTGCACACTGATGATGGAAGGCAGAGTGTATTGACTCCGGCCATGACAGTCCTTGAACTTGATGAAGGAGTATTCAAGTTCTGCTCTTTCTTTACGTTCAACACAGACTTTCGTCTGGTGGGTGCCAAAGTCTAATCCTACGGTTATCATAGTATGCAAACAAGGTTAAGGGAGAGGATTTCCTCTTCGATGGTGATTCCCGGATCGGCGTTGATAATGTCTAACCGATCCTCCATAGCTTTGCGGTATGCTTCTACGTTGGCCTTACCCAGTCGGATAGCGCCTTCTAGTTCACGTACTTCCTTGGGCGTCATCCAATCTCTGCTGTAGCGCAGTCGTGCTTCCCAGTCTTCTATGCTGGCTTCACGGCTGTCAATAAGGGACTGGTAGTATTCCCGAGTTTGAAGGTCATTACGCTGGCGCTCTGATTCAGCAGTGCGTTTAATCTCGTCAACGCGGCTCTTTATCTCCCCGTGGATGGCATCAAGGAAGTCATAGCGCATGTCCTGGATGATTTCCTTGTTGAGGTATTCGGCATCGGGGTTGTGTTCCCTTCCAGCAATCTGGCTGAGACCGAAAAGATGGTCCACCAGATCTACATCAGAGACAATATTCTGTGTATGTGCGTCATAGAGCACCGGGAAAAGTTCCGCGGAAGTCTTCTTAATGCCCTGCACCATGCGGCTTGTTGCCAGCTTATATACGGCCAGGAAATAGTGGCCGCCAGCAGGCATCACATCATCTGACTTCAATGCATAGCTGAAGGATGTGCTTATCTTGTCATCCTTGGACTGGAAATAGTTCTGGCATGCACAGATAAGCGGATGATAGATGTTTACGAATGTGAGGTGACGGTCTTCGTAAGCCAATTCCTGTTTGAAGGTGAGGCGGAATGTCAGCTTATCGTCCAAGGAGCGGATGAAGCTGTTGAACAGCTGGTCATACTCCTCTCCGGAGGGCTGGTAGCGGACCAGGAAGTTGCGAAGCGCCTTTGGCTCGCTAACCGGTACAACGAATTCATAGATGCCGCCACCGAGGTCATCTAGGCGGCAGGTGGAAAGCTCCGCCGCAATGACGGATTCGATATAGTTGCGAAGCTCGATCTCCGTGACGTAAGCATTCTTCCTGAGGATTCGGTCAATCTCGTCCTTGAAGTAGGAATCGTTAGTGAGCGTATTGTTGAGGCCTTCGTCAAGATGGCGGATATTCTCTCGCTCGTTCTCGATAGCCTGGGCAACCTCTTCCATTTTACGAATACGCTCCTGTGGCGTGAGTTTCTTGACAAAGAGTTCGCGCTCACTCTCTTCCATCCATTTCCGGATAGAGATTCTGCCATCTACAGGAGATGGAGCATCAAGAATGGCTTCCATATCTCCGATAGTGCCCTTGAAAATGCCAATACGCATGAGCAGGCGCTCATAGATGTCTTCTTGGATGGAACCGGCCACCACCATCGAATAGATGTTCACCACCTCAGACTGCTGGCCAAAGCGGTCGATTCTTCCGATACGCTGCTCGATATCCATCGGGTTCCAGGGCAGGTCATAGTTGACCATCGAGTTGCAGAACTGCATATCCAGGCCTTCGCTACCCACCTTTGAGGACAGCAAGATATGAATGTCGGGGTTATTCTTGAACTCATCGATGATCTCGGCCCTGTTCTGAATCTGGCCGTGTATGATGAGGCTGTTATAACCCCGTCTTTTCAGACGTATCTGGAGATAGTGCAAGGTTTTGCGGAATTCCGCGAAGATGATGAACTTCTTGGTGCCGTTCCTGAAGACCTCTCGGATGATTTCTACCAGTCGGTCAACCTTGCCGTCAGGATACTCTGAGTATGCATCATACCCACTGTACAAATCTTCTTCCGTATTCTTGAAGGCGAATACAGAACTGGCTATTTGCTTTTTCTTGGTGATAAGCCCCAGGACGGCGCTCTGGTCCATCTTAATCTCACCCTCGGAATCTACATAGGAATTCTCATTGATGTACTCGTCAATGGCTTCATCAAAGAAATCCTGCTCCTCTTCGGCCAGTTCCACCTTTATGAGGTGTGGCTTACGCTCTGCTTGGGACATGTCCATCGTGACCTCACGCTTGCGGGTGCGTGAGAACACACTATTCATCACGCTGATGGAATTGAGCAGGTACTGAAGCCGCGCCCGGTTTTTATAGTTGTCTTCACCATCAAGAAGCTCCATTATCTCTTTGTAGATGGGGTCATCCTTAAAGGCCTCAGCGACAGTGGTCTTGTTAGAGTAGATTTCCCTCTCGTCAGCCGAATATGAAGTGTAGATTTCTGCGCTACACAGATCTTGTTTGATAGAATGCAGCGGAGCATTGGCGTTCAGGTTGGATATCGCAATGATGAAGGGACGGTTCTGCTCTACGAGATTACTGAAAATCTGATAGTTAAAGTAACGGGTGTTGTCTAGCAGGTGCAGCAGGTTGTAGAGGTTCTCGTTGCTGATCATCACCGGCGTTGCCGTGAGGAAGAGCGCAGAATCTGACAGAGACATCAGTATTTCCGCACCGCCATAGATGAGCGTTCCTGTGTTCCTTAGACGGTGTGCCTCATCGCAAACAACCAGGGAGAATTTACGGCCAGAATCGGTCAGGTAGGAAATGAGGTTATCTGGCTCGCCGGTCTGTTCCGCCTTCTTGGTTTCGCTCTTCTTGAAGCGGATCTTCTCGTAGTTGATGATGGCCTTAACCTGTCCGTTACGGTACTGGAGGTCATCTAACAGATCCTTCGGTCTATCATAGATGCGGAAAGATAGTCCAAACTTCTCCTGAAGCTCCATCTTCCACTTTTCCTGCAGGGACTTGGGACAAACAATAAGCACGTTCTGCAGTTCCCTTCGTGCCTTCAGCTCCAGCATAATGTGGCCAGCTTCAATGGTCTTACCTAAACCCACTTCATCGGCCACCAAGAGGCGTCGAGAAGGAGAATTCAGGAACTTCAGGAGCGGCTTGAATTGGTATGCCCGAAACAGCGTCTTGGAGGCCTTCAGGGAAGATATTGTGGAATTATTGGAGCTCTTAATCTTGAAAGTGGTGTTCTTTTTCGAATACTCTGAATACGTTCCGAAAATTGCATTGGAACAGCGCTCGAAAGGGTCGGACACGTCATAATCCAGCACCAGGTCTTCTTCCAACTCATCCGTCACCTTGCTCCCCCAGTTCACACGATAAATCTGGCGGCCGCGGCGTGCAGGCGCAACTTCAACAATGGTTCCCCGTTCTGAGGAATCGTATTTCAAGACTGTTGCTCCGAGTTGAAATTTAGCCATGTCTTCTTTCGTTTAAAATACTACCTGGGTTGGGGTTTTCTAAGTACAGGATTTCTTTCCTGTTTATTCGGGCATACTCAATTTCAGAACGGGTACTTGCGCCGATGTATCCACCCACGTTGATAACGTATATTGAATCTGCCATATCAATCTTACGTTTATGCATATCATCAAGCATCTCCTTAGTGCCCTCTGTCCAAACTTCATCATCTCCACTGTGGCCGAACAGGCCCACGCTGATGACAATATTGCCAGCAAGGGTAAGACGCTTCTGCGCCTCAAGGAATTGTTCCTTGAAACGAGTGCTGCCACAGAGGGTGATTACTTTATACTTCCCTACCATAATCCCTTAATCGTCCGAGCTAACGCCCTTTCATTTAATAGCATATCCGCACAAAACTCTTCGTAAGAGGAAGCGCCAGGTCGAATTGGCAGGTTCAGAATAAGCATTGTCCCACCATGTCCTAAAAGTTCCTCTTTCACTACATTCACACTGTCTCCACCAGGAACCAGAAATCCGCCGCACTGGAGCTGCCTTACATACATATATGAAATTACCTGGGCGATGTCTTCACGGTCAATCTTTGTTAATGAAGTTCCTTCGTAGCGCTTATATTTGGCGTCAAGGACAGTTTGCTCGTTATAGAAGTCAGGGAAACGTTCCCCACGTTTAGGGGCAAACAGATGAATGGCGCCACGACGGAGTTTGTTTTCTGGATGGTTGTATCCAAGAGGTTCCAGGATAGTGTTCAGGTACTCTTCCCAAAGCCACGCCCCATCAAAGAGAACGCCATATACCGTATCCTCATCACTCCCATACTTGATTTCTTCCTGACGAAGGATTTGTATGCACAGCCGCCTTAATGGTTCGTATTCCGAATAATAGGGATGAATCTTGGCTCGAAGGTTTTTGTTTAAGATGCGCATCCTATCGCGCTTTTCATACCTGGGAGTGGCTTCTAAAACGAGACCGACATTCTCCTTTGTTTCTTCATCCCGGGATAATATACCTGGCCCAAATTCTTTGGTCCGAATATACTCAATGGTGTGCCTCACCAGCTCCATTAAATCATTATCAGCTGTATGCTCGCGTGTCTTGTATGCGACATTGCCAGTGAATGGTATATTGAGTCGAATGTGTCGTGGAATCTCAATTACTCCCCTGATACGGTCGTCGTTGCGTTGATATGTTACATACTCTTTATATAGACCTTGGGCTAGTGCTCGCTTCAGGAAGAACGGGAACAAGAATAGGATGAAATCAAAAACAGACTCTGTATCTGTACTGTACTTTAAGTCAAAGAGATTGACAGAGAACACTTTCTCCAGCATATAGTGCATGAAGTAGTCATTCTCTGCCGTGTCGAATCGAGAATGAATTCTAAGCATCGTTCCCCGGCAACCAACAAATCCCATGAGATTCCCGGTTGTGATGGCTTCGTCCCTGATGTCTAGAATTGTACTGTCTCCTATTTTATCACCATATTCATCAAGGCTGTCAGGGAAAACGAGTAGTGACATATTTGAATCCCCACGTTCGCACAGTTTCTTTACCGAGCGACCGGAAATCAAGGACAGGTCATCCCATTGCTCCTGGGCAAGCTGAAGTCTCTTATCCCGGGCATTGTCCTGTATGGTGACCCTTACAGCCATAACGTGTCTCTATTCCTTGTATTTGTCAAAGGCCTCCTTCAACGTTGCCATTTTCTCTTCAATACCGCGCGTACCTCTGAGGTATTCAGCGAGGATGCCCTGGATATGATACTCCCACAACTTCTCAAAATCGCCATCGTACATTTCCAGCTTGAGGAAGTACGCCGGGCCAATGTCGTACGCACTGGTAAGGCCTATACCTTTTTCTTTCAAGGCTTCATTGAGGGCGCTCATACAGCGCTTCGCAGCATCACTCCATTCCGGAATAACCTCATCCAGCATCTCTACGCGATCTTCAACTTTCACCTCGGACCATGCAAATCTTCTCCGGATAGCAAAGTCCATGCTTTCTACACCGCGGTCTATATCGTTCATTGTGCCGATAATATAGACATTCTCAGGCACGTAGAACCCTTTATCAAAAGGATCCCCGGGAACGACCATATTCTGGTACTGGGTCTTAACCCTGCCCTTTTCACCACGGTAACCTGGATCTATAGCAAAGAACAGTTCACCGAAGATTTTGGACAACTCGCCTCGGTTGATTTCATCTATTATAAAGATGTGTTTAGTCGGTATTATTGAAGGCCCGGCATCTGTCAGTCCATACTTATCCTTGAGCAACTTTATCACGCCTTCAAAGTAACCCTTCCAGTAATTATAGACCTTATCGCCCCCTATCTGAGAGCGGATATTCTCACGTGTGAGAGAGCCTTGTTTTATAAAGCTGGTTCCTGTGTGTAGGTTAAGACTTCCCCTATTATTCACGGATATCGCAAACGTGGCCCCACCGTTCGGAGTGGTCAGCTTAAGCGGTTCATCCATCTCGGCCAGGTCTGCCAAAAGAGCGTCATAAGCCTTATCAAAGTCGCTAGCCTTTACGCTAGACAGGGCTTCTGCACAGAACTGCTTGAAGACACCATTCACCCTTTCAAAGGTTCCGTCATCGTTGGGTCTAAGCCCTTCCACAAAGTCGGTATAATCGTATGAAGGATGGAACTGAACAAAGCCGGGATTATCGTCCCCCATCTCTGTCGCTATTTGCTTAGCGAGATAAGTTTTACCCGTGCCGGGAGCGCCGGTTAAAATCAGGTTTTTGTTGGCTTCTAACAGTTGTATATACTTGTTCATGTTCTTAGTGTTTTCAGTGATACTGAGATTATCATATAGGTACCAGGCAAAAAGGCCGCGATGGAGAGGTTCCTTAAAGGTGACTTTCTGTTTGAAATAGTCCATTAACGCGATATTATCCTCAAGCCAGTGACCGGAAGAATCCGGAAGCGAACTATCCACTGCTCTTATTCGTTCATAGACATTTCGGAACTTACTGTCTGCAATTGTGGTGGTTAAGAGCTCAGGGAAGACTCCGGCCCACATTCGGTGAAATGCGGCGGGGTGATTCTTTGATAATGCCGGTTGGATAAGCTGATTCATCGCGTCGTACTCCGAACGCGGGATAGAAGCGGACTCCAGACAGCGCTGGAAGATTTCATACATCTGTGGCCAGTACTCCAGAATTTTTCCAAACTCGGCGTATGAATATGTCCCATGCAGGTTTGACGAGATGTAATTCTCCGGTGTCCTTATCAGATACTCTTTCGTATCATCATCAACGTCTGCCGCCGTTTTTCCTTCCAGGAACATTCCTTTAAAACGCTCAATAGTCTTGATATATTCCGGATACCATCCTTGGTACACCCAATCTTCAGATGCGATTGCTTGGTCATATATCTGTTGAAGCCAGTTTTTAGGACGGCTGCTCTGCATAAACAATTGCATCTGAAATAGAACGTCCTGAGCATTGAGGAGTTCGCTCCAAAAATATTCGGCCGTTTCTGCTTGCAACTTTTCGGTCAGCTCGGTATCATTCTTTTCCAGTTCGATGATGTCACTGAGAATTGCAAGATAGCCATCGACTGGTTTTGATGCCTTCGTATCTATGCCAAGATAAGAACAAGCATCTTTATACAGAGACCATTTGTATATAGCGTTGTCTTCTGGTTTCTTACAAGCAAGGAAAAGACAGGCCTCTTTCTCTTTCAGTATCCTTTCCGCATCGACTTTTGACATAAAAGCCTTACCTTTCTCAACAAAAGACTGGTACTTGTCATAGAAGGACCCCTCTTCCGACAATAGCGCGTTAAAGCAGTCCTCGATCTGCTTAGGATTACTCTTTAATACGTTTCTAATAGATTCCTTGGTTCTCCAGGTGAGTATATTATTCTCACTTGATGTACCAATAATCTGGAGTATTTCAAGCGTGCTTTTTCCTTTGGTTTTGGAAAGGAGTCTCCATTTGTATAGCTCTTCGCTGCGAGAATTGTCAAGACCTTCGGCTAGAACCGGACCGCGGTATGCGGCCAAGAGTTTTTCCAGGAGGAATCGCCTCAGGGCATTCACCAGTTCCGGACGAAGTTGCCACTCGAAATGGTTCTTTAATTCTTTCCCGTACATCACAATAGGCCAGAAAGTCTCTTCTTGGCTTTCATGGCTCTCTATCCGGAATTCCTTCCCGTATACAGCCTTTACAAATTGCCCAAAATGTGTAATAAGACTATTTACGGCTGTAAAATCCATCGAATACTCTTTCCCTGCAGCAGCACATGTTGCCTTATGCTCGGGCTGGTAGAAGAACATGAGCAGCGTATTCACCTGACGTCTGTGTTTGTCATTGTCTGACAAATGCAACACGTTCAGCCATTCCTCTTCTGAAAGAATTGGCTCGGTGAAATAGCGCTTATCTTCTTTTATGAGTTTATATGTCGTCATTTTGAATACTATTCTTTACTGCCGTATTTAGGGCCTTCAGGTTCTGCGACCATTCCGTACTGAGCGGGGCGAAAGTCATAAACTCTAGTGCTATACCCGTCTACATGCTGGGCTGTACCATAACCCTCCTCGTATTCAGAGGAGTCAACATCGGCCCATTGTTCGCACTGCTTGATAACTGTTTCCAATGCAGCTGGAGTATCCTCCGGCGGGTACTTATACTTCTTCAGAAGTCTCTTGACTTTAGAACGCATTCCTGCGCGAGCGGATTCTTTCTTCTGCCAGTCAATAGTACGGTTTTTCCGGAGCTCCTCAGTCAGTTCTTTTGTGAGGTTTACAAGCTGCTCGTTAGTGTAGAAGTCCTTCACGGCCTGTGGTCTCGTCAGAGCATCGTAGAAAGCCTTCTCTTCTGCATTCAGGCCAAGTTCATCAGCAACCTGTTCATTCTTTGCAATCTCCTTTGCAAGGTCAAGCAGTTCCTTGATAACCTCCTCATTGGTAAGCAGACCCTTCAGGTAATTGGAAAGTGCCATATTGATGAGGTCTGAGAACTTCTGGGCCTGTACTAAGTTGGTGCGCTGATACAGATGAACACGTTCCTTAAGCAGTTTCTTAAGTAGCTCAATAGCAATGTGTTTCTCTTTCATCTTGGAAATCTCGTCCAAGAATGCCGCATCAAAGAGCGAGAATTCAGCCTTAACATCAGAGAAGAGATTAATAACGCCTTCACTCTTGATACTCTGCTTTAGCAATTCACCAATTCTGGCATTAATCTCCTTCTTGGAAACCTTAACCTTAACATTCTTGATGCGGTTAATTGCTGTCCTGACCGTCTCAAAAAAAGCTGACTCATAACGCTGGGACTCGTTAAGTAAACTGCGGCAGAGACTGACAGCATTCTTTAGAAGCAGGGCTTCCTTAAGGAATGTATTACACTGCTCATCCATTGAAGGGGCGAGCATGTAGTTAACGGCGCCTTTAATGATTTCTGCACGGTCAGCATCTGTACCTGTGCGGAATTTAGAATAATCAAAGCCATGGAAGAGGTCTCGACAAACTTCGAGCTTCTCCTGGAATTTGACGAGGGCGGTCTCTTTGATGTCCGGATTACCGTAGTTCTCCTGATCCTGCTTGGTATAGTCACGCATGGCTTCTTTAAGGGCCTTCGCTATACCAATGTAGTCTACCACCAAGCCACCAGCCTTACCGGCGAATACGCGGTTAACACGTGCAATTGCCTGCATTAAGTTGTGGCCCGACATAGGTTTATAAACATACATCGTCGCTAATGAAGGAACGTCAAAACCAGTCAGCCACATGTCCACCACGATGGCTATCTTCATTGAATCGTTGTCGTCCTTGAACTTTTTGGCAAGTTCCTTCTTGTATTGTTTGTTGCCTACAATGCTGTGCCACTCTTCAGGATCATTATTGGACCCCGTCATGACGACCTTGACTTTCTCAGTCCAGTCAGGACGGAGTTCAAGGATACGGTTATAAATGCGGATGGCGATAGGACGTGAGAAGGCAACAATCATTGCCTTACCGGTAAGTTCGTACTGCCTGTTCTCCTCATAATGTTTGAGGATGTCACGAACTAAGGAGTCTATGGTTTCAGGGGCACCAAGAATCTCTTCCAGATGAGACATCTCGTGCATACTTTCCTCAATCTGCTGAGGTGTTGCACCTTCATCTGAGAGCTTCTCGTACTCGGCGTCAATCTTTTTAACGGTTTCCTCATCCAGTTTCAGATTGACAACGCGGGACTCGTAGAAAACAGGACACGTGGCGCCATCTTTGACGGCCTGCGTCATGTCATATATGTCAATATAGTCACCAAAAACTTCTTGGGTATCACGGTCCTTATCTGAAATTGGCGTGCCAGTAAAGCCAATGAATGAAGCATTCGGAAGGGAGTCATGGATTATGCGGGCCATACCCACACTTATCTTACCTTGGGCATTAACCTTTTCCTCAAAACCGTACTGTCCACGATGGGCTTCGTCCGTCATTACGACAATATTCCGACGCTCTGAAAGAGGCTCATTTGATTCCTCAAACTTTTGCATCGTGGTAAAGATGATTCCGTTAGCCTCACGGCCGAGAAGCAATTCCCGAAGATTGTCGCGACTTGTAGCCTGAACAGGTTTCTGGCGAAGGAAACGTTCGCACTTAGAAAACTGGGTATATAGCTGATCATCCAGGTCGTTGCGGTCAGTAATCACAACAATGGTGGGCTTATTCAGCGCTGTTTGGATAAGATGGGCATAGAACACCATCGACAGGGACTTGCCACTCCCCTGTGTGTGCCAAAATACGCCAATCTTTCCGTCCGTATTTGTCGCTCGAACGGTTCTGTCAATGGCCTTTTTAACGGCGAAGTACTGGTGGTACCCGGCGAGAATCTTAGCAGAGCCTGCCTCATCTACGCTGAAGCAAACGAAGTTCTTTATCAGATCAAGGAAGCGGTCACGTTTGAACATCCCCACGAAGAATGTATCGTAATCTACGAAATCCTTGGTTTCCTCCAGACCATCTTTTGTCTTCCATTCCATGAAACGGTCTTCCTTACTGGTGATAGTCCCAGCCTTGGAAAGGGTCATGTCGCTCATCACACAGAAAACGTTGTAGATAAACAGGGACGGGATTTCCTGAAGGTAATTCCTAATTTGCCGATAGGCAGCAGACGCGTCGGTCTCCTCGCGCGAAGGCGACTTAAGTTCAACAAGGACCAAAGGAAGTCCATTGACGAATATCATGATATCTGCCCGCTTCTCGGAATACTCCACAAATGTCCATTGATTGATGGCCTGGAAAGTGTTCCTATCTTGATGCACGAAATCAATAAGATACACGATGTCATGGATAGTCTCACCCTTAATTGCATACGTGACTTCGACACCGTTCTGGAGGAATTCCATGAACTTTTCATTCCTTTCGACCAGCGTGCCGGTATCAATGTCACGTACACGACGGATGGCTTCTTCAATGGCTACGGCCGGTTTCGTGGGATTAACCAGCGTGAGGCTGTGGGCAAGTTGAGTCTCATAGAACGGAACAGTATAATCCCGCATCACATCTGGGCCGTAGATGTGCTCATAGCCCAGAGTTTCAAGCAGGTAAAGAACAGCGTTCTCGTAACTTTCCTCATTAAAAACTGTCATATGATAAGGTCTTATTTATCAAAGATATAGAGTGTCTGGCTCTGTTTCCTAAGCTGCCAAATTATGATTTATGCGAGTATTTAGTTCTATCTTTTTATCAATGCATGAAAGGATGTCTGCGATACGGTCTTGCTCTTCTCTGCTGGGTAATCTTACCGGAAAATGGGGAAATT
>JAEEGL014203224.1_pt1 | contig 12527 bp, 9 predicted proteins | sample 9134231 | NCBI WGS metagenome assembly JAEEGL01 (sample SAMN16246548, study PRJNA631951) | gut metagenome | biome: gut microbiome; feature: rumen; material: fiber-attached | host: Bos | place: Iran: Karaj | collected 2018-10
CAAGTCTTTTTGCTGCGTTTGGTTCAGCTGTCGATCAGCAGCAGGATACTTCCCAGTTCATGGGTCCAATTATGTTCTTCATGATTTTTGCACTCTATGCCGGCATGTTCTCGATGGAGAACCCCGATGGTCCTTTGGCCTGGTGGTGCTCAATGATTCCGTTCACGTCTCCTATCACGATGATGGTCCGTTTGCCCTACGATGTGCCAGCTTGGGAAGTCATTCTTTCTTTGGGCATTCTGTTTGTCACAGCTTTTGTTGTGCTATGGCTCGCCGCTCGAATTTATCGCACAGGAATACTCATGTACGGCAAGAAATTTGAATGGAAAGAGGTTCTAAAATGGATACGCCAGTAGCTAAAAATGGCTAAAATTGATAAAATAACACCTTTAAATTAAAAAATTATTATTATTATTTGGGGGTGTTATTTTTTTTATATAAATTTGCACAGCTTATGGGTATATTATTTATGGTTGTGCCATCTTCTGATGTGACATCCATTGCCGAAGGCATAGAAAAATCTTAATTATCCATTCTTCTTTGCAACAAATCAAATTTATATCGATATGAAACGTTTCAACAAATTACGCGTTCTTTACGCTTCCTTTTTCTCTTTAGCGCTCTTAGTGCTTTCGAGCTGTGCTACACCTTACAACATTACTTACTTCCAGGATATGCCACTTGAGCAGGAAGTAACGATTGCTAAGCCACAGTCCGTGATATTTCAGGTGGGTGATGAAATCAGCATTCTCGTTTCCACGCGTGATGCAGCCTTGTCTTCTTTATTTTCATTGTATAGCAATTACTCTGTCGGTAGTACTTCCGCTGGTGTGTCTACGTCTAATCGAAGAGATTCATATTACGTGATAGCTGACGATGGTTGTATTGACTTCCCCGTATTAGGACGTATCCCCGTTGCTGGTAAGACACGCATTGAATTAGAACAATTTATCAAGAAGATGATTCAGGATCAGAATTTGGTGAAGGATCCTGTTGTAACCGTTGATTATAATAACCTTTTTGTTACGGTGATTGGCTCTGCTGGTAGGGTCGGTCGTGTTGGTATTGATCGTGACAATTATACAATTATCGATGCTTTGGCTCAATCTGGAGATCTTCAGTTGAGCGGTCTCCGTGAAAATGTTAGGTTAATTCGAAAAGTAGGTATGGATAAGCGTATTGCCTACGAACTGAATTTTTGTTCGGCAGAAGACGTATATAATTCTCCAGCCTTTTATTTGCAGCAAAATGATGTCATTTATATTGAGCCCAACAATAAGGTGAAACGAACAACCACCCAATATGGTTCTCAAATGGTTAACTATACTTTTTGGGTAGGTCTTATTACCAGTATCTTTAGTTTGATTGCTCTATTCAAATAATACATAAAATCTATAGCAATGCTTCCTAATAATAATCAGCAACAAAGTCCTGTTCAGCAACAGAATACTTCTCAATCTGTCGCTTCCACTCAGTCTTTGCGTATTTCAGATCTTCTACTCATTCTTGTTTCTAATTGGTATTGGATTCTTCTAAGTGTGATCTTAGGATATGGAGTTGCAAATTATTATTTGCGTAAAACCAGTCCTATATTTACACGAAAGGCATCAATTCTTCTTAAGGATATGAATAAAACCAATGTCTTAGGTTCTTCGGCCTATGGTTTTAGCGATGCCAGCCTTTTACTCCAATCTATAGATTTAACGAACGAAATGTTTACTATCAAGTCACCTGTTGTGATGTCAGAAGTAATTCGTCGATTGAATTTACAGATGCAATATGAAATAGAGGGTACATTTCGTAATGTAGTTCTTTATGGTAGTAATCTTCCTATAGAAGTGAAGATGCTTGAGGCGAAAGAGCAGGAAAGTTCTTTTTCCATTGTTTTTGAAAAAGATAGCATTTTTGTTTTAAATAATTTCATGCGTAATGGTCGGGTTATTGAGACAACTCCTTTGTCTGGTCAGTTAGGAAGGACTCTCGCAACACCCATTGGTAATCTTTTGATTACCTCGACCCCTTATTTTTATAAGCCAGAACGCCCCATTATTGTGACACAATTGCGCTCTCAAGCAGCCCTTGCTAAGTTTTCTGATGAATTGAGAGTTAAGTCTGAGGCTGGTTCTACGATTATCAACTTGCAAGTAGATGATGAAGATATCCAACGAGCTGAAGAGATTCTATATAGTGTGATAGCTATATACAACGAGCAATGGATGGATGATCGCAATCAAGTGTCTATCAGCACCAATCAGTTTATCAGCGAACGCTTGAATGTGATTGAGAGTGAATTGGGCAGTGTCGATAGCAACATCTCTGATTATAAATCGGATAATTTGATTATCGGAAATGCTGAATCCATGGCTGGTATGTATGTTAACCAAGCGCAAAACGCAAGTACACAGATTATAGGCTATAATAATCAGCTTTATATGGCTCGTTCTCTACGTAGTTATCTGACTAATGAAAACAATTTTACTCAATTGTTGCCTGCAAGCCAGGGATTGAGTAATGCAAGTATTACCGGTCAAATTAGTCAATACAATTCTCTACTGATGCGTCGCAATAATTTGGTGTCCGCCAGTTCTTTGGAGAATCCTATTGTTAAAGATATTGATGCTCAATTGGCTGCTCTTCGTGCTACGATGATTGGTTCTATTGATAATCATATTGATGAATTGAATCTTTATATTCGATCTGCTCAAGGAGTGAAAGATCAGAGTAACACAAAGGTGGCTGCGTCTCCTTCTCAGAACAAGTACCTCCTTTCCATCGAACGCCAACAGAAAGTGAAGGAGTCTCTATATCTGTTCCTCCTTCAGAAACGTGAGGAGAATGAACTTTCTCAGGCATTTACTGCATACAACAATCGAGTTGTTACGCCTCCTTCAGGCAGTAATGCCCCTACTTCTCCTGTAGCAATGAATATATACTTTATGTGGATGTTTATAGGTCTTCTTGTACCTATTACATTCCTTATTCTTCGTGAAGTATCTAATACCTCTGTTCGTGGTCGCAAGGATCTTGAAAATTTGAAAATCCCATTCCTCGGAGAATTGCCAATGGTTGATAATCGTTCCCGTATAACTCGTATTGTTGATAAAATAAAGGGATTGGTAAATGCCAGGAAACATCGTGAGGACAAAACGCTTCATATAGTAGTCAAGGAAAATAGTACGAATGTTATTAATGAAGCTTTTCGTGTTATACGTACTAATTTGGAATTTGTTGCAGGTAGAACGAACGAGGCTCGGGTAATTATGATGACTTCTTTTACACCCAACTCTGGCAAGACTTTTATCGTCAGCAACCTTGGTATGGCGTTGACCTTTAAGAAAAAGAAAGTCCTTGTAATTGATATCGATATGCGTAAGCGATCCCTTTCCGCTCTTGTGGGTAAGCATTCCAAAGGTCTGTCTAATTACTTAGGCGGTTATGTAGATGATTTTCACGAACTGATAAAGCCTGTTCCTGAGGTTCCAGATTTGAAGGTTTTGCCTGCAGGTAAGGTTCCGCCGAATCCTACCGAGTTGCTTTATGATCAAAAATTGGATGAACTGATAGCTTCAGTTCGTAAGGATTACGATTATATCTTATTTGATTGTCCACCTCTTGAGATCGTTGCTGATGCTACAATTATTTCTCGTTTGGCTGATATGACCATCTTCGTAATTCGTGCTGAAGCATTGCAGCTTTCTGCACTTCCTGACGTTCAGAAATATTATGACGAGAATCGCCTTCCAAAGATGACTATCCTGCTCAATGCTCCTACGGATTCCTTCAGCCTTTATGGTTATCATAAGTATGGTAGCCGTTATGGATATTCGTATGGTTATGGTCGCAGTTATTCTTATGGTTACGGCTATGGTTACGGAAACGATGGAGAGAAGAATAGCGATGGTGACGAGAAGGATGACTAATGCAACAACCTGATTTCTCTACTCGACGTATAGCCCGCAACACACTGATGTTGTATCTTCGGACACTCTTAAGTGTTGTTGTGGGTTTATATGTGAGTAGGGTTGTACTTCGTACACTCGGGGTAGAAGACTATGGTATATTTGGATTGGTAGGAGGAATTGTTTCTATGCTTGGGTTCCTGAATACCTCTATGGAGAAAACAACATCCAGATTTATTACTTATGATTTGGGGTTAAATAACGTGGAGAAACTGAAACAAACATTTAATTCTGCTTTCCAAATTCATTTAATTATTGCCTTTCTTGTTGTTCTTTTAGCTGAAACTCTCGGATTGTGGTTCGTCAATAATCAATTGGATATTCCTATTGGACGTTATTTCGCTACCAATTGCATTTATCAGTTATCCATCCTGTCTGCTGTCATTGGAATCACTCAAGCCCCTTATTCTGCTGTTATTATGGCTCATGAGCAGATGGATGTGTATGTATGGTTTGAGATTTTGAATGCAATTTTGAAATTGTTCATCGTTTGGCTTCTGCAACTTGCTTCGTATGATAAATTGATATTTTACGGTATCCTGTCCTTAGCTGTATCTGCTCTGATTCGTTCCATTTATCGCATATATTGTTATCAGCATTTCCCAGAGTCTCATATTTGTTTGGTTTGGAATCCCGAGATACTTCGTAAAATGTTTACTTTTACGGGATGGAATCTTTTTGCAGATGCCAGTGTTACAATTCGTCAACAAGGAATCAATATTTTGATTAATCGTTTTTTTGGAGTTGCTCTCAATGCTGCTTGTTCAATTGCTGCCATTGTTCAAGGCTCAGTATGGACATGTGGATTTTATGTCCTTGCCGCATTTCGTCCGCAGATTACAAAACAATATGCTAGAAGTAATTTTGCTTTGATGCAGCAGATGATGTCCAATTCACTTAAGTTCACGTTACTTTTTTTCTTGTCGGTGTCGGTGCCAGCCATTTTATGTATGCCTACATTACTGAGTCTTTGGTTGGGTAAAGTGCCTGATTATGCTATCATCATTTCTCAGATTCTCTTGATTGACAATCTATTTGGATTGATCAATCATACATTTTATATTGGCATTCATTCCCAAGGAGATATTCGTAAATTTAGCTTTGTGAATGGCTCATTGAAACTATTTTGTCTTCCGTGCATCTTTCTGTTATTGGTTTTTACACCGCATCCAGCAATACCATTTGCTTTTAATCTTGTGACGCTGATTGTAATTACTTATTTGAATCTGAGCTTGCTTAAAGAAAAAATTCCTCAGTTGGATATAAAGGTAATTTTATTGCCGATGTCTTTTGTTTTTTCTTTAGGGATTGTTTGTTTAATCATGGTCCTTCCGTTACATTTCTATTTGAAGGATGGTTTGCTGCATTTGACATCAGTTTCACTAACCTATATTATTTTGTTGGCATCAAGCGCTTATTTATTTCTTTTTGACAAGAAGGAGCGACTCATATTATGTCAGATGTTTCCATGGTGCCGCAGGTAAGTGTAATTATCCCGGTTTATAATGTGTCTGGGTTTATCAGAAGATGCTGTAATTCGTTATTCAGTCAGACACTTCAGTCCATCGAATATATCTTTGTGGATGATGGCTCTTCTGACGAGAGTTTATGCATTATTAATCAGGTTTTAGATCAATTCCCATCAAGGCGAAATCAAGTAGTTTTTGTTTCTCATTTGGATAATAGGGGTGTTAGTGTAGCCCGCAATGTAGGTATAAAGCGAGCTACTGGTGAGTATATTGCCCACTGCGATAGTGACGATTGGGTTGAATCCAACCTTTATGAGAAATTGTATTTAAGAGCAAAGAAATTCAATGCAGATGTAGTAACTTGTGGATATTATGTTGATGCTACCGATGGCACAAGGATTAGTTTGACACCTCCTTTAGTCAATACAAAACCTCTTACCTTTTCAATTAGCCCTCAATCTGGAGCTCTTTGGACAAAATTGATTCGACGTAATTTTTTGGAAGGAAACCATCTGGAAGTCCCATTGGATATCAATTGGGGAGAAGATTTATGTTTGTCTTTGAAGGCTCTCCTATTGTCACGGAATACACAATATATCAATGAGATATTGTATCATCACGTGTTGAATGATGACTCTTTGACTTTTTCAGTTTCAACCACCCAATGTTTAGATCTAATCAAATGTGGATCTGTAGTCGAGGCTTTTCTTAATGATCATTACTTGCTTGATAAATATTCATCACAATTGAATTGGCTCAAGTTTCAATTGAAACAGTATCTACTTATTTTCCCTCAAACGCGTGATATCCATCTTTGGAGATCTATCTATCCAGAGTGTCATCATAACATTCTTCAATACAAGACGATGACATATTTGAAGGCTTCTTCATGGCTAATTGTCCATCGTATTGAAACATTAGCTCTTTTAATATTGCGATTAAGGGACATTTTGAGTAATATCAAGCATAGATGAAATTGATTATCTACCCAGATGTGGACATCTGGGAATTTGTACTTTCTGGACTGAAGGAACGTACCGATATTATGTTATTCCCTCTCAATAGTCATAGCAATATTATCCAAAAAATATTGAGAAAGTATGGTTCTACTTTTCCTTTGCCTGTTCATTTTGTGTTAGGTTCTTATTTGCAAAAGACTATTAAGCGATTAATAACAGGTGATGCAATCATTATCGCTGAATATACGGATTCTGCCTTGATTTCGTCCATTTCGAAAATCGTTCCCAAAGGAGTTTCTCGCTATATTTGGTTGTGGAATCACAAAGGAAATAACAAGGATTTTGCGAACTCACTTCCTGTAATCCAAAAACACCATTTTCAAGTAATTACTTACGATGAATTGGATGCTGGTAAGTACGGTTTTGGATGGCATACACAATTCTTCAATATAAAACCATTTCAGAAAGCTGCTTCATTACAGAAGTCTCAGTTTCTATACGATTTCTTTTTTGTAGGATATATAAAGAATAGGAAAGAAGAAATAGAGAAGATTCATTCAATGCTTTCTTCATTCGTTTGCAAAATTGTAACGGTTCAAACAGCAGCGGATTATATTCCTTATACCAAGTATATGGAAATAGCTTTGCATTCTCGTTGTTTGGTTGAGATTGTCCATACAGGAGATCCATTCTGTACACTTCGTCCTTTGGAAGCTTTGTCCATTCGTCGCAAACTTCTTACCAATAATCCTGAAGTTTGTAATTATTCATTCTATCGACCTCAGAATATTTTTATCCTTGGTCAAGATGATATAAATCATTTATCCGATTTCCTTCATACTCCTTTTGAGCAACTTCCATCCGACGTCGTTGATAGTTATGATGTCAATAGTTGGGTGGACATATTTCAGTAAGTCTCTTAATCAATGCCCTCGATACTCCATCAATATATAAGTAAGATGCGTGATTCATTAGCCGCGGCAATCTATAATAAGATGTATTATAGTGAGCGTGTCCAACATCTTACTTATCTCGCTTTGAATTCACAAGAAAAGGGTGTAATTGAAGATGTCAAAGAGAAACCTGAAATAATTGTTTCTCTTTCTACACATGGACGTCGTCTCTTCGAAGTCTTTCTTGCCATCGAATCTATCATGCAGGGCAGCTTGAAGCCTAATCGTATTATACTTTGGCTTTCTAAAGATATTCAAGGTGAGTCATTGCCTCTAACTCTTTTGAATCAAATAAAAAGGGGGCTTGTTGTTAAGTACACAGAAGACATTGGACCGTATACAAAACTCATTCCTGCTCTGGTAGAGTATCCCGATTTGATAATTGTGACCATTGATGATGACATTCTTTATCCGTACGATACATTAGAGATGTTGTTTTCTGCATATCAGAAACATACTCATTGTATTTGTGCCAATAGGATTATGGGTATCACATTAGATAGCCAAGGGCGGCCTACATCATTGTCTACATGGAAAGAGTTAGAGGATAAAGATCGGATAAGTAAATTATACTTTTTCGAAGGAGTAGGAGGAGTACTTTATCCCCCACGATGTTTTACCTCTGAGGTTTTTAATCAATCTGTGTTTACCAAGATTTGTCCAACAGCAGATGATGTATGGTTTAATTGCATGGCCATGTTGTCCAAGACATCTATTGTACTTGCCAATCATCATTATTCTCGTTTTCCACTTTTAATCAATGAATCTGTTCAGGATTCTGCATTATGGCGTATAAACAACAGTAATAAGATTACACCTAATGACATCCAGCTTGATGCTGTAATGAATAAATACAATCTTAGATATAAGGAATAGTTATAATCGTTTTTTGTTTTATCGTTTGATAATTAAATTAAAGAAAGAAACTGTAATGAAAGAGGTGAGTATTAAGGAAGTACAACAAATTTCACTAGAACTTCTAAAAGAAGTTCATGAATTTTGTGTAAATAATAATATTCAATATACTCTATTTGGTGGAACTCTTATTGGCGCAATTCGTCATCAAGGTTTTATACCTTGGGATGATGATTTAGATGTTGCAATGCCCAGACCCGATTACGATAAATTCATTCATACATTTCAATCGAAAAGAGGCAATAAACTATTTTCTAGGGAGATACAAGGCAGTAACGTAGCATTAGCCTTTTCTAGACTATGTGAAATGAATGAAACCTATGTCGAAGATTCTCATCCATGGACAAATGAAAAAAAAGGTTTATGGATTGATATATTCCCTCTAGATGGCATAGAAAATGACGGTGAATTGGCAAAAAAAAGAATTGAAGAAATTTATAAAATATGGTATTTAGGTTGTTTTATCAGGTCATCAAAAGTCAATATTAATCTTTACAAATCTCTTTATCGTAAAGCTAAACTAATATTATTAAAATTTTATTGTCATATTCTTTCTATAGTATATAAACCATATGATACACATATTGCATTATGCAAAAAATTTGGATATGACAATGCAGTATGTTATGCAAATCTTTCTTGGCCAGGATGGAAGATGCGTGAGTATTGTCCAAAATATGTCCTTGATGGTTTTATTCTAGTTCCTTTTGAGGATTCTGAATTCTATGTTATGAAAGGCTATGATGAATCTTTAAGATTAAAATATGGTGATTATATGCAGTTGCCACCAATAGATAAAAGGAGACCTCATCATTCTTATAATTTTATTTATTGGAAAAATAAATAAGAAAATTTGAATAATCAGAAAAATAAATTGAATTAGGGTTTATTATAGGTGTAATGGCAGATAATCTACAGCAGAAGACATTCTCAGGAATGATATGGACTTTTGCACAACATTTCTCACTTGAAGGTTTTGCTTTTGTCCAAGGCATTATTCTTGCTCGTCTTCTTGTTCCTAAAGATTATGGCCTTATTGCAATGACTCAGATTTTTTTTGCTGTAGCACGTGTTTTTATTGACTCTGGGTTTGGAAATGCATTAATGCGCAAGAAAAATCGTAAGGAAATAGATTATTCAACTGTTTTTGTAACGAATGTAGTTTTAACATTCTTCTTTGCTGTAGCCCTTTTTCTTTTAGCCCCTTCGATAGGAGATTTTTATAAAGAGCCTATATTAAAGGATATTGTTCGAGCAAATGCGATTTTATTAGTAATAAATTCTGTCAATGCTGTTCAAGCTACCCGCCTTCGTATCAATTTGCAGTTCAAAATTTTCGGTTTCATTAGTGTAGTCAGTACTGTTTCGATTGGTATTATTACAATAGTATTGGCTTATTTGGGATATGGAGTATGGTCGCTGATATATCCTAATTTTCTGGCACCATTTTTAAATTTTATCTTGTATTGGTACTTTCAGCGATGGCGTCCGAAGTTACAATTTTCATGGAAAGTATGGCGTGAATATTTTGCTTATGGATCAAATCTTCTTCTGGCATCATTAATAACTAAAATTTGGGATAACCTCTATCCTTTTATAATTGGTAAAAAGTTTTCGGCTGTTGATTTGGGCTATTATTCACGAGCTCATGGATACGCCAATTTGCCTGCGACGTCTTTTCAAGGCACCCTCAACAGTGTCACATTTCCGGTTCTTAGTTCCATACAAGATGATGATTGCAGATTAAGAGATGCATATAGAAGGCTGATTAGGGTTTCGGGATATGTTGTGTTCCCAATGTTGATGGGATTGGCAGCATTAGCTAAACCTGTTATTTTAGTTCTTATAACAGATAAGTGGGCCGCTTCAATCCCCTATCTTGTAGTCATTTGTTTTGCTGCAATGTTAAGGCCCATCCAGATTTTGAATTTGAATCTGCTAAAGGTGAAAGGCCGTTCAGACTTGGTTCTTAAATTGGAAGTATTAAAGAAAACGATATACTTGTTGGTCATCTTGATAACGATGAACTATAGTGTCCTGGCTATGTGTTTTGGTGGGGTTTTATCGTCTCATATTGCATTATTTATTAATACTTATTACACAGGAAAACTGATACATGTAGGATACTTTGTGCAAATGAAAGACTTGTTACCATCTTTTCTTTTCTCTACCACAATGGGCCTTCTTGTGTATGCATCGACATTAGTTTTTTCTAATATGCTTATTCAGTTGTTTGTAGGTATTGTCTTAGGTATCACTTACTATTATTTCGTGTCAGTCCTTTTTAAATCTCATGAACTGGATTATATCAAACTCCTTTTAAGGGAAAATCTTGTTAAACGTTATAGGAAGTAAAAAGAGAATGCTTAGTTTCTTGCATAAATTTTTCTATAAAATATTTCAAGTCGACGCCCTCAAATATCATTATTTTATATTTAAGCAGCATTGTTACGAAAAAAGACTTCGTTACAAAGATAAGATTAGGGTCGTTTTCTTTGCGATGAATGTTCCGATGTGGAGATATCAGGATCTCTACAATTCTATGAAGACTAATTCAAGATTCAAAGTATTTATAGTTCTATCTCCTGCCCAAACGATGTCAAAAGAACAGCAGAAGAGTGATTTAAAAGCATTAAGGCATTATTTCAATCAAAATAATATATCTTTTATCGATTTTGATTCAGAGGAAAATAGACCTGCTTGCGACATTCGTTCGCAAATAAATCCTGATATATTGTTCTATCCTCAACCTTACGAAAGAATACTTGTAAAAGAACATCGATTTCGTCAGTTCCTAGACAAATTAATATGTTATTATCCTTATGCTTTTTGGACATCTGGCGGTAAATGGTCTTATGATTCTTTTTTTCATAATCATGCTTGGAAACTATTCTATTCTACCCAATTGAATTATGAAGATGCTCGGAAAATTGCCGCAAATAAGGGTAGGAATGTAGTAGTTACTGGTTATCCAAATGCAGATTATTTTTTATGTGATCCATCCAACTACCCATGGAAAAAGCAAAAATCTATAAAGAAAAGGGTTATTTGGGCACCACATTTCACAATTGAAGAGGGAATTACTAAATTATATATCTCAAATTTTATACAGATAGCAGAACAGATGTTAGAGATAGCTCATGATTTTTCTGATACTATCCAATTCGCCTTTAAGCCTCATCCAAGATTAAAAACTGAACTCTACAAAAATCCATTATGGGGTAAAGCAAAGACTGATGAGTATTATCAAAAATGGGAAATCATGGACAATACTCAGTTGGAAACAGGGGAATATATTAATTTATTTCTTACTTCTGATGCTATGATTCATGATTGCAGTTCGTTTACTGTTGAATACCTTTATACTCATAATCCTGTATTGTATATTAGTCAGGATATTAAAAAACTAAAAAAAGAAAAAAATTCTCTTGGAAAGAAGGCATTAGACTGCCACTATATTGCCAATAATATAGATGATATTATTCTTTTCTTAAGAGAGGTTGTCATTGATGGAAAAGACGACATGTTTGATAAAAGAATGCAGTTCTTCAAAGAACAATTATTACCCCCCAATGGAAAAACCGTGACCCAAAATACAATGGATGTTTTGTATAAGTCACTTGGAATCGAATGAGCGTTGACGTAAAAACAACTATAATAAGAAAACGTCGGGATTCCAATATGGAACTCCTTCGTATCCTTGCTATGTTGATTATTATGATTGTTCATGCTGATTTTCGTGCGTTGAATGTTCCGTCATCGTCTGATTTATTAATTGAACCATTTCCAACTCTTGGAAAATTAATAGTCGAATCTTTTTCTATTATAGGCGTTAATGTATTTGTTTTGCTCTCAGGTTGGTATGGAATTAGGGTGAGAAAAGAGAGATTTATTGAATTCCTTTTTCAGATTTTTTTCTTTATTTGCCTTTGTTATTTATTAATTTCAATCTATCATCAGCAATTTGTATCACCATCCATTTCTTATTTTTTAATGTTAGGTGAATGGAATTATTGGTTTATAAAGTGTTATCTTTTTTTATATTTGTTTTCACCAGTTCTTAATGCTTTTGTCGAGAAAGCAACAAAGAATCAATTTATAATCTTATTGGTCGGTTTCTATATATTTCAAACCATTTATGGATGGGTGGGCAATGTAAGTTGGTTTCATAATGGATATTCCGGTATTTCTTTTTTAGGCCTTTATTTGTTATCAAGATACTTAAGACTTTATCCTTGCAAATGGATTCAATTTGACAAGAAATATGACTTA
>JAEEGL017186568.1_pt1 | contig 12527 bp, 10 predicted proteins | sample 9134231 | NCBI WGS metagenome assembly JAEEGL01 (sample SAMN16246548, study PRJNA631951) | gut metagenome | biome: gut microbiome; feature: rumen; material: fiber-attached | host: Bos | place: Iran: Karaj | collected 2018-10
ACGCACATCGATCTTTTGTGCCGTCGAACTGCCTACAGGGATAATCTCACCGTTTTCCAATACGCGAAGCAGTTTAACCTGCATAGCCAACGGCAATTCACCAATCTCGTCGAGAAAGATGGTGCCACCATCGGCTTCTTCAAAATAACCTTTGCGGTTTTTATCGGCTCCTGTGAAGGCCCCTTTGACATGACCGAAGAGCTCACTCTCGATGGTACCCTCGGGAATGGCACCGCAGTTGACCGATATGAGTCCTCGACCCTGCCGTACATGCTTACGCAGGCTGTTCTCGTGGATAATGCGCGAGAAAACATCTTTACCCACACCGCTCTCGCCCGTGATGAGGATGGAGAGGTCGGTTGGGGCCACCTGAATGGCCTTGTTGAGCGCCAACTCCAGCCTGGGGTCGTTGCCTATAATGTCGTATCGTAACTTTATATTCTTAATATCCATAATTATCTTAGCCAACTAATAATTGCTATGATAAGGTGCTATCACAATATTGCGGGCCTGCTGCATCTGTCGCGCCAAGTCAGTATATTGTTTTATCTCGGATAACAACATGCGCTGACCGTCCTCGTCGGCAGTGCGTAGTTGCTCACGCCGCTCGGCCACCATCTGGGCGATACGGGCACTCTTGAAAGCGAAGATGCTTTCACGAAGGTCCTGAAGCAGGTTATCCTCTATCTTGGGAATGAAGACACCCTTTGCCCGCCAACTTTCACTGAGACTGTAGGAGTCCATCATAAGCGAAATGGCAAAGACGCGCAGCTGCTCATCGTCCGAGTTCATGAAACGCGACACATCCACCTCGTGCATCATTTCCTGCATCAACGCACACTGCTCGAAGACTCGTTGGCAAAGGGGGTGAGACATGGCTAGATTATCCTGTCGCAACTCGCCGATGATGATTTCTGCCACCGTATACTCCTCCGTGTGCCTTGAGCCGTCATCGTTGACAAACTCCTGCATCAACTTGTTGTTACCGTAGTTGAGCAGCAACTTTACCAGATGGCGTTCCACCTCAGGCGGAGCTGTCGCAGGCTGTGGAGCCGACACACTTTCTTCCTTCACCTCCACCACCTCATCTACCCTCTTCACCTCTTCCTTTTGCTCTTTCTCATAAGCCTTCTGGCGTTCTTGACGTGCAACCTTGGCCACCGCATCGGTCAGTACTTCCTCGCTGACATGCAGCAGATGGGAACATTGACGGATGTATTCCGCTCGCTCCAGCATATCAGCCACCAAAGCAATGGAATGAGCCGTATCGCTCACCAGCGCAGCGCGGCGGATGGGGTCATTCTTCGCGTCATCCAGCAGCACACGGGTCTTGAACATAATGAAGTTGTCCTCATGCTGTGCCAGATAGTCCTGCAGGGCGGTAGAGCCATACTTTTGGGCATAGCTATCGGGGTCCTCACCATCGGGGAAAAGCACCAAGCGCACGTGCATACCCTCAGCGAAAAGCAGGTCTACAGCACGCAAAGCTGCCTTGATACCGGCCGAGTCACCATCATAAAGCACCGTCACGTTGGGTGTATAGCGCTTGATGAGGCGTATCTGCTCTGTGGTGAGGCTGGTGCCGCACGAAGCCACCGTGTTTTCTACGCCCGACTGATGCATCGAAATCACATCGATATTGCCCTCCACCAAGTAGCACTTGTCTGCCTTGGAGATGGCCGAGCGTGCTTGAAAGAGTCCGTAGAGAATGCGGCTCTTATTGTAGATATCCGAGTCAGGTGAATTGACATACTTGGCGGCCTGCTTCTCTGAACTCAGCACACGACCCGAGAAACCCAGCACACGTCCGCTGATACTGTAGATAGGGAACATCACGCGTCCACGGAAGCGGTCGTACTTCTTGCCCGTATCCTCTTTGACGATGGTCAAACCGGTCTTCTCCAGCATGGACTCGCTATAGCCGTTTTTTAACGCATAGTCAGTGAAGTTGCTCCACTCGTCGAGACAATAACCCAATCCAAAACGCTTGATAATCTCGTCACTCAAGCCACGGGAATGAAAATAACTGAGTCCAACGGCGCGTCCCATCTCGTCGTTATAAAGAAGCTCAGCGAAATACTTCTGAGCAAACTCGCTGACATGAAACAAGCCATCGCGTTCCGTCTGTCGTTCTTTCTCTTCAGGAGTAAGTTCCTTCTCCTGTATCTCGATATTGTATTTACGCGCCAGCCACTGCAACGCCTCGACATAGGTGTAGTGCTCGTGTTTCTTGAGGAAACTCACCACGTCGCCCGCCTCGCCACAGCCAAAGCACTTGTAGATGCCCTTCGACGGCGACACATAGAACGACGGCGTCTTCTCGTTGTGGAACGGGCAGCAACCTATATGATTGGCGCCGCGCTTCTTGAGGCTCACAAAGTCGCCTATCACCTCCTCGATGCGCGCCGCATCCATAATGCGTTGTATGGTCTCTTGGTCTATCATGAAAACAATTTGCAAAAATACAACTTTTTTTCGACATGGCAAAACAAAAAAGAAAGGCAGGATTTTTCCTGCCTTTCTTTTACTATTCTTTACTTACTTTACCTTACCACCTCAATGGCTCCGTTGTGTTCAATGTTTCCATTGTAGCCACGCGCCGAGAAGCGGTAGAAGTAGGTGCCGGTGGGCATATCCTTAGGATCCCAGAAATCCTCGTCGCTTGCGATATTATCCTTGTGGAACACACGGACACCCCACTTGTTGTAGATGTCAAGCGTGTTGATGGGATAACCATTGCCCTCCACCAGGTTCTGGATGACGAAGCGGTCGTTAATACCGTCACCGTTAGGCGACACCACGTTGGGGAACTGCAGGAAGTCGTTAACCAGCAGGATGGTATTCTCCGCCGTGTCGCGGCAGTAGACCACATTGCCCGAGGGTGCCAGATTGTCGGTACGCGAAATAAGACGCACGGAGTAGATACCCGAAGGATTGTCAGCAGTGTACTGCGAGAAGTTGAACGAAGGCTCCTCCTCAGTCAGGGTCTCCACCGACAGCGGGTTGTCCTGATTATACTGTATCTCCCAGAAGTACTTGGTGTAGTCGGTCTTAGGTGTGGTTCGGTTATCAAATTGGATAACAGGGTTGAGCACCGACGGATAGAGGGGTTCCCATGCGAAGGCCGCCTGCGGGGCTGCGTAGACCGCAATGGCCTGCGGGCTGATAATCGAGTCGATACAGCCATCAGCCGAAGTGGCATAATACTTCAAGTCATAGATACCAGCAGCATAAGTATGTGTCGGGCTGGCGAGAGTCGAAGTGATGCCATCGCCGAAGTCCCAGAAGTGCTGGGAGGTCTCGACACTATAGTTATCGAAGTTCAGCGTGAAGGGCTCGCAGCCTTCGAAGACGAAGGGCGTGGGTATGAAGCTCGGCAGCGGCTGACGACGCAAACCGATATTAATGGTATCACGCGTCACGCACACGCGGGTAGCTGTGTGGTTGGTAACCCTGACCACATAGTTGATGTCGCTTGTCGGCTCCTGAGGAGTAGTGATGGTAGGAGTGGTCTCACCGGTGGGACTCCACAGGTAGGAGTAGTTCTCCGTAGCGGCATGACGGTCGGTAGCATTAAGCACCTTGGTGTCCACACCGCAGAGGGCTGTGTCGACGCCAAGATTGGGTTGCGGTGTCCAGAAAGAAGTGATACGGGTGGCGGTATCCCACACACAGCCGAACTCATCGTAAATCTTCACCACAATTGGGAAGGTACCGGCGGTATCGGGAGTCAGAATCTGGCTGATAGTAGGCGTTTCCTGATGCACTTTGGCACCACGGTAGTGACCCAAATCATAGTCGTGGTAGGCAGCAGCAGTATCGGGACCCCAGATGAGTGAGTCAATACCCACCTGGTATTCACACTTGTCTCCTTCCGTGACGTTGCAGATATCAAGAGCCCAATTGAAAATCCAACCGTTATCAACACCCCATGTATCATAAACACGGATTTTCCAGCTACCATTCAGCGAGCAGCCCACCAACTCTTTAAAGGTTGCCCAAGGCAGATAGTAGTCTTCTTTGTCTTCGTGGTTGCTGGGCTTGCGGGTGTTGAGGCTGGTACCCTGCGGGGTTAAGCCGACCTGGTTAAAGCCAGCCGGGATTGGTTGGTAGGTAACAGGCCAAGTCACCGTATTGCCGTTGGAGACAATGTAGAAGTTACCCGTCGGACATGGGTCATACCACGACCAAACAGCTGCAGCGTTTTGTCCGGTAATCAACGTATAGTGCGTATCGCGGCTAAAACAATAGTCAAGACCAAAGCCATACGGATTACCCACCGAATCACATCTAGGTGACTGATCCCAACTGCCTCCACCCTGAGTATCCAGTGGAATACCAAGGAATGTACCACTACCGTGCGAACCACCGTCATGGAGCGGGACGGTCATCTGCTGTCCTTGCTGACCAGGCACATCCACGGTAAGCTCTGTGGGTGCATGGGCGGGAAGTCCGTAAGGCGTACAACTCGAGGGATTACCCCACTTAAGCACAGCTTCCTTGCCTTGCGGGCAGACAATAGTAATGTAGATATCTCCCATAAAGGAGTGCTCCATATTGATACAGATGGAGCAGATATCCTTGTAGGAACGCACCTTGCTGCTGTTGGGGAACTCTGTGAATTCCACCGGAGCCTCAAAATATGAAGGATTATTGCAGTCGCAACCATCGGGAATGAAGGTTCGCACCTCATAGGTCTTCGAAATGGAGGAGTCCTGTTTGATGCGGCGCAGTGTCAGTGTGGCGTTATCGCCATCGTAACCCATGTTGACCATCAGCGAGTCGCGGTTGCAGATGTCCGACAGCGTGTAGATGGTCTTGATGGGGTTAATGGAGGTACGCACTTTGATGGAGGCGAACACGTCAGAAGTACATCCATAAGCATCAACAATATCAAGGCGTACATCGAAGCAACCTGTTCGCTGATACTCATTATACTCCACCGCTGTCAGGCCATAACCCACAATGGTATCGTTATCATAGGCCATATCCCAACGGAAGAAGGTAGTGGCATCGGTAGGCGTGTAGTAGCCATAGCGGTAGGAATACTCTCCGTGACCATGGAAGATTACACCATCGCCAATGCAGAGGTGGGCACCAATGAAACGGTTGGTATCGACACGGTCAATACCCGACGAAGTGTCACCCTCGACATTATAAATAGTATCCAGAATGGTCACCAAACGGGTGTAGCCCGAGTCATAAATGACACCGTGGCGGGTACGGTAGAAGAGCGAGTCGATAACGGGCTCCACATATTCGCAAGGAATACCGCACTGTGCGTCAATAACAAAGCCCATACCCGCGCCACCGTTGTACTGTTCGCAAGCCAAATTAGTGCGGGCGGTGTCGGTCATTGGGTCGGTACGGAAACGAATAGTAACCATACCCGTGTTGTTTGTCGGCGACTCAAAAATGATGTCACCCACCGCCACATTGCCGGTAAAACTGTTGAACTTGGCAATCAACGTACCGTTAGTGTCGGGGCCATTATAAAGATACAATGTATCCAAACAACTGATGGAAAGCTCCTCCACATAGAAAGACAGCCGCGAGGGGGCAGGGCAATTACTCACAAGGGTAATATAATAGTCCTTGCCACGCATGGGTGCACCGGCATCAGGAGCACCGTCACCTTGCGAGTCATCGTCGCGGATGGTGAACGAAGTGGTATCCATCGGGAACAGATTGCCATGTGTGGAAGCATCCATTCTTATAACATATGATCCCTGTGCGAAAACTGACGTGGCCGAAAGGAGCATGATGACTGCTAGGGCCACTGAGGAAAATATCTTTTTCATACCGTAAAGTATTTCTTGATAATTAAACCTTATTATTGAATGCCCTGATGTTCTTTCCACATCCGCTCAGCCACCGCAGACATATCATCTATGGAGCGGAGCACCAGATAGGGGTGCGCCGACGCGGGGGTAGCGAAGCACAATGTCTTGTCGCCGTAGGGGTAACGCATTTGGAAGTCACGGAAATTGTAGGCGTAATAACTCAATGTATTGAGGTTAACTACAAAATCGCTCGAAACCCGAGCACCCGTGGCAACAGATTGCACCTCGCTGATGCTGAACAGGTCGGCCGTGGCTGGCACGGTGTCCGACTCATAGAAAGCAGCCTGCGCGAAGCAGCAATACCAATCCAACTTGTCAGCCGGATACTCAGCCATGCGCGCTGTGCTGCCGAAGTAGGGCAACAGCAGGGCTTCGCAGTTCTGTGCCTGCATGCCGGCGATGGCCATTAACATCATTCCAAAAAGGGCAAATCGTTTCATAATCTTTGCTTTTTTTCCGTTTATCTGCCTTATAGACGCACAGGGTGCCTTTTTTTGTTCAATTTTTAACAAAGTTTTAACTTTATTTAACTTTCGGACGTCTCATGTGGTTAATCAAAGCCATCAAAAGACCTAAAGCCAGGAAGCCGCCCGGAGGCAAAATCATCAGCAACATACCGTCGGCACCACCGATGAGCGAGTGTCCGAAGAAGCAACCGGTGCCGAGCAGTTCACGCACGATACCCAGCAGGGTCAGAGCCCAGGTGAAACCGAGGCCCATAAAGAGGCCGTCGATAGCGGAATGGCCCACGTTGTTCTTCGAAGCAAAGGCTTCGGCGCGACCCAGCACGATGCAGTTCACCACAATGAGGGCGATAAAGAGTCCGAGGCTGTCATAAAGGGCCGGCAGGTAGGCCTGCATGACCATCTGGACGATGGTAACGAAGGTGGCAATGATAACAATAAAGGCGGGAATACGCACCTTGTCGGGGATGACGCTCTTGAGGAGCGAGATGACGATGTTAGACATCACCAGCACAAAGGTGGTAGCCAAGCCCATGCTGAGGCCATTGATGGCCGAGGTAGTGGTGGCCAGCGTGGGGCACATACCGAGGACGAGCACCCATGTAGGGTTCTCTTTGATAAGTCCGTTCTTGATTATATCTATAGTCTTCATGATGCGACAGTTTTATTGCTGGTTAATCTTAGCGAAGATATCCGAGGCGTCGTTGACAATGCCGAGGAATGCACGCGAGGTGATGGTAGAGCCGCTGATGGCATCCACGTCGCCACCGTCCTTCTTGACGGTAAGGGGCTTTACGTGGTCGGCACTGATGATATCGCCTTTCCCTCCTTTCTGGAACCATTGGTCAGCTTTGGCGCCGAGGCCAGGGGTTTCATGGGTTTCAAGTATCTGGTAACCGTAAACGTTACCATCCTTGTCGAGGCCCACCATGAGCTGCAGGTGGCCACCGAAACCTTTGTCATTTCCGGCCTCAATGGCGGCGCCCACCAGGTTGCCTTCGGCATCGTAGCCGAGGTGACATGTGTTGCCGTCAATATCGCGGTCCTCCAAGCGGTCGAAGGTGGGCAGCACAGCACTGATGGCCTGTTCCACCTTGGCCTGCTGAGCCTTGGCAATAGGCTCTTTGGTCACTCCGTTGAGGGCTGCCAGCGCTGCAGCGGCCACCAGGGCAATCGCCGTCAGCGCGATGAGCATATTAGGTAATGTAGATTCTGCTTTCTTAGCCATAATGTTGATACGTTTATACGTTGATATGTTGATACGTTAGCAGGCAAATCTTTTCGGTTTGCACCAGCGGTTGAGCAGCGGTGTGACGCTGTTCATGATAAGGATGGCGAAGCTGACTCCCTCGGGATAGGCACCCCAATTACGGATGACGATGGTCAGCAAACCGCAGCCGAAGCCGAAGATGAGCTGACCGCTCTTGGCCATAGGAGAAGTAACCATATCGGTAGCCATGAAGCAGGCACCGAGCATGATACCGCCGGTGAGGATGGTGGTCAGCGGATCGAGGTACTGCTCGGGGTTGACGAGCCACAGGATGCCGCTGAACACGAAGGCTGTGCCGATAAAGGCCACGGGGATGTGCCAGCTGATAATCTTGCGGCAAAGCAGGTAAATGGCACCGAGGAGGATGGCGATGGCTGAAATCTCACCCATCGAACCGCCCATGTGACCGATGAAAGCATCCCACAGCGTGAAGTCGGCCGGCAGGGCACCTTCCTTGAAAGCACCGAGGGGCGTGGCGCCGGTGGCAGTGTCAAAGCCCATTGTGAAGCCCGGCACAGGCCAAGTGGTCATCTGCACGGGGAAGGAGATGAGCAGGAACACACGGCCCACCAATGCGGGGTTGAAGGGGTTCTTGCCGAGGCCGCCGAACGACATCTTACCGATGCCGATGGCCACCAAGGCGCCGATAACCACTATCCACAGCATCTGAGCCGTGGCCGGCACATTGAAGGCCAGCAAGAGGCCGGTAACGATGACCGAGCCGTCCCAGATGGTGCTGGGCACCTTGAGGATAAACTTCTCAATCAACCATTGGAACAGCACGCAGCTCACCACAGAGATGAGGCTGACCAACAGGGCGTTGATGCCGAAGAAGGTGATGGCGACAATCAACGCCGGCACCAATGCCAGGTTGACACGCCACATGATTTTCTTTGTCGACTCGTCGCTGTGCACATGAGGCGAGCCCGATATATTTAATAGGTTCATTGTATATATTTTCTTAGTTGGTTTTTAGCTTCATTTCTTGGCGGCCATCATAGCACGTACCTTGTTCTTGCCGAGACGTATCTCGTCGGTCAGCGGTTTGTTGGCCGGGCAGCTGAAGTAGCAGCAGCCACACTCGATGCAGTCGAGTATGTTGTGCTCCTTGGCCTCCTCGATGCGGTTGTTCTTCACCAGGGCCGAGAAGAGGTAGGGCTCCAGGCCCATGGGGCAGGCGTGCATGCACTTGCCGCAGCGAATGCAGTTGGTCTCGGGATTGCGGCGTGCCTCTTTCTCGCCCATCACCAGGATACTCGAGTTACCCTTCACCGTCGGGGCCTCAAGGTTCACCACAGCCTTGCCCATCATGGTGCCGCCGCTAATCACCTTGCCGGTGGTGGCAGGCAACTCGCCGATGGAGTGCTTGATAATCTCGTTGTAGGTGGTGCCGATGCGCACAATGTAGTTATGCTGCGAGGGCAACTCCTTGCCGGTGACGGTCAGGATATTCTCAATGAGGGGTTTGTTCTTCTGGACGGCCTCGTAGACGGCGAAACAGCTGCCCACGTTGCTCACCACGCAGCCCGAGTCGATAGGCAGTTTGCCGCTGCCCACCTTGCGGCCCGTGATGGCGTTGATAAGCTGTTTCTCGGCACCCTGCGGGTATTTCACCTTCAGCGGCTCGATGATGATGCCTTCGAACTGCTTGGCGGTCTCCTGCATCTTAGCGATGGCCTGCGGCTTGTTGCTCTCGATGCCGATATAGGCGTTGGGCACACCCAAGGCTTTGCGCAGGATGCTCACACCGATGCACACCTCTTCGGCATGCTCCAGCATAACGCGCAGGTCGCTGGTCAGGTAGGGCTCGCACTCGGCGGCATTGATAATGAGGTACTCGGCCTTCTTGCCTTCGGGAACGCTGTACTTGATGTGGGTGGGGAAGGTGGCGCCGCCGAGGCCGACGATGCCCATCTCCTTCAGCTTGGCCACAATCTCCTTGGGTTCCAGCGTGCACTCACGCTTGATGTCGGGCGTGCGGTCGATGGTCTCCATCCATTCGTCGCCCTCGACATTGATATAGACGGCGGGCTTGGCGAGGCCGAAAGCGTCCTTGCAGGTGTCGATCTTCAGCACCGTGCCGCTCACCGGCGAGTGCACATTGGCGCACATGAAAGTCTGGGCTTCGCCGATGAGCTGGCCCACTTTCACCTTGTCGCCCTTCTGCACCACCGGAGTGGCGGGGGCGCCGAGGTGCTGGTTCATCAGCACCACCATCTGCTTGCCCACAGGCATCACTTCGATGGCGGCATCGTTGGATATCTTGTTCTCTTCGGGGTGGACACCACCCATGCGGAATGTTTTCATCAGTGGTTAGTGTTTAGTGGTTAGTGTTCAGTTTTTCAGTTCCACTTTTTCGGCCACAAGTATCTCCAGCTTCTCGGGGGCGGGTGCCTCGGGCTTGGGGGCGGGCTTGACGGCCGGCGCGGGGAAGCCTACGTCGTGGATGGCCTTGGTGGGGCACTCGGTGACACACTTGCGGCAGGCGATACATTTCTTGTAGTCAATATACGACAGATTGTCGGCCACAGTGATGGCCTCCATGGGGCATACCTTGGCGCACTTGCCGCAGCCGATACAGGCGTTGGCGCAGGTCTTCATGGCCACGGCGCCCTTTTCCTTGTTCACGCAACTGACGTACACGCGGCGGTCCTTCTTGCCTTTGTTGCGCAGTTCGATGATGCGGCGCGGGCAGGCTTTGGCGCAGGCACCGCAGGCGGTGCACTTGTCGGCATCGACCACCGGCACGCCGGTCTCGGGGTCGAGATGGATGGCGTCGAATTGGCAGGCGGCCACGCAGTCGCCACAGCCCAGGCAGCCGAAGGGGCAGCCACTCTCGCCGGTGTAGACGGTGTTCTGGAAAGCGCAGCTCTTGAGGCCGTCGTAGTTCGAACGGCGCTTCTCGCCGCAGTTGGCGGGGTTGCAACGCACCACGGCCACCTGGGGCTCGCCCTGTTCAACCACGCAACCCAGCAGCTGGGCTATCTTGGCGGCCACGGCGTCGCCACCCGGGGCGCAACGCAGGCCGTCCATATTGCCCTGCGACACGCAGGCTTCGGCAAAGGCACGGCAGCCGGCCTTGCCGCAACCGCCACAGTTGGCGCCCGGCAACACCTCGGCCACCTCGTCAATCAAGGGGTCCTCGACCACCTTGAACTTCTGTGCCACGATGTAGAGCACTACGGCAAAGAGGATGCCCAAAGCACCCAGAATCAATACCGCAATCAGAATGTCATGAGTCATATATTTGTTATTATTTTAGGATTTCAATCCGGTTGTTTTTACACTTAAAAGCAAATGCAAAAATACATACTTTATATAAAATAGCCAAATTTTTTTTTGAACAACCTTTTACCAACGCACCAACCCACTCTGTTTTTCAACCATTTAACAACCTTTCAACAGTTGTTTAACGAAAAAAAGCGTTGAACAAGCGTTGAACAAGCGTTGAACAAACGTCGGGGTGACGGTGTCTGCAAGGTGTTTTTCCGGCACATTTTTGACCTAAAAACAACTTTTTTTGGCCAATTCAAAATTTATTTGTAATTTTGTCCCCGATTTTTAACACATAAAACGATGAACAAAGTAGTTGTTGGATTTGATTTTTCAACAGGTTCGGCTTATGCTGTCGACCTTGCCATTGATATTGCAAACCGCTGGCAGAGCGACATCCGGCTGGTATATGTCAAAGAGAAAAACGAGGACGAAGGTCCCATCCGCTCCGAAATCGAGCGCCGAAACGCCGGTGTGGCCCACCTGCTGAAAGGCATCAAATTGGAGTATGTGCTGCGCGAAGGCAACCCCGCCGACGAGCTGACAGCCCAAGCCAAGGAAGACAACGCCGCCCTGCTCGTCGTGGGTACCCACGGCATGAGCGGTATCAAGAAAGGACTGCTCGGCCGCAACAGCTACAAGACCATCGAGCAGTCGACCGTGCCCGTGCTCATCGTGCGCGAAGACTTCAACTTCAACAAAGACCTTGAGAAGATTGTCGTACCCATCGACAGCAGCGACGACACCCGCCAGAAAGTGGCCTACGCCGCCGCCTTCGCCAAGACCTTCGGTTCCACCATCCACCTGCTGGGCCTCTACACCAGCAACGCACCCGACATACGCCGCATCGTGGACAACTACATCAAGATGGTGGAACGCTACTTTGACAAGAACAAAGTGACCTACACCACCACCACCAAGGAGGTGGAGAAGAACGTCACCCTCACCACGCTGGATTATGCCAACAGCATCAATGCCGACCTGATAGCCATCATGACCGAGCAGGAGTCGGCCCTCACCAGCCTCATCCTCGGCACCTACGCCCAGCAGATGATCAACCAAAGCAACATCCCCGTGCTCACCGTGCGCCCCGTCAGCGTGGTGACCGACATAGACAGTTGAGAAGGTTACAAGCCATGAAGTCGAAAACATTTGTCCTGCACTCCCTCGCACTCCTTGCACTCCTGTTTGTCCTCCCCGCCAACGCCCAACAAGGCCGCATCACCGTCAAGGGCGATGTGGCGGTGACGCAGATGGTGGAGAAGCATATCGAGCTGAACAGCAAAGTGAAGACCGTGCCGGGCTTCCGTGTGCAGATTGCCTCCTTCAGCGGTGCCAACTCCAAGACCAGCGCCTTCGACCTGCGCGACCGCTTCATGCTCGATTACCCCACGGTACAGGCCTATATCGTCTTCGACGAGCCCAACTTCAAAGTCAAGGTAGGCGACTTCCGCACTCGTCTCGAGGCCTATGCTTTCCTACAGCAAATCAAAGAGGTATATAAAGGCTACATTGTCCGCGACAACATCTATCCCGAGCCGCCCCAGCAGGTGGAATACGCCCCCGACGACCAGGAGTCACTCGGCGAATAGTGCCGCGGCCATGCCGTCGGCATGAAGAAGCCCCTCGGTGGTAGGGCAAAAGCAATTGTCTTTCAGAACAATCCAACCACAATCC
>JAEEGL011054508.1_pt1 | contig 12526 bp, 7 predicted proteins | sample 9134231 | NCBI WGS metagenome assembly JAEEGL01 (sample SAMN16246548, study PRJNA631951) | gut metagenome | biome: gut microbiome; feature: rumen; material: fiber-attached | host: Bos | place: Iran: Karaj | collected 2018-10
CATCAGGAGAAGTCCCTGAGAAGCGGTGTAGGTCGTCGTGAGCGCGCCGGCCTGGAGCGACCCGTGTACCGCTCCGGCCGCACCCGCCTCGCTCTGCATTTCGGTAACCTTTACGGTCTCGCCCCAAAGGTTCTTCTTGCCGTGCGCGGCCCATTCATCCACGTTTTCAGCCATCGTGGAGGACGGGGTGATCGGGTAAATCGCGGCGTGCTCACTGAACAGGTATGCGATGTTGGACGCAGCCTGGTTTCCATCACAGGTGATGAACTTTTTTTCTTTTGCCATATTGATTAGGTTTTGATATTATTACGAATGATATCTGTTTAATTCTTAGGGAGATAGGTCTTCAGGTCGACCGACGCGGCGCTGATCGCGCGCATCTCAGGAAGGCTGCCTACCTTGCCGTCTGCACGGAGCTGGACGAGAGTGTTGCCCAGGGCCGTACCTTCGGTCGGACCGCAGATGACGGGGATCCCGCAGGTGTCGGCGGCAAACTGCATCAGATAGGGGTTCTGTGAGCCGCCGCCGATGACGTTGAGACTCCGGATCGGGAATCCGCCCATCTCCTCGAGCAGGGCGATCACCTCTTTGTAGCGGAGCGCCAGGCTGCGGTAAATGCAGCGCAGATAGTCTGCGACGGTCTGAGGGGCAGCTTGGCCGGTTCTGCGGCAGTATTCGCAGATCGCTTCGGTCATTGAATCCGGATGCACGAAAAGCTCGTCGTCCGGGAAAATGATCCCGTCATAGTCCGACTCCAGGCAGAGGGCCGTCAACTCCTTGATGCCTTGCGGGGCACCGGGGAAGCGGACCGGATCCTTGTAGAAGTCCTCGCGGCAGCGCTCAAAGAGCCAAAGTCCGCAGATGTTCTTGAGGAAGCGGGTGGTCCCGTCTATACCGCCTTCGTTGGTGAAGTTCTCCTGGAAACTCCGCTCATTGATGATGGGCTTCGGGGATTCGATGCCCAGCAGGGACCAGGTGCCACAGCTCAGGTAGGCGAATTGGGCATCCTTTGCCGGGACGGAGACAACGGCGGAAGCGGTATCGTGGCCTGCGACTGCAACGACTTTGACTGGGCCAAGGCCCGTGGCTTTCTGAACTTGCGGACAGAGGGTACCAACCACTTCGCCCGGCTGGACAAGCCGGCCGAAACGCTCCCGGCTCAAGCCGACGGTGGCAAGCAGGGTCTCGTCCAGATCACCCGTGACGGGGTTCAGTATCTGGGAAGTGGAAGCGATGGTGTATTCGCAGACGGCTTCGCCGGTCAGCATATAGACCAGGGCATCCGGCATGAAGAGGACCTTGTCGGCAGCGGCCAAGACATCACTGTGCTCGCGGCGCTGGGCGGAGAGCTGGAAAAGGGAATTGAACTCCATGAATTGGATGCCGGTCTTGGCATACACCTCGGCCGAGGGCATCTTTTCCGCGAAAAAGCGGTCCATCTCTCCGGAGGTGTATTCATCCCGGTAGCAATGGGGGAGTCCGATCGGCTGCCCGTCCTTGCCGAAGAAGGCAAAGTCCACGCCCCAGGTATCGATACCGACAGACTGGATCTCGATGCCTTCGGAAGCGACTTTCTTCAATCCTTCCAGGATTTCGTTGTATAGATGGGGTAAATCCCAATAGAGATGGCCGCCGATGGGGACCATCGGGTGTTTGAAACGCGTGAGTTCACGCATATCCACCTTGCAGCCATCGTAGGTGGCCAGGATGGTTCGGCCACTGGTTGCTCCGAGATCGACGGCAAGGTAATGGGTTTCCGTGCTCATGTTGAGTCTTTTTTATCAGGTTTAGCGTTATTGTTCTTCAGCGATCCGCTTGAGCAGGCCGGTCAGTACGCTGCCGGGGCCGAGTTCGACAAAGTCGGTGGCTCCGTCGCGGCGCATCCGGCGGATGGTCTGGGTCCAGCGGACGGGGGATGTCAGTTGGGCGAGGAGGTTGGCCTTGATCCGCTCAGGATCCGTCTCCGGAAGGGCGGTCACATTCTGATAGACCGGGCAGGAAGGAGTCCGGAATGGGGTCGCGTCAATGGCTTGGGCCAGGGCAGCACGGGCCGGTTCCATCAGGGGAGAGTGGAAGGCTCCGCTGACGGGGAGGGGGAGGGCGCGCTTGGCACCGGCTTCCTTCGCCTTCTGGCAGGCCTGGATGATGGCTTCTTTTTCACCGGAGATGACGATTTGGGCATCGCTGTTGTAGTTGGCAGGGATGACGAGGCCTTCGGTCTCGGCGCATAGAAGCTCCACGCTTTCGGCATCCAAACCGATGATGGCGGCCATCCCTCCGGGGACTTTCTCGCAGCATTTCTGCATCTCGGAGGCGCGCAGGGCGACCAGGCGCAGGGCGTCTTCGAAATTCAGTACGCCTGCGGTCGTCAGGGCAGAGAACTCGCCCAGCGAATGACCGGCGGTCATATCCGGGGTGGAACTCTCCAATGCGGTGAAGGCGGCGACGGAATGCAGGAATACCGCGGGCTGGGTGACCCGGGTCGTCATCAAGTCTTCCTCGCTTCCCTCGAACATGATCCCGGTCAGGTCGAATCCCAGGATCTCATTCGCCCTGTCCATCAGGGACTTGGCATCCGGGCAGCTGTCATAGAGCTCCCGAGCCATGCCAGGGAATTGGGATCCTTGTCCAGGGAAGAGGTAGGCTTTCATTTCGTCATAAAGTGCAATCAAACAAAAATAATCAAAAATATTGACATTAAGAAATAGAATTTTTGCTATTTTTGCAGTCACAAACCGGAAGGGATGTCAGCTTGCGGCTGCACCCGACAGGTTTGCACCGGCCCCTGTAGTTTAATGGATAGAATTTCGGATTCCGGTTCCGACGATAGGCGTTCGATTCGCCTCGGGGGTACAAACTCGCAGGCCATAATATGAAAGAGCAGCCGCTCAAGTTCATATTATGGCCTGTTTTCTTGTTTTCCAGCTACTATCTGTGCCATAACAGCTACTATCTGTGCCATAATAGGAATCAGACGGGCTTCCCGTTCCTATTATGGCCGCTTCCTACTGGACTTGGAACCAGATAAAGCGGGACTGCGGGCCTTCGTAGGGAGGCATTTGACAGATGGGCTTGAGGACGGTGTCGCCGGCGCGGAGTGTCAGCTCGGCGGGGGTGGCACCTCGGACCAGCGAAGCTCCGTCGATCTGGTCGCGCGTGAGCGGGATCGGATGCCGATCCGCGAATTTGTCCAGGTGGTCGGTCGCAAAGACCAACGGTCCGGCGCAGAAGGTTACGTAATGCTTCGTGAAGCCATTGTACCAGTTCGAGAAATTGTGCTCCCGGCTACCCGCATTGCTATACTCCCACGTGCGCTCCAGTGTACGGATCTCATATGGGAACTCCAAGGTCAGCCGGTCCCCGGCCTTCCAGGCCCGCCGCACGGAAATATATCCCTCTTTGACCTTGGCAGAGACCTCCTTTCCATTGACTTTCACCACAAAGGAAGATGCCCACTCGGGCTGATGAACCGCCAGCGTCCATGCTCCGGTCGGGAAGGCCTTCGAGGGCGCTGAGGCTATGCCGTTCAGGGGCCCTTCCCCGCCAGGGTTCATTCCCGGGCCCCTGAATGGCATAGCCTCAGTGCCCGGCACCTCGCCGATGACGAACTCGGCGCGACCCGTATGGGCATAATCAGCCGCCTGCTCGATGCGCACCTGCCCGCCTTTGACCGGCAGCACCGTCGACGACTCCGAAATGATATTGACATAAACGCCTCCCTTCCGCGCCTCATACATATACACCGGCACATCCTCCAGCGCCGTCATTCCGCTGCTCCAGCAGCAACTCCAATCTGCACCCGGACCGAATTCGCCATTGGTACGCACGTAATAGATCCAGCGATCGCCATCCTCGGCCCGCGCCGCCATCAGCGCATTGTACGCCGTCTTCTCCAGTTCGGACGCATACTTGCCCTCGCCGGTGATCTGCAGCATCTCCCAGGTGAAATGCATCCACTCCATGAAAGAGCATGTCTCCGTCACCTCGTAGGGAGCCCATTCCGCCGGGCGGTTGAACAACTCAAAGCAGCAGTTGATGCCGCCCCAAGGGCCGCCCAAGGTCGTCAGATGCGTGGACCGGATGCTCTCCCAGCCGTTGAGACAGGCCTTGAGCAGGCGCTCGTCGCCGAAGAGCTGGTAAGCCTTTGCCAGGCCGGTCAAGCAGCGGTTCATCTCATAGATCTTGCCGTTGCCAATCAGCGAAACGTCGTAATCCTTGCCCAGCAGGGTGATGAGCTGCAAGCAAGGGGTCTCGTCCATTTCCTTGATACACTCGTCGATCAGTTGCCTCACTTTCGGCTCCGGACGCAACTTGTATAAATCGCAGAGCGGATCCAGCATGCCGCATCCCGCCATGCCGCTGTGCATGCCGGTCTGGGCGATCTGGATTCCTTGATCGAACACGGTCCAGTGAAGGAACTCCGTGAGCCGCAAAGCACAGTCGGCATACTTGGGATCGCCCGTCGCCACGGTCGTCTCCGTAAAACCCTTGATCAGATACGCAATGATCCAGGTGTCCCAATCCACTACCATGGCATCCGGTTCCGGACGATGGTAGAAACGTTTGTCCTTGCGATAGCAGCCGAGATAACCGTCCTCTTCCTGCAGCGAAACCAGGTAATCGGCGACGGAAACCAGATTGGCGCGCAACTTCGGATCGCCCGTGCGCTCATAGGCCCGCGAAGCGGCATACATCCACTTACCGGCATGCTCTCCGCGCCAGCCACCCTTTCCTTGGGCGACGACTTCAGGGGAGAATAGGGCAATGGCCTCGCTCTGGGGGCTGTTGATGTAATGAGCCAGACGGCCGTTGTAACCTGCATCGACGGCGTGGCCGAGGAGACCGCCGACAACGATCGACAAGACAAATGTGAGCATAATGGTTGAACTGGTTTATTTCTTCTTCTTTTCCTCGCGGGCAGCCTTTCGGGCAGCCTTTCTGGCCTCTATTTCCGCTTTTCTGGCGGCAGCCTCTTCCTCTTTGCGCTGGTAACCGCTTTTGGTGGTGATCAGCACGACGCCATTGCCCCCTCGGGAGCCATAAATGGCGGCACTCCCATCCTTGAGGACTTCGACCGATTGAACGTCGGCTGGATTGATCGAATTAATGTCATTGATGATGCTTCCATCCACTACGATCAAAGCATCGCTCGAACTTTCAATCGAATTCTTGCCCCGGATCTGGATCGTCCCGTTCGGGTTGACTTCGACCCCGGCTACACGTCCTCTCAAGTACTCGGCAATGCTGGTATAGGAAGAGACAACATTCGGATCCACATCGACTTTTCCGACGGAAAATCCCAGATCTTTCCGGGGCATGGTACCGTAGCCGACATTCACTTCTTCATCGAAGGCGGAAGAAACGGGAGTCTTGCTCCCGGGACCGCAGGCACAAAACACCGCGGCTATACCCAAATATATCAGCAGTTTTTTCATGGATTAATCCTGTTTGAATTCGTATTCGTCTTTATCGAGAACGATCTCGTTTTTGTCATAATTGCCAAACCACTGGCGCAGTTTGACTTCGGCTTTTTCTTTCACTTCCGGGGTGATGCACCGATGGACCTTGTAAAAGGCCAGCAGCAGAGCGGCCAGGTCATCCGTGAACCCGAGGGCCGGAAGGAAATCCGGGATAAGGTCTACCGGCAGGATGAAATAACCCAACGCACCGATGATCAGTGCTTTGTCACGCTTAGAGATGCGGGGGTCCTGCAGGGAATAGAAGAGCACCAAGGCCGCATAAACTACCTTGACTCCGGCTTTCTTAAAGGCCCGGGCGAGCTTGTGCCAGAACTTGTCGTCCGTAAAGTACGACGCGTATTTTTCCAGGTTTTTGGGTGCTTTCATTCTTTTGTCCATTTGTCCAGCCAGTCATAGACCGTGCGGTGCCAGAACAGGGCGTTCTGAGGCTGGAGGATCCAGTGGTTCTCTTCGGGGAAGATTAAAAGTTTGGAAGGGACACCCATCATCTGGGCAGCGTTGAAGGCGGCCATGCCTTGCTCATAGGGAATGCGGTAGTCCATCATCCCATGGATGCAGAGGATGGGCGTATGCCACTTCGTGACCATGGAGGATGGGGAATTGGCATAGTGGCGCTGGGCCTTGGGCGTGCTAGCGTAGGGTGCGCCGGCCTGCTGCATACCGCCGAAGGTGATCCCGTCGCCGGCCGGGCCTTGCTGGCCGGGCGTGTAGGCGTATTCGGTCAAACCGCCGTTGTCCCAGTTGGCGAACCACATTTCTTCCGTCGTGTACCAGAGTTGCTTCTCGTCGAAGATGCCGGCATGCGCGATGAAACAGTCATACAAGTCGCCGTGCAGGCCTTCCAGCATATAGGCGGAATAGCCGCCGTACGAGGCACCCACACAAGCGAGTTTACCCACGTAGGGCTGGCTCTTGATCCAGCGCCCGGCGCTGAGGTAATCCTGCATGTTGAGGCCGCAATAGTCGCCGCTGATTTCCTCCTTCCACTCCTGGCCGAAGGCGGTGGTGCCGCGGCGGTTGGGCAGGATGACGACATAGCCCTGCTGGGCCATCAGGCGATAGCACCAGCGGTAGCTCCAATCCTGGCTGTTGGTGCCCTGCGGGCCACCCAGCACGATTTCTATGGCGGGATAAACCTTGTTCTTGTCGAACTGGGGCGGGTAGAGAACCCAGCACTGCATTTGCTGGTGGTCCACCGTCTCCACGTACACGCTCTCGGAAGTCGGCTCAGCGAGCTGCGCGAAGATGCGGTCGTTCTCGTGGGTGATCCGGTCAAAGGAGATATCCGTGTTCTGCCACTTGATGGAGATCAATTCCGTAGGGAAAATCAGGCAATAATAACTGGCCAGGAGTTCCACACCGGTTCCTTGGCGGATCACGGCGAAGGGAGAAAAGAAATCGTAATGCCACTCGGCGGGGGTGATGCGGCCGACGTGCGGTGTGCCTTCCCGGTTGACGATAAACAAGGCCTGAAGGCCATCCGTGAGGGCATTGAAGAAGATGGATTCGCTGCCAGGAGCCCATACGATGCCGGAGGCGTCCCGGTCGAAATCGGCGGTCAGGTCGCGGATGTTGGCGATCTTGACTTCAGCGCTCTGGCCGTCTTCCGGCTGCTCTCCGAAATCGATGTCGCACACCAGCAGGCGCTGCTGGTCAGCTTCATAGCCGTCCCGAGGCATCGAGATCCAGGCCAGATGCTTGCCGTCGGGGCTGAAGACGGGATCCGTATCGTAACCCCCATCTTCCTTGACGGCAACTGTCGCACCGGTCAGGATGTCATAGATGAAAATGCCGGTATTGGTGGAGAAGGCATATTCTTTTCCCGTCTTTTTGCGGCAGCTGTAGGCAATGTGCCGGTTGTCCGGTGCCCAGTCAAGCTGCTCGATGCCGCCGAAAGGCTCGGTCGGGAGTTCGTACAGGTCCTCGCCCAGCAGGTCGAGGGAGCGTTCGGGCGTGATGACGCCGTTGACCAGCGTGGCGACATAGGTCCGGGGGATTTCGGTCACCCAATGATCCCAGTGCCGGTACATCAGATCTTCCGTGGCATAGGCCTGCGCCTTGTCGAGGGCCGGATCCGTGTCGGCAGGTTGGACCAGGGCAGGGTTTTTGATCGTCGAGGTATAAAGGATCTGCTGCCCGTCCGGTGAGAGTTTAAATTCGCCCATTCCATTCGGAATGTCGCTGAGTTTCACCTTCTTACCCAGTTTGGCGCCCAGTAAAGGTGCCTGCCAGAGCTGGGCACCCTGGAGAAAGTAAATGCTTTTGCCGTCCGGGGCCCAACGAGCATTGCTGACACTCTTGGCGTAACGGGTCAGTTGGACCTTCTCGCTCCCGTCCGGATTGCATAAAAAAAGGTTACGGCAACTGCGGTTGTCGGCGATCGAAGTATAGCTGACCCCGTACAGGATCTTGCTGCCGTCCGGAGAGAGTTGGGGGTCCGTCAGGCGCCCCAGGGAAAGCAGCGTTTCCGGCGTCATTACGCCATCCGAAATCTCAATCTGCGACGGCCCGACATAGCCGCTTTCCTTTTCTTTCTGGTTGCAACTGACGATCATACAAAGTCCCAATAAAAAGCAGAATATTTTTCTCATAAAGAGTCATTTTTTACAAAAAACAAATATAATGCTTTTCACGGAATCCCGTTGCCTCGAAAGCGGTTTTTAATACGAGCCTCGCTTCAAGCCGGCCGGACTTGCCTGCCGGATATGGACATGCTGTTTAATGCTCCCAACAGTCTGTGCGGAAGGGAGAGGCAGGGAGGAGGGCGCCATTGACCAGGTTGCAAGGCGGATTATCCGCCCAGCCGTAACGGACCGAGAGGGCATTCTCCACCTCCGGGCAGCTTACGACCACCGTCTCACCATCGATCAACGCTATACCCGGATGGAAGACGCGGTCCGGTCCGGCAATCCAGAAGCCCTTCAGCGCCTCTCCGTCGGAGGTCTTCAACCCCTCCGCCCAGCGGAAACGGATCCGGATCCGATTCCCTTCGATTGAGCAACCGTCATAGACCGGCCCGCAAGGGATCAGATTCTGTCCATAGGTGCCATATAAGGCATTGAGCGCCAGCCGTCGGCCGACCTCGGCCTTGTTCTTGGGATGGATGTCACCTGCTTCCCCGATGTCGATCAGGACCGCCATACCCGTTCCTGCGACGTTCAGGGACTGCAGTTGTGTCTCCCGGAGTTCAGCCCATTCGGAGCGTTCCGGCCCAGTCTGCTTTTTCATGTAGCTCGCGATCTGCGCGAAATAGAAGGGGAAATCATACCCCCAGGCAAGCCGCCAGTCGCGGATCATGGCTGGCATATAGACTTTGTAGTCGGCTGCCGCCGAAGAATTGGATTCGCCCTGGTACCAGATGACGCCGCGGATGCGGTAGTCCCGCAGCGGATGGATCATTGCGTTGTAGAGCGTGGTCGGCCCGTTGAAATTGTTGTCCAGATCAATGGGGAAGACCGGTGTCTTGCCCGGATCAACGGTCTCGCGGCAGAGCCAGTCGCCGCTGATCGGAATCGTTTCGCCTGTGGCGAGATTGCGCAGGTGCAGGTTGCTGTCATCGCCCATGATGCCGGACAGGCCGCCGCCGTCCCGGACGCGGACCGCGATGGTATTATGGCCGGCCCGGACCAGCCGGCCCGGGATAGCATAGCGGCGCTGGATGATGCAGAGCTCGGTGTGGCCGACATATTCGCCGTTGAACCAGGTGAAATCATCATCATCCACGCCGCCGAGCCGCAGCTCCAGGTCTTGCCCTGCCCAAGAGGCAGGCAGATTAACCTCACGCCGCATCCAGAAGAATCCATGGTAGCCGGAGAGGCCTTGCCACTGGAGGTAGCCGGGAACCTTACACGCCGTCCAGCCTTCCAGGTCGGCTTCGGGCTGCGCCCATACGAGATGGCCATCGGTGTAGGCATAGTCCAGTTTCGACATTTCCTGTTCCCACTGGGCCACCTGCTGTTCGAAAATGACCTTCCGGCCTGCCGGCTCATCCGGCATCTCTTTCAGCATATCGATCTGCGCCTGGAAGCGTCCGATCGGTCCCAGCGTCCGGGCGGAGGTCCAGGATTCGATCAGGGTGCCGCCCCAACAGCTCTCGATTAAGCCGACGGGCATCCCGGTTCGCGCGGCGATCTCCTTCCCGAAGAACCAGGCGCTGGCGGAGAAGGGATCGAGGGTCTCGGCGGTGGTGAGAGTCCAGCCGCCGTTCTCGATCTCGACCGCTTCGACGGGCTTGGCGCTGATGCGCTTGGCTACACGCAACAGGCGGATGTCACCGTGCGTAGCAGCCTCTGCGAGTTCCTGCTCCCAGCCGTTGACTTTGCCCCAATCGCCTCCAACCGGCATCTCCATGTTGGACTGGCCGCCGCAGAGCCACACTTCACCGCAGAGGATATCGCTGAAGGTCAGCTTTTCGCCGTCGGATACCGTGAGGGTATGCGGCCCCCCGGGACCGGGCGTGCGGACCGTCAGGGACCAACTCCCGTCGGGACCGGCAACCGTCTTGGCATGCCCGCCTTTCCAGGAGGCTTTGACTTTGACCGTGGCACCGGGCTCGGCCGTGCCCCAGAGTTTGACATCGGCGCTGTGCTGTAGCACCATGTGGTCCGAGAAGAAAGGTGGCATCGTCACTTTGGCTTGGAGCGGCAGGCTCATTACCATCATCATTGCTGCAGCTGCCATCAGCGCGAGGGATGCGAGTCTTTTCATTGTAATCTGTAACTTTCTGATTTATAGTAATTTGATGAATTGCCTTTCGTCGAAATGGAGAAAGGCTTTGGCTTAAAAGGCTACTACTAAGGTGATTGCAAATCACGCAGTCCCCATGCCGTATTGGGCTCCGGGCCGAGCCAGACTTCCAACGTGCCGCCGGAAGCGATTTCATCCCAAACCAGCCAGCAGCGGTCCAAGGTTTTTCCGTTGAGTCTCGCTTTCTGGATATAATCGCCGTCCCCGTGTGTGCGGACCGTGAAACTCTTTCCCGGATAGAACGCGGGATCCAAGTCGAATACGATTTCCTTGAAAAGAGGAGAGCAGATCTCAACGCGCTGGTCGCCGGGGCAGATCTGGTGCAAGCCGGCGGCGCTCAGCACGTACCAGGCCGACATCTGGCCCTCGTCATCGTTGCCGGTCAGGCCTTCGACGTCATTGGTGTAGCATTCCTGCAAGATCTTGCGCACCCATTTCTGTGTCTTCCAGGGTTCGCCGAGCCGGTTGTACAGGAAGGGGATCCAGTGCAGGGGTTCATTGCCGTGGAGATAGTAATTATTGATACCGTAAGTCCAGGGGGTGTTCTCGAACATATCATCCATTTTCTTTATCAGGACCTCCCGGCTTCCGCAAAGTTCGACAAGCCCCTCCAAGTCATGGGGTACGAACATGCCCTGCTGGGTCAGGTTGCATTCGCAACTGCCGTAGAACCAACGCTTGTCCCAATTCTCGACGACCTCCCTCCAGGTTCCGTCTTCATTCTTGGGGAAGAACCACTGTACCTCCGGATTCCACCAGTTACGGTATTCCTGGCTGCGTCGGTCGAACGCGGGGACAAGGTCGTTTCTGCCCATCGCTTCGGCCAGCCGGGCTACGCACCAGTCAAAGTAGGAGTTTTCCAGCTTGACGGACACGATGACCATGTCATCGGGGTAGTTGCTGTAACCTTCCAGCGGGATTTCTGAGGAATTCATTGCATAGCGCAGGGCCTTCTCGGTGTCATACCCACGGATGCCCTTCAGATAGGCGTCCACCAGGACCGAGTTGGTCGGATTGCCGAGCATGCAACTGGTGTAGCTGTTGAGCATCTCCCAACGGTTGTAGTAGCCGCGGCCGGATTCCTCGGCCAGGGCGATCTGCGAAGCGAGCAGGTCGTTGATGATCGTCGGGTTGATGAGGGTATAAAGCGGGGTGTGGCTGCGGAACGTGTCCCAGCCGGAGAACAGGGTCCTGCGGGTATAGCCTTCCGCCTTCCCGACCGTACCGTCGGCGGCGGTGAAGCGGCCGTCGCAGTCGGTGAAGACCCGGGGATCCAGCATCGTGTGGTAGAGAGCGGTATAGTAGATCTTCTGCTGATCCGGGGTACCGCCTGCGAGATGGATCCTGGAGAGTTCCCGGACCCATTTCTCACGGTTGTCGGTTCGCATCGCATCGAATTTGCTGTTCCTGACCTCGGCCTCGTAGTTCTTCCGGGCGCCTTCTGCGTCCACGAACGAGAAACCGACTTTCATCTCCACCTGTTCTCCTTCCTCCGTCGGGAACTCGGCAAACACGCCTATGCAGCTGCCGCTCAGCTCCTTCCTGTCACGTACGATGTCCGAAGCATCCAGCATCTGCATATATGCTTCGCTGTTGCATTCCTTCTCCAAGCGTTTCATGCCGTCCGGTACCGGTGCCTTCCAGAATCCCCAATCCTGGACGGCTTTGTCCAGCACGGCATAGAAGTACAGGTCGTAGTAAATCTTGGCGTCACCATCGCCCCAACCCCCTTCATTGGGCGTATATTTCATGTGCCCTGCGAAAGTGCTGTCATTAAGGACCTTGACTTCCTGCCAGGCGGAAGAGCCGGTGATCCGGAAAGCCAGGTCGCACTGGATTCGGGAGGCCTCGTCCTTGGGGAAGGTGAAACGCATCGCGCCGCAGTGTTCGCTGGAGGTGCATTCCGTACGGATACGGTACTTGTCCAGCGTGACGGCATAATAGCCGGGTTCCGCCTCGATGGACTCCGCCTTGTAGCTGGAGAAATAACCGTCGTGCGTGCCGTCTTTCAGGCCGTAGCAGGTGCACAGCGGCCCGTTGGTGGGCATGGTGAGCAGGTTGCCGAACTCGGCAGCCCAGCCGGAGCCGCTGGTCCGCATGAAAGCGAATCCGGTGATGGTCGTGTCGTGGGCGCTGTAGCCCGACGGCGGACCTTCGATATGGCGCGTCACAGGACCGACGTTGACCATCCCGAATGGCGTCAGGACGCCGGGCGTGCAACGGGCTGCCGAATGGGGGACGAAGTTCTCCTTGGGATTCCAGTAATCCGTGTCATCATCGCCGCAGGTGGCGATCAAGGG
>JAEEGL011094483.1_pt1 | contig 12526 bp, 6 predicted proteins | sample 9134231 | NCBI WGS metagenome assembly JAEEGL01 (sample SAMN16246548, study PRJNA631951) | gut metagenome | biome: gut microbiome; feature: rumen; material: fiber-attached | host: Bos | place: Iran: Karaj | collected 2018-10
ACCGGCTCCTGTACCGGCCGCGATATTGGCAACCAGTGCGAAGCCTGCCATGAGACCGCTGGCGAGGGATCCCAGCGCCAGAATCCAGCGGGAATTGTCTCCGGTTTCATGTCTTAAACGGCCCAGCTGACGGGCGCATATCAGGCACACGACCATTTCCATGGTAGTGGAGATAATTGCTAGCAAAAACACTGTTTTCATAGTCTCATTTGTCAAATTTGTTTCAAAATTAGTAAAAATTTGGGGAGAATGCGTGATTTTTGTCAAAATGAAACAAAAAAATGCCGTAAATTTGCGCCAATTTTATGCTGAATCTTGTAAATTTGTGCTACCTGAACTTTCAATAGCTATGTCCTTCATAGCGGTCGGCTTATTGTAAAAAACTAATGGAATGACTTCGAGCAAGTATATAATATTCCTGTTTTGTACGTTTGCACTCCTTCAGTCACGCACAACAGGTGCGCAGGAACTTTCCCTTCGTACGAATCTGTTGTGGGATGCTGTGTCAGAGCCCAATCTGGGCGTGGAATGGAAAACCGGAGAACATTGGAGCATCGGCATCAATGGCGGTCTCAAACCGTGGCCCCGCTGGCTGGCCTGGGACTGGGATGCTGCGAATGAAACCCATTGGCGTAACTTTATTGTTTCGCCCGAGGCGCGGTACTACGTGAACGAGGTGTTCAAGGGCTTCTTTGTCGGGGCCGATGCCGTGTATACCCATTATAATGTAGGGCGGGTTTCTACTCCTTTCAGTATCTATCCGGATGTTGAAAATTACAGGCTTCAGGGCGATTTCCTGGGCTTGGGCCTCTTTGCTGGCCATTCCTGGTGGCTTGGAAAAAGCAACTGGCGAATGGAAGTGGCTGCAGGCGCCATGGCGGGCTATGTTAGAGCCGACAAATATGAGTGCAGTCACTGCGGCGCCCGGGTTGGCGAAGCTCCCAAAGCGGCAGTCGTCCCCCAACTGGCTGTGAACCTGGCCTATACTATAAGGAAAAAGGCCGAAGTCGTTCCCGAGGTGATTCCTCCGATGCCCGATACGCTGCTTCCTCCTGTACCCGTTCCGGAGCCCGAACCCTTCCGCCTGGAGCCCATCCGCGTGGAAGAGTGGAAAGGTGTTGCCGGCGAGCTTGCTCCCAAGCATCCCGTCCTGAAACCGTCCTCGGAGTACATCCCCTACACTCCGGACCGTATCCTGCGTAAAGAAGAAGGCGCCCTGTACGTGTTCTTTGAACTGGACAAATCTGTGCTTAGGCGCAGTTTTACGGAAAAAACCGGTACGCGCGACAACGGCCCCGTCCTCGATGAGATCCTCCACATCACAGAGAGTATCCTGGCCGATACCACCAGTTCTGTTTCCTGCATCCAGATTATAGGTCTTGCCTCCATCGAGGGGCGCCAGAACAGAAATGCCGCTCTTTCCGTCAACCGTGCGAAGGCCCTGCAGGACTATATCCAGAATGCCCTGGACGTTCCCGACAGTGTATTCGAGACCATTGGCGGCGGGGAGGCATGGACTGAATTCCGAGACCAGGTGAACGACCTCATCCAGCAAGGCGGGGGCGCTATGCTCACCCGGGAGCAGTTGCAAAAGGTAATGGATATCATGGACGGCGAACCCAACCCGGACCGCCGGGAGTGGCGTATCAAAAAGCTTGAAAACGGAGCCATTTACCGGCAGCTTTCCAAACATATTCTCTCGGAACAGCGTAACTCCGGCTACATCCGTGTTTATTTTGACTATGTGCCCGATGAAGGAGCCAAAACCATAAATCAGGCCATTGAGGCTCTCGAAAACGGACATCCGGAAGAGGCATTGAATTTCCTGGAGCCTGTTAAGAAAGATCCTCGCTGCCGCGTTGCCAGAGCCCGTGCGCTCCTTGACCTGGGCAGGGAAGAAGAGGCTGCAGCCATCCTTTCTTCAGCTGCCAGTGAAGGGGATGAAAAAGCGAAGGAATACCTCCGCACTTTCGAAAAGCATCGGGCCGAGCAGCGGGAGTATCAGAAATATTTACAAGCACTAAACGAATATAATCAATCAATTAACCGTTATTTTTTTTAAGTTATGAAACAATTTACTACACTGGCTATTGTGGGAGCGGCCGCTCTCCTTGCCATGGGGTGCCAAAGGGACAACTCCGTTCAGAGAGTTCCCGTGAACCCCTCGTACAATGCCGAGAAGGGTGAAGTCACCACCCAGTTCGTGCTCAACATTGCTCCTGGCACTACGCCCAAGACCAAATTGGGCGCAGACGTTGCACAGGTAGGAACTTCTTTCCGTGGCATCTCAGAAGCCCATATCCTTGCCTTTGAACTGGATAACGATAACAAGGCAAATGGTGAATTCTACATTTTTAAACCTGGAGATGACAAAGCCAAAGCAACCAGGGACTACGATCTGGGCGACCTTGTGACAGAGGGTGGTATTACGGATGACCACAGTTCACGAGTACTGGAATTGTCCTTACCTTTGAAGACCAATGCCCTTGCCTTCTATGGCTTGGCTTCCAAGCCTTCCCAGAGTACGCTGACCGACATCCAGTACAACAACAAGTACGGTAAAATTGTTGCGGCGGGAACCGGTTTCGGTGCTACTGTGGAGGATATTCATTTTTCCCTGGTCAACCGCCTTTCAGATGAGCAGGCGTTTACCCGCTTTGGAGCCCTCCTTTCGGGTATCCTGACCGGTATTGTCAGGTCCGCCTGCGCACCGCAAAGCGCCAGCGTAGACCGATCCTATGCATTCTGGTGGCCCCAGGATGCAACCAGTGCTACCTGGAAAACCCGCGTAGGCGACATTGAGTCCGGCAATCCGCTGCCTGCAGACGACAACGACAGACAGACTCATGAGGGACAGGGCTATACTTATGTTACTGGAACAAAATCCTGGAAAGAGATTGGTGACATCTATAAGGCTAATCCTTCCAACAGCGGCCTGAGCCCGCTGGGTGAAGTGCTGGCCGATGCTTACGTCCAGATTACGACCATCCGGAAAGACGCGCTCGATCCTACCAAAGTTGAGCTCCGTTCCGGTAGCGCTGCTTCTATCCTCAAGACCCTCCGTGACCTTAACGATGTGCTGGGCCGCGTTATCAATGCAGAGCATGTAACCAGCCAGAACGAGCAGATTGCCAAGGAACTGGCCAAGGAAATCCGTTTCCGTATTAAAAAGTTCTTCAGTTCCGACGATAACTGGAAGACCATTAACTGGAAGACCATTGACCAGGTTGTTATTGCCGCTCAGGAGAATATTCCTACCTATGCTACTATGATTGCCGGTACTACTTTCACTCAGGATTACCTGCCCAGCAATACCACCCTTACCGGTGGTTTCCCGATCAACCTGGGTCTTCCCATGTCCACGGCACTCCTCAAGTTTGTGGATCAGTCTGGCGATATTCCTCTTCACTTTGAGTATCTGAATGCTGTCCCGGCATATGGAATGGATGTAGAGGCCGTTCCCGTTAAAAACTATCGTTTCCCGCCCGAAATCATTTACTGGGCCAACTCCGGTATCCGTGTGAACGACGTGGCAAAAGCCAAGGAAGAATATCCCAGTACTGTTGCCACCTGGGCTAATCCTCTCGATACTAAGTGGACCGGATGGACCTCCAATGGTTCTGTCCTTTCTACTACCCGTAGCGTAGCCATGATGAAGCAGGTGAACTACGGTGTTGCCCTGATGCAGACCAATGTGTCTTATTCCAACCTGAATGGAACGGTTGCTTATGACAACAAGTCCGGCATCTTCCCGGAGGAATCCGACAACGCCATTACGATTGATGGTGACTCCTTCAAGGTGACAGGTGTTTTCATCGGCGGCGTACGTGAGAAGATTGGCTGGGATTTCACCACGGTGATCGATCCTGTGAATAACAAGCCGGACAAACTCATCTATGACCGTTTTTCCGAAAGCGGACAAGCGATTCCCCTTAGCGGAACCACCACGTTCTATACCACGACATGGGATAACTATGTGCCTCAACTTGACAATACGGGCGCTTACGTGGGGCCCGGCCGTCAGGAAGACCAGCAAGACGTCTTCATTGCCCTGGAACTTATCAATAATACCGGTAAGGACCTTTGGGGTGAGCTTAACCTGATTCGTGCCGGCGGTACCTTCTATGTGGTGGGTAAGTTGGACCTGAATGCCGCCCTGGCTAATACAATGGCTAATGGTGCGGTCGCATTCCCGGACAGCAAGTTCTGCCACTATCCTCCTTTCAACGAAAATGGCTCCACTATTGAGGTCAAGCGCGTATTCATGCAGGACTACATGACCGTCGCCAACCTGAAGTTTACGAAGAACACCCTGAAGCACGCATACGTGACTGTTCCCGACCTCCGCTCCAGCCAGATTTCCCTGGGACTCAGCGTGGATCTACAGTGGAACCCGGGCCTTTCCTTCGACGTAAATCTCGAATAGTAGCGTGTCCTTCAAGTATATCATATACACTGTCCTCGTTGGGGCTGCCCTCTCCCTTGTAGGGTGCAGCCTCATCGACGAGGACTACAGTGGCTGCGGAACAGACTTCCAGTTGGACTACCAGCTCCGTCTTGTGACCAATATCACGACGGAACTGGAAACGCAGCTGGGCCTGGAAGCAGACGTTGAGATGAACGGTATCCTGAAGGACTATCTTAAAGACATTTTTACAGATTATGCCCGGGATGTAGACCTTTCCTTCTATGATACCGAGCCCCCGATGGTACGCCTTAACCATATGCAGGAAGTGATGAATGGCAGCGAGAGCAACTATACGTTGTATCTCCCTGCCCGGAAGTACCGGCATACGGCTGTGGCAAACATCCTGAATAATGGCTCGGTTACTCTGGAAGGTGACGAGGAATGCGCTACGAGCCATCTGGTCCAGAAAGAATCGAGCGGAGAAGTCCCGCCGCATTCTACCGGACTATTTACCGCCAGAAAGGACATTGACGTCCTTTCCGGAAAAGACCAGCGCTTTGACGTGCGCCTTTATATGGCCAATGCCGCCACCGCTCTGGTCGTAGACTGGAAGGAAGCCTCCACCGTCAAGGACCTCTCCGTGACGGTGAGCGGCTTCGCCAGTGGTTTCAACATTTCTGACAGTACCTACGTCTTTGCCGCCAGGGATGCCGTAATGGCTACCCGGAAACTGGAGACCGATTCCAAGGATAAAGCCTGCTTTGTCTCTGTCCATTTCCCGTCGCACACCGAGCCGGGTACAAAAGCCTCCGATACGCCTCTCTGGAGTTGGACCGTGCACGCCTTTATGCAGGACGGAACCGTCACAGAGTCGGTGATACATATGTATAATCCGCTTCTGGCGGGGAATGTTAAAATTCTCAATGCCAAGTTGCAAGATACGGGTATTGTCACTACGGCAGACCCTACTGTGGGCGTCTCGGTAACCCTTGACTGGCATGCCGGTGACGAATATAACACGGATCTATGATGCGCCTTGAAAGCTGTCATATCGTACTGGCCGTATGCCTGCTTTTCCTGCCGGGGTGCTCCCGGGAGGATAAACCGCTTGCCGTAATGCGGGAACTCGTCCCCGTGGAGCTCGCCATGAGCATGCAGACTCCACCCCCACCCTCCGGCACCAAGGCCGATGTCTCCTACTATCGCGAACTGGCCAACGATGCCCGATTCCGTGGAATGAAGCAGGTGCGCGTCTTCTCTTTTGAAGGCCAGCATGCTGTTACTGCCTCCGATCCGGTTCTGTCCGAGCCCAGGCGCCTTCCGGATATTGCAGGAAGGATGGATGCCGCCGCCTACTCCGGTAAAGTGTACCATACGGGCCTTGTAGAGAACAACAACGCCCACCTCTATTCCGACGCCTATGCCATCCTTCCGGCCGGTACCGGCTCTGTGCTTGTGTATGGAAGGGCGCCCATTGCAGGTGATAATCTTACTCGGCAGGAAAAACATTTCAACGGCTCCCTGATTGAAAGCGAGTGGGAGGGACGGAAAGATTTTTCCGCAGCGGAAATGACGTTTACTCCGGAGCCTATCTTCAGCGGAGACCATCTGGATACGGCTTTGGAAATGGCAGGCATCCTCACGGACATAGTGGGTGCGGCCACCTATATCCAGCCCTACTACTTCAAGAGGAATGAAGTGTGGCATGAATCCCAGACTTCCGTGGTCTGGAACAACAGCATCGAAGATGCCACTCTCCGCAGCCTTTTTGACTGGTTTACCAATGAGGGCCAGCTCATGACGGGCGCTGGGTCCAACCTGGAATATATGCTGACGGAACTCTACCGCCGGCTTCAGAATTATGAGCCCGAGGAAGACGATCCTTTCATTCATCTTGCCGGCGGCGTGGAGTACCCTGCCGTTCTGGAGGAAGGCAACGAGGAATCGGTCTTCACACGCGCAACCCTGTACGACGGGCTTCGCAACATGCTCATCGGCCGCATCGATGCCCTCGTCGCGGAGGGAAGGCTGGCCGATGACGGTTCGCATAACATTTCTTTTGTGGATGAGACCATGCGAACGTATCCTTCCAGTCTGGGTATCCCCGATGGAGGAGCCGTGCTCCGGTGGAATTCGGTTTCTTTCACTCCTGTCACCGAGGGCCTGGACGGGATAGCGCCGCTGGACCACTTCTGCTACATGCCCCCGCTATACTATTATACCAACACCACCATCAAGACGTCCGACAGCCATTACGTGTATGAGTATTATACGCCCGATATGACCTGGGACCAGATTGTGGGAACCTACCGCCTGGGCAATGTGGTCACAAGGAGCACCCATGCCGTAGTCCTGGAGGAGCCCATGCACTATGCCTGCGCCCTTCTGGTGGCATCGGTAAAGGCTGAGACCCCCACGCTCCCGGACGGAGACGACGACTCCCGTACCTACGCGTTGGCAACCGGACACAATTTCCCGGTTACGGGCATCATCATCGGCAGCCAGTTCAAACAGAACTTTGACTTCACGCCCGATGCTTCGGGGACGGAGTATTATCTCTATGACAACCAGATTAGCGGTGTCTACCTGACAGGGTCGTGGTCCGCAGACTTCCGTACCATGGTATTCCCTGTACCGGAGAACATGGATGTCTACTTCTTCCTGGAACTCCGCAACGATAGCAACGCTGCTTTTACAGGCGCCGAGGGCCTGATTCTTCCCGGTAGTAAATTCTATTTGGCTGGAAAGCTGGATAAATCCGACGATCCTATGCTTCCCAGCGTCTTCATGCGGGATTATTATACCACCCTCAAATGTACGGTGACATCCCTTGCAAATGCCCATGTTTCCGTTCCGGAAATGGGTGAACCCCAACTCACGTTTGGAGTACAGACCAGCCAGAACTGGATGATGTCTTCGTCGGCCTATGTAGTTTTGGAATAATGCGTAGACGTTTTCTCATAGGGCTTTTGTTGGCTGCTGCGGGTCTTCTTCTTACGGCCTGCAGGCTGGAGGATACTTCCTGCCTGGTCTCCGGCGAGGATGAGATCACCCTTGGCGTTGCCATCGAATTCCCCGTGGATGAGACCACCAAGTCGGAGGTGGGCGAGCTGCCGGCATCGGCCCTGGAGAATGAACTTCACAGCGTGTCGCTGTGGGTTTTCCGCTCCGACGACCATTCGCTGGTTACCAAGCGCATGCTCTCCGAGTCGGAGTTCCCGGTAGGAGGTGGTATTCGCCGATATGCCCTGCCGGTGAGCAAGGACTTTGCCAACCAGATGCCTCCGGTAGACGTGTTCGTCCTGGCCAACCAGGAATCCCTGGGTCTGTCCCTTGGAGAAGATGCTACGTGGGAAGAGCTCAACAATGCCTATTTTACGGACTCGGCCAGCGGCCCCTACTATGGCTTTGGCATCTCGAACCCCGTTCATGAGGTAGATCCAAACCTGGGCCTTCCCATGAGCGTTGTGGGTAAGAACATGCCCATCATGGGTGAAGCGCCCGTTCTCCGTGTAGAAACTGTGCATCTTAAGCGGGCAGTCTCCAGGCTCCGCTATGTCTTCTGCAAGACACAAACCATTGATGACGACGAGGAGGAGCACGAAGTGCGCATCGAGCGCATCATCCTCAATGGAGCCCAGATCCCCTGCAAGGAGTATGTCTTTACCAGCGGGAAAACCGGTATTGTCATGGATAAACCGGAAAGCCAGGACAATTACGTACCCGGCTCCTATTTGGTTCCCGGCCCTCCCACGCTGGCCGAGAACCAGTCTCCAGAAAACCTCATTTACGTGAACCAGGATCCTATCACCTATCGCCGTCAGCTGGACGAGGCTGTGTCGGCCGGTAGGCTTACAGACCTGGGCTATACCTACTTCCGTGAGAGCGACCGCCGTCTGGTGGGCCGTATCGAATATACCGTGGACGGACGTCTCACCACCCGTGAGTTCAATATGGCCGCCGCCGGCGATTTTGCCCGCAACCATACCTGGACGCTCTTTGGCTACTTCCTCAGTGGCCGCAACCTCCAGCTGGCTCTCAAAGTCCTTCCCTGGGACTATAACAAATACTATGTAGATTTCTCCGAGGAGTCTGTGAATGTCTCCGCTCCCTTTGACGTGGATGCCTCTTCCGTGGATCTTGTGGAAACCTCCAAGGACCACTTTGACGCCCATCTTCTGCCCGGTATGCCCGCGAGGGGCCACATCAACGTGACTACGCCCGTGGGCGGTTACCTCATGATTCGCCCGGTAGGAGATGCATCGGCCTTCAAGATTACGCCCGAGAAAGCACGTATAGACCCTTCTGTCTACGCCGGCCACATAGACATTGAGGTGCGCCGGAACCCGGACATTGACGAGGACCTCACCGGTTCCTATATTACCCTTTCCTTCACGGTGGAGGTGGGAGACCGTCTCATTGACGCCAACTCCGAGGCCGTGGATGAAGTATTCCGTTTTATCCTGTGATGCTGCGCCGCCTGTCATATCTTGTGCTGCTTCCGCTGCTCCTTCTCCTTTCCTGTACAAAGGAAGAGAAAGGGGGCTGGGACGGCCCCGTGATTGAACTGGCACTGTTCACGCCGGAAGACGGCGAGACCAAAGCCGGGGCCGATGGAACCGAAAAGGGTATAGACCGGTATAACGAGAACCTCATTTCCTGGGTGGATTTCTTCTTCTACCCCGGAGGCGATACGGACAGTGACGCTACGTTCCACTACCGGCACGAGTCCGGCAAACGCCTCAGTGACGTGGTCCGTATTGAACTCACCTCCGAGCAGGTGAACACGCTCATTTTCCCTTCGAGCCCGGACAACATCCGAACCTGCACGGTGTTCGCCGTGGTGAATTTCCCGGATATCATGATCGAGGACGAAGCCGATCTTTCGCATACGTCCCTGCCCGAGCTGGAAACAAGGCGCGTCACCACAGACTTCGTTTCTCCCGCCAATCACCGCCAGCCCCGTTTCCTCATGAGCGGACAGCAGGACATTACCCTTCGCGGACGTACCCAGGTGGTGGCCGCTACGGGCGTCATTGACCTTTCCCGTTATGCTTGCAAGCTTACGGTGGGTGTGAACGTCCAGGATGAAGTGATGGTGGGGAAGGAAAAGTGGAGGCCCATGCTCAGCGGCATGGAGATTTACCTGGTCAACGGTGTAAAGGATGTTCTGCTGGGAGGCGAGAACACCACCATGCCTACCTATTTCAGTTACCGCGACAATGCACTCCGCTTTGCCTATACGGACCTTCAAGACCAGATTCACTTCTATTTTGACAAGGATGGCGACTTCTATAACACCTATCCTACCTATATGTATCCCCAGCACTGGGAGTATGGCGGAAACGAAGCGCCCTTGAAGGAGCCTTACCTCAAACTGGTTGTCCCCTGGATGAGAGAGAACGATCCAGAGAACCACATCGCCGCCACTCAGAAGCAGTTCTACTATAAGATTGTGATTCCCGACGACAGACGGGAAGAGTTCCGTTGCAGTTTTGCCAGAAACAACTGGTATCACGTAGACGTGAACGTCAGTATTCTGGGCTCTGAGACGGATGATGCTTTGGTAAGAGTCCTTAATGGCTGGTGCTATATCGTTTATTGGCAGGACAAGGAAGTGGTGATCAAGAATGCAGAGATTGGCAAGGCGCGTTATCTCTCCGTGGAAAAGGAATCCTACGAGTTCTATAACCTGGAAGAGGTGGAACTCCCGTACGTAACCTCCCATCCGGTCACGGTCCTGAATGCCCGTGCCACCCGTCCTTATTTTGGTACGCAGCCTGTGGGAACAAAGACGCTGGGCGGCGTTGTGAAAGAGGATACCGACGGAAGCCTCTACGAAAAAGGGAGCAAGTATCTGGAATTTGACCAGGTGAATGACTGGCTTATCAACACCGGAACGTCCGTTGAATTGAATCACCCGCTCGTCAACGACTATACCAACAGGCTGTTTGACTATTCCCCGTACCGGATATCCTATACGCTGGTGCATACCGACCACCCCGACGACCCCATCTATCGCAAGCAGCAGGTGATTGAGCAGTACCCGGCCATTTATATCCAGAGCACGCCCAATCCGGATACCTTTACGGGCAATAGGCCGGACCACTGGGGTTACGTTTATGTGGATAATGACCAGTATACCCGCGCGCGTTATGATGTAGATATTGCTGCGGCCCTGGATGGAATACCGGAAAACCAGCAATCCGCTCCCAAAAAACAATTCGAGGACGAGCACATCTGGCGCGTCGTCCACTATTCCAGCGGCGGTACGGACATGTTCAAGATTAACGTGACTGTTTTGCCGGAAGACTCCGACTTTGTGATTGGAGACCCCCGTACCGACCACTATACCACGCTGCGGAACTACCGTACGGCTCCTGCCATTGAAGGCGGAGAGCGCAGCCTGCTGTGGTATTACCCTACGGAAGCGACAGACCGTACCGTTAACATGATTGCACCGTCTTTCCGCATTTCCACCAAGTTCTCGGGCACCGAGTACGACGGTACCGGCCTGGAGCAGGCCCGATACCGCTGCGCCTCCTTCCAGGAGAATGGTTTTCCTGCGGGTCGATGGCGTCTTCCCACCAAGGCAGAAATCCGTTTTGCCTCCATGCTTTCTTCCAACGGCGTATTCGAGTGGCAGTTTGCCGGTAACTACTGGTCGGCCCATGGCGCCATTACGGTGGACAAGACCAATGGATCGGTAAAGGATGCCTCTTTACCGAAAGCCCTCATTCGCTGCGTGTACGACTCGTGGTATTGGGGAGACAATCAGGTAGATATTGAACAGTTTACATGGGCCGATTCAAGACGATGAGAAAGTTTTTCTGCATACTATTTGCGCTGGCCTTTCTGGGCTGCTCACGTGAGATGGAGCCAGATGCTCCTTCCCGCGAAGGCGCGGCCGTGCCGGAAGGAGCACGGGTGCGTGTGACCCTGTCCGTTGCCGGCGTAGAACCCCAGACCAAGACATTGGGCGAGGGCGGTACTCTCAATACCCTCCATCTGGCGGTATTCGGCGGCTCTGGTTATTTGAAAGAGTATGTTAAGGCGGACCACGTGGCCGCAGGTTCTTATACTTATGAAGTGGAAGATTCTCATGGACAAATTGTGAGCCAGACGGTCCCCATGTACACCTTCACCGTTGAGCTGGGCATGTCTGAGTATCCCCGTACCATCCATTTCATCGGGAACGGCCCTGGTGTGCTTTCATTCGGTTATGATACGGCCGTTATGCCCATCCAGCTTTCCACGGACGGCGAGATGGCCTACTGGCAAATGATCTCCGTAGACGGCATTACCGCCAAGAAGAACGACGACGGAGACTTTATTGATGCCGACGGAAACGTCATTCCCGACGGCGGAAGCGGGTACATTGCCGACGACAAGACGGAACTCGCATTCCAGGGCATCCCCCTCATCCGGAACTGGTCCAAGATTGTGCTGTCGGCCGTTGAAGACTCCAATTTCACGCCCATCAGCTTTGCGTCGGTGAGCACTCCTTCCCGCGGCGCCATTGCTCCCTACAGTGCCAGCACCGGGTTTATTACCGACTACGGCTCCCGCAGCTTCACGTACCTGGAAGACGTGATCGGCTATCCCGGAAACCTTCCGGCCGGTACCACCTTCACCACGGATATCCCGTCCCTGGAGGACTTCAAGCCGCCCTTCGGCGAGGGTGTTTCTTCGGCCGACGGCGGGGCGGCGTACATCTATGAGCGACCGGCACCATCGGCCGCCATCCCTCCCACCTTCGTCCTGGTCTATGGCCACTATCGCAACCCCGACGACCTCTCGGAAGAGGGCGACTATTTCTATAAGGTAGACCTCATGGAAACGAAGAAGGTTGGCGATGAGTTCACATCCCGCTATTATCCCATCTACCGGAACTTCAAGTACCAGATTGTCATCAAGAAGATTCTTTCCCGCGGACACGATACGCCGATGGCCGCCGCGCAGTCGGCCGGCAGCGCAGATGTATCGGCCGATGTCTCCACGCAGCACCTGGCCGACATCTCGGACGGTATTGGCCGCCTCCATGTGGAGCCCTGGATGTCGCAGGCCTTCACGCGTGCGCACGGCGCCGGCAACCCCGTGGATATTCTCCGCGTGTGG
>JAEEGL011348703.1_pt1 | contig 12526 bp, 21 predicted proteins | sample 9134231 | NCBI WGS metagenome assembly JAEEGL01 (sample SAMN16246548, study PRJNA631951) | gut metagenome | biome: gut microbiome; feature: rumen; material: fiber-attached | host: Bos | place: Iran: Karaj | collected 2018-10
TTCGACTCCCCTAGAGTCCAGTTTTTTTTGAGCTCTTGTAGTTCAATGGATAGAACAACAGCCTTCTAAGCTGTGGATCCGGGTTCGATCCCCGGCAAGGGTAAGTTGTTTGTAGTTCATTAAGACCGCTTCAGCATGCTCTCGTGGTCTAGTGGTCTAGGACGCCACCCTCTCACGGTGGAAATCGCGGGTTCGACCCCCGCCGGGAGCGAGTATTTCAATTGAGAAATTCTCGAAGAGGTCAGATTGTCTTTGATTTTATATTGATTTGTATTGTATGGATCAAAACCAGTGATTTCAAAAGAAATCATATTCATCGAATTCAAACAGAAATAATTCAAATTCTGGATGATATTCCTACGCAAGCGAAAATCAGAGGCATCAAAATGGTTGATCATCTTTCGATACGCAGAATCCAAAAGCTAAGATAATCTACGTAAATGACCAGATTAAAGCGCCTACGATTATGATTATTGATGATGAGAAAAACAATTTGTGAGTGTTTCCTCGTAGGGTTGCATTAGAGATGGCTGAACAGGCTTGATTGGATTTGGTTCAAATGACATATGATCCAGATAAAATGCAATCAACAGTAAGGATGACTGACTATTGAAAATATATGTATCAAAAATGAAAAGAAGATAAAGAAAGAAAGAAGCAACAGAAGTGACGTGAAACTAAGGAAATAAAGATTTCGTACGCTATATGAGATAATGATTTAGCTTTAAAACTTAAAAAAGCTGAGGAGTTTCTCACTTCCTGAACGAGTGTAAAAATTAGTATAAAATTGAAATGAAGGGAAAAGATGTATGCGGATAAGGCTTTAGAAAAGATAGAATATGCAAAAGAAAAACTTTCTGCATTTTGACGCTCACAATATGATACTCCTAAAAAGGAGGCTCAATGATATAGTATTATTTTATTTGCTAAATAGTTTGGTAATCTCATGGCAACAAAGATGAAAACACATTCATGAGCTGGTAAAAGATTTAAAGTTACAAAGACGGGTAAGGTTTTAACTAAGAAATCTTGTAACAATCATCTACTCACGAATAAGTGAAAGAATAATAAAAAATTCCGTTATGGGAAAGAGCTTACACCTAGGGTTGCAAAAACTGTAAAATCCTTGCTTCACTAGATGCATATCTACTAATTAAATTTATATTTATTTGTTTGAATTATCTACTATGGTAAGAGTTACAAATGGTCTTCAAAGACAAAGAAAGCATAAGAAATATTTATCTCAAGCTAAATGATTTCGTCAAGGTCGTAGTAAGGTGTATAATCAAGCTAGACAAGCTTTGATTAAACAATGACAACATTCATATGTGTCGCGTAGATTAAAGAAAAGAGATTTTCGTAGATTGTGGATCGAGAGATTGAGTGCTGTTCTTCGTGATAAGTGATGTAAATATTCAGTATTTATGAATAAATGTTACGAAAAAGATATTAATATAGATCGTAAAGTATTGTCAAATATTGCTGTAGCATTTCCAGAGGTGTTCGATAAAATCTATGAAGAAGTTGTTAAATAGTATCTACTAATTAAATAGCGTTGGGTTCTATGATTTGACCGTCTTAGAATCCTTATAGGCCGGGGTGGTGGAATTGGTAGACACGAAGGACTTAAAATCCTTTGGGACTTATACTCCCGTGCCGGTTCGATTCCGGTCCCCGGCACATTATAAATGTGCTATATAAATTAAGTGTTAAACTTTTATATCTATTGTTAACAAGTTATGTGATTTACTGTATGGAGAGCTTGAGATCTTAATACTAATGAAAGGATGATCTCATTTTATAAGAAGGAGTTACGATCTTCTCATATTTTGGATATAGCAAAGAAGCAGAAGACATATGGTACGAAACATTACCGTAAAACAGTTGCTTACGATTTCCCTTCTTCTCGTAGATATAAGAGAATGAGAGCTATTGTTTCAGATGCTTACCGTAAAGATAAGAAAAAATACAATACATTGGCTCAATTAGGAAAAATTGTGTAGTCAATGCTTTTACTTATGTTAATATGTGTTTAGTATGTACGCTGTTATCAAACTACAATGACATCAATATATTGTTTCTGAATGAGCAGAAATAGTTGTAAATAAACTTCTCAATAAAGAATGAGATAAAATTACTATTGATGAAGTTCTAGCTGTATTTGATGAAACATGAGCAACCGTTCATGTTTGAAAACCTTTTGTGAAAGGTGCCAAAGTTGAAGCAACAGTTTGAACTACTCAGAAATGAGATAAGGTTGATATTTTGAAATTTAAGAGAAAAACTAGATACTTTAGGAAAAGATGATTTAGACCAACAGAAACGATTTTAACTATTAATAGTATAGTAGCGTAATGGCAAAGTCGTGAATTCTAGAAGTTGATGGTGAGGTTATTGAAGTGCTTCCTGCATGAATGTTTAGAGTTAAGCTAAAAGAATACGAAATAATAACTATGTGTTATAAGGCGTGAAAAATGAAACAGTCACATATCTCTGTAATAGAGGGTGATACTGTTAAAGTGGAGGTTAATCTATATGATATGAGTAAATGACGTATTACATATAGATACAATCCAATCAATCATCATCCAGAAGATGATGAAGAACAAGAATAAAACTTTATTTGTCATAATTTGTGTATCATGAAAGTTGTATCATCTCTCAAAAAAAGATGTATGTACTGCCAAATCGTTAAAAGAAAAGGTAGATTGTACGTTACTTGTAAAAAGAATCCTAGACATAAGGCTAGACAAGGATAGTTTTTATATTTCTTCTTATTGAAAAGTATGTTTAGAATCATGGGACATGTGCTTCCAGATGAAAAATCTACATGGATAGCACTCACAAATATTTACTGAATCGGTAGAGTAAGATCTCAAAAGATTTTGACGAAGGTTTGAATTGATCCGATGAAAAAGGTTAAGGATCTTACAGAAGATGATCAGAAAAAAATTTCAGATGAACTAAAAAATTATGTTCTTGAATCCGACCTCAAGAGAGAGGTGGCTGCAGCAATTAAAAGATTAAAAGAAATTAAATGTTATAGAGGGATGAGACATAATCTTTGATTACCTGTAAGATGACAGTTGACTCGTAAAAATGCTAAGACAGCAAAGAAACTTTTGTGAAGGGCTAAAGTTAGACCAACAATCAAGAAATAATTTTATTTATCTTACCTTAGATAAGGACAATGGTAGTAAAGGCAAAAGCAAAGAAAAAGGATGTGAAAGTAGTCAGTGGGGTAGTCCACGTACATACATCATCAAACAACACTCTTATTACAATAGTTGATGCAGAGTGAAACAAAATAGTATGAGGAGGAACTTGAAAAGTTTGATATAAAGGTTCGAAGAAATCAACTCCGTATGCTGCTGAGGTTTTAACTAAGCAATTACTTAAGGAAGCACAGGCTTTGGGACTTAAGGAAATTGGATTAGTTTTTAGAGGGACATGAATGGCTAGAGACTGAGTGTTTAAAGCTATAAATGAAATCGGAGTTATCGATATTCAATATATAAAGGAGGAAACTCCAATCCAGTTTGGTGGATGCAAGGGGTTGAGACCAAAGAGAAACTAAAACGATTCTCTGTTCTAAAATATTATTTATTATTATTTGCTTGTACAAATGAAATATACTTGAGCAAAATTGAGATTATGTAGAAGAGAAGGTGTTAATATCTTTGGTTCTGCAAAATATAACTTGAAACAAAGAAAGACTACACCAGGACAGCATGGTTCTGCTATGCAAAGGAATTCTGAATATGGAAAACTTTTAAGGAATAAGCAACTTCTTAAAAGATCATATCTTTTGTCAGAGAAACAGTTCGCTAAGATTGTTAAAGTTACAGCATCTCAATATGCTAAAAATCAAAATGTAAGTCACGACTTTGCATTATTTCAGTTCTTGGAGAGAAGAATGGATGTAATAATTCTTCGTTCAGGATTGGCTCAGACTATAATGCAAGCTAGACAGATGGTTGTTCATGGACACTTTACTTTAAATTGAGTAAAACATAATGTTCCATCTACATTTGTTAAACCTGGTGATAAAATTGCATTACGTGATTGACTAAAGAAATCTCCATTATATGCATCTAATGCTAAAAATGCGGTAAAAGTTCCATCTTGGATAAAAGTTGACAAAAATGCTTATACAATAGATGTTTTAACTTTACCTCAGAAGGGGGAAATTGAAACACAAGCAGATTTGTTGAAAGTTATCGAATTCTATGCCAGAGCTTAGTTAACTCTTAATAGTATGGAAAATAACTTTCATGATATAAACAAACAAAATTTTATTTGCTTTTCTACACTCTATGCTAGACATCCAAAATTTCATAGGAGCGCCTTCAATTATGGCGACAGAGATAGATGATTGTACTACAAAATTTGAGTTAAAAAATCTTCCAAGATGATTTGGACACACATTAGGAAACGCAATGAGAAGAATTATTCTTGCTTATAATTTGGGGGGAGCTGTTACATGAATTAAAATAAAATGAGTACCACACGAATATTATGTTATTGATTGAGTTAAAGAAAATGTTGTTAATATACTGCTAAACTTCAAAAAATTACGTTTTACATTTGATGAAAAATCAGAACCAATTCAATGGGTATCCCAAAGGTTTAAGGGATTATGAGAATATAAAGCTGCAGATTTGAAGCTTCCTTCATGAATTACCTTACTTAATCCAGAAGAACCTTTATTTGAAATTACTGATGCAGCAGTTGAATTAAATATGGAACTTCGTGTTGAAAAGTGATACGGTTATTATTCACTAGATTACCTTAGAAATCGTGATAAAAAATCAGAATGATCAGATGTTAATGTATTGTTAATAGATAACGATTTCAAACTTGTTGATTATGTAAAGTATGATGTTCAGGAAGTAATTGAAGACTTTAATTGAAGTACTAAGGATACATTAGTTATTGAGATAAAAACACAATTTGGTGAAGTATCACCAAAGCAAATGTTACAATTTGCTGGAGAAGTATTAGCTTCATATGCTAAGTTATTTGTATTCGATGACTTATATATCGATAAATCAGTGTTTGTTGAAATGGAGGACCTTGCGATAGAGGCTTCTGCAACAATGGTTGATGAACAGAATATAAAAACTATGCCAATCGACGCTCTTCCACTTAGTGAAAGAACAAGAAACGCATTGATTAAAAACCAAATCTTATATGTTGAAGATCTTGAAAAGAAAAAGAAGGCTGAATTGTTGCTTATGAAGTGAGTTTGAAAGAAAGCTATCGATGAAATTAACGATTCATTCAAACAACTTGGTAAGCCAGCTATTTCATAATTGTTATTGAGTTTAAATTTATAATTTACTATCCGTTATAAGATGCAACACAGAAAAAATGCCCTTCTGGAAATTAATACAGGAGTGAAAAGTAAGAATGTTTATATTAGACAGATGTTAACAAATCTAGTTAGAAACTGAAAGGTTTCAACAACATCTAAAAGAGCTGCAGTTTTAAAATCTGAAGCTGATGCATTAATTGCTAGATTGATTTCTAATGTAGAGCAATACGATGAAAAAGATGCAAAAAGAGAAAATATACGCCTAATTAAATCTATCATTTACTCAGAGGCAGAAGGTAAGAAATTATTAAATGATTTACTTCCAAAATATGTTGAATCAGGTAAAAAATCAGGATTTGTGTGTACATATAAATTATGATACAGATTATGAGATGGTGCAGAAAAAGTTTTAGTAAAATTAGCATAATATTTTAGTTTATTGTTATTTGATCAAGATGGAGTTTACAAAGAAAGATCTAAATAAAACGATCTGGGTAAAACAAACAGACCAAGAGAAAAATAGGGTTTGGTATAGAGTAGACGCTACAGATAAGACTTTGTGAAGACTTGCTGTTGATGTAGCCAAAAAACTATCAGGTAAAGACAAATCGTATTATTCAGATTTTTGGGATGCTGGAAGTTTCGTTGTTGTTGAAAATGTCGAAAAAATTGCAGTTTCATGAAGGAAATTATCAGACAAAGTATATTATTCATACAGTGGATATAAAGGTAATGTAAAGAGCATTACTTTATGAGAATTACTTAAAAAGAATCCGTCTAAAGCTCTTCGATTCGCTGTACGTGGAATGCTTCCAAAGAATAAACTTAGAGATGCTAGAATGAAGAGACTTAAGTTGGTTAAATGAACCACAACTAAATATGATAATTTTAAACTTGTAAATCTTTATAAATAATGGCAAACAAAGAGTATAATTACGCCATCGGTCGTAGAAAATCTACAACAGCAGTTGTAAAACTTTATTCTCAATGAGGAGGGACTTTTGTTGTTAAGACATCAAGTGGTAAAGAAGTACCTTTAAAGGAATATTTCGGAGGAAATACTCATTTATATGAAAATGCAATTGCTCCATTTAGTGTAATTGCACCAGAGGCTTATAAAAAATTTGACGCACATATTCATGTATTAGGTGGAGGTATTGCTGGTCATTCTGATGCTATTAAGTTATGATTTGCGAGAGCATTGATTGAATGGAATTCTGACTTAAGACCAACATTAAAGCCATATGGACTTCTTAAGAGAGATCCTAGAATTAAGGAAAGAAAGAAACCAGGTTTGAAGAAAGCCAGAAAAGCTCCTACATGGTCAAAGAGATAATTACTTATACACATACATGAAAATACCATCAGTACAACTGATGGTATTTTTTTAGCTTGTTTTAAAAACAGTTGGCTAGTCTATTTTTATTAAAATACTTCATTCAGTCTCTATATCATATTTCATATAGATGAGAAATTTTTTTCATGTTTGTTTCTGTTGTGGAAATTCATGTATTTTTACAAAATAGATGATCAGTAGCTATAATGTTACCTTCAATATCTTTCGCCAACATAAGATTCCGAGAAACCATAGCACTTGAAAGTAGGTTTGTAACTTTTTGATGTTTTTTGAATGATGAAACAGTTACTCAAATTACTTCATGATCTGGATATAGTTTTTTAGCGCGTAATACTGGGAAATTATCTATTATTCATCCATCAGCTAACAAATAATCTCAAAATTTAACAGGTGGGAAAATTACTGGCAATGCTATACTTCCCATCAATGGAGGGATTAATTCTCATGTATGGAAAATCTTATATTTTCATGTTGTTAAATCTGTAGCTCAAATATATACTTTCTTTTTCAGTTTGGAAAAAGTATTTGGAAGGTCTTTTGAATACATTTTTTGAACTGGCTTTTCTTGGATAATACTTGTAACAGGAGGTAGTTTTAAATTCTTTGCACTAAGAAATTCTATATTATCCAAAAATTTAGAATAGATTTCATCTGCTTTGAATCATGCTGCCCAATATGAAGCAACCATTGCTCAAGCAGATACTCCAAAAATTGCATCTATTTTTGATTCCAATCAGCTTTCTTCTAAAGCTTTAATGATTCATAAAGTGTAAAATCATTTAGATCCTCATCATGAAAGAACGAGAATATATTTTTTATATTCCATGCTGAATATACATTATAAATATTTTTTATTCTGCTCATGTTCTGCATTAGTTTCTGCATAATGAATCTGTCCATCAGATCCATGAAGGTAGAAAAGATATGAAGTGTTATTCGGAAATAATACAGCTTCAATAGTTGATATTGATGGATTTCAAATTGGAGTGGGAGTCAATCATCCTAATACACGTGTATTATATTTATTATTCTTATCATTGATTTTCTTTGCAATTACTGTTGGTGTACAAGAACTATATGGTTGAGCCAGTTCATAACAAAGTGTAATATCTGCTCATAATAGCATTCAGTTTCTTAATCTATTATAAAATATTCAAGCAACTGTTGGTTTGTTAGAATTATTTTTCTCTTCCTTTTCTACAATAGATGCGAGAGTAATAGTTTGATAAACTGATAATCAATATTTGTTTTGAATATTATTAAAGTCTGATGAATGAGTTTCTCGAACTTTTGATTTAAATGTATTCAGTTGGATTGAGACAAGTTGTTTTACCAATCATCATCGATTATCCAAGAAATAAGTATCTGGATAAAGGAATCATTCTAAAGAAGTCAGACTAGAATCGAAGAAATCATATCTAGTAGATAATTCTGAAATCTTATCAGGATTAGTTACATATGAGATATATTCTCCTTTGTTTATGTATCACTTAGCTGTTAAGTCTGCATCAATATCATATATCGATCGTCATTCCAATACGGTATATGAAATATATTCTTTTTCTGGACCTTTAGCTATATGAGATAGGAACTCTTCACTTGTATATTTTCAACTGAAAATATAAGTTCATTCTTGTATATTCGGCAATTGATTCGGATGACGTTTGACATAAAATTTCATCCAGAAAGTTTGACTATCATCGAGTAGTATATTATAGAATTTTGTAATTGTATCTCATTTTACTATAGAAACTTTTTGTCAATCAAAAGATAAATCTGATGGTGAAAACTTAACTCAACAGAAAATTACAATAATTATTGCAACTAGTAAAAATAAGAGGCCTTTTCAATGATTTTTCTTTTTTTGATGTGAATAACCGAATCAAGCAGTTTTTTGAATCATATTTATGTATAAAATCTTAAAATTATTTATGAAATATGATATTTCATCATTGTCAGTTTCACAATTCAGATTCATCTATTTCTTCTGATAAATTCTCATGATTTTTTGCACAATCTGGACAATATAGAACAAAAGGTGTCTCAAGTTTTATGGCTTGATAAACCATTTCTTCAATATTGATTGTAGCAGTTTTTTCATCAATAAAAAATAATACTTCGTCATTAGCATAATTTATTTCATCTTTATTGAGAGTAAATCTACTACTATATCATTGTATTTCAATTTTTCTTTTAAATGTTTTTGTACAATAATCACAAGTTTCATTTAACTCACACGTTAACTCCTCTAATTCTATTAATACATTTTCCTCATCAATTCATGACAGTCTAATTTTTCATGAAATTCAATTTTCTGTAAGATTTGGTATTAAATCAGTCTTTTTATTTTCAAAAACTATTTCATCTACGGCGACTTGATTAAGTAAATCTCACACTTTTATTTCGAAAGTTTGATCTTTCATTTCTAATGTTAAAATGTATTATAAATGCGCTTAATTTCTATTTTTTTTCTAGAATAATGCAAGGACAAGGAATTATTACTAATTATGTTGAATTATTAAATAAAGATATAAAAAATACAAAATTTTTAAATTTAGAAAAAAAGATAAATATTTTTTTAAACTCTTTAGAATTAAAAAATAAAGATATTGTACTGGCAGTATCATGATGATCAGATAGTATGCTAGTTGCAACATATGTGCTATTTTATTATCATACTAATAACTTAGATTTATCACGTATTCATATCGCACATTGTAATCATAAAATCAGGGAGGAGAGTGAAGAAGAGGCTAATTTTATGAAAAAATTTTTTGATTGACTAGATTTACATGTATTTGAAAGAGATACATCACTATCTAAAGATGAAAACTCCCTCAGAAATCGAAGATATTCCCAGTTCTTATTGTTACAAAAATCAACAAAATCATCATATGTTTTCGTTGGCCACCACTTGAACGATAGAGTAGAATCAACATTCTTAAATCTATTACGTTGATCATGAGTTAATGGATTTCTAAATATGCATAAAGTAGAAGAACACCATCTTTTACCAGAATGATGTAAAGTATGTCGTCCATTATTAGACACTCCTAAATCTGATATTCTAGATATCTGCAATAATGTATGAATTCCTTACTTTGAAGATAAAACTAATTTAGACAATTCTGTATCAAAGAGAAACTATGTCAGAAATCAGGTTATAAACCCATTATCAAAGGATAGTAAATTCTTAGAAAGTTTTTCTAATATTTATACTCAAATAGAAAATTTTGAAAAGAAATGAAATGTGAATTTAATTAATATGCCAAGTTTCCCAACTCGAAATGCAGAATACTCTTATCTATGGAATAATGAGATTTTAAGTTGTGATGAAAATGATTTATTCGAATTATTCAAATATCTTAGGATTCAGGCATCTTCTCAATTAATTAACGAGCGGAAATTATGGTTAAACACTTGAGAGAATTGATATAAATATATTGCATGAACATATTTTTTTATCCATGAAAAACAGCTTTATATAATTAAAGCTGATAAAAATTTCTGGGAAAGGAAAATAGATAATAAACCAATAACTGTAGAATCAATGAATAGCATTGAGTATTATTGATTCAATTTAGATATTCCTAGAGATGAGTTAATATGATCTGAAGTGCGTTTGCCTAAGGAATGAGATACTTTTGCATGAAAGAAATGGAGCCGTTGGACTTTAAATCAAAAGATTCCTATGCGGCGAAGAGACTGGATTCCGCTTGCAATCAAATATGGAAAAGTTATCCATATGTGGAAGAGTATATGGAGATAGTTTTTATTTTGAAGTTTTATAAATATGGAATGATTCGCTAACATAATTAGCCAATATCGGAATGCATATACAGAGTGGATATCATTCTTTTTTAATAGCAACGGTGTTTGGACAAATATAATATCTGTAGTGATTCTAGTATGGTTTGTGAGCTTTTTGATATTTTTGCCGTTACATCGTTATAGTTTACGTAAAGTAAAAGAGGCAAAACAGACGTTGACAAGTTTAGTTGATGAGGTGATTTATTTGCTATCAAAAGCACAATATTCCCTTTTGGAAAAGGAAACTCTACAATATGATCCGTGTTTTGCACTAATGAAAACAATGTTTTGAAGCGGGCATTTTGAGTACATTGATAATCTTGACACAATTAAAGAAAATGTAAGGAAAGTAGAGGTTTTATTACATCAAAAGGTTATTTCAGATGATCAACGGGGGAAAATTAATAAAGGAAAAAATAGCCTCAAAACTCATACATTTTGGAGTAATTTTTTTTGATATGAACTAAACTTAGTCACCTGCTGAATATATAATTTGTTTTGGTAATTATACTTCTAACTCGAAGAACTTAGCGCCCTTTTCAAGAATCTTTCTATCGGTGGAGTAAGATAACAATTTTTGTATTTTGCTATAATTTCAAACAACAACTTCATCAACATCTGAAAATAATTTATTAGTAATTTTTTCTTTTACGCGCATTGCAAAGTATTGTACTTGAACAATTCATTCAAAATTAAGGTATTCCGTAGTTCATAAATCTCAAACGATTTGGCATTCTAGTCAGGTCTCTTCTAATACTTCACGTAATGCAGCAGTCTCAGTAGATTCTCCTGACTCTATGTGTCATTTAGGGAGTGATATATCATTATAATTATTTCTTTTAACCACAAAAAATTTCTCACCATCTCGAACAACTCATCCAGACTTTTTTACTACTTTCAAATTCATGAGACATAAAACTTTTTAAATACGGTTGGTATAGTAATAAGCCAAAATTAATTTTCAAGTAAAAAAATTACTATTTTTTAATTTTTGTTGAAAATTAATATATACTTTGATATATTAAATGGTGTTTTACGATAATCAGAGTATATAATGTTATATTTCATTCCTACTCCAATTTGAAATAAAGAAGATATAACTTTAAGAGCTCTCAGACTTTTAAAGGAGATAAACGTTTTGATTTGTGAAGATACAAGAACAGCAAAGAAGTTGTTATCGATGTACGATATTTCTACTGTTTGAAAAGAGTTTTTTTCAATAACGAGTTTTACATCACAAGGGAAACTTGGTTTTTATGCTAAATTGTTGCAGGAAAATGATGCTATAGTTATCTCTGAAGCGTGAACGCCATGATTATCTGATCCATGAAAATCATTAATTCAACTATGTAATGAAAATCAGATTAGTTTTTCTGTGTTACCTGGAGCTAATGCATTGATTCCATCAATTGTCGCCGCAGGATTTGATACAACTGAGTTTACTTTCATATGATTTCTTCCACAAAAAAAATGAAGACAAACAGTATTGAAAGATATATTAAATAGGAATATTCCAACATTTTTTTATGAGTCAGTTCATAGAATGACTAAATTATTAGAAGAATTGAAAGAGTTGAATTTTGAGTGAAGTATTTTTATTGCACGCGAGATTAGTAAAGTTTTTGAGCAATTTTTTACGTGAACTTTAGATGAGTGTGAGAAACTTATAAAAGAGTGAAAGATTGTTATGAAAGGTGAATTTGTGGTGGGAATTAAAAATAATTAGTCTGATTTCTCTTGTTTTTCTTTTTGAAAACTATAAGTTCAAATCAGTTTATTTTGTATGATTAAAAAATGGCATTATTAAAGCAAATTACAGAAGATTATAAACAAGCTATGAAGGATCATAATGAAATTAAGAAATTAGCATTAAATTATTTATTGGCACAGATTAAAAATAAGAAAATTGAATTACGCACAGATCTTACAGATGATGATATAATATCAGTTATTAAAAAAGAAATTAAATCTTTAAATGAAACTTTATTGTTTTTAGAGAAGGCAAATAAGGCTGAAGATATAGCTATTGAGACTGAGAAAAA
>JAEEGL012726529.1_pt1 | contig 12526 bp, 9 predicted proteins | sample 9134231 | NCBI WGS metagenome assembly JAEEGL01 (sample SAMN16246548, study PRJNA631951) | gut metagenome | biome: gut microbiome; feature: rumen; material: fiber-attached | host: Bos | place: Iran: Karaj | collected 2018-10
GAGGCATCTGGAACAGATGGCAAGACCTGGTATCAGATAACTTTTGGTGATGGCAAGACAGGCTTTGTCAGAAATGATCTTGTAGCTATTTCTGAGGGAGCACCTGCTGAGAACACAGAAACTACTGAGAATACAGAAGGCGGCGATAATGCCGGTGCTGAGAACGCAGAAACTCCTGCAGAGGGAGAGGCTTCTCAGGAGCAGAGTGAGAGTCAGACTGCTACAACTACCAGCCAGACTCAGGGAGATGGTAAGTATTCTCTTGTTTATTCAGCAGAGGAAGATGGTTCAGGTATCTGGTATCTGTACGCATATGATGAAGGCGGACAGGGCGGATACAGAGTAAAGGTTGATGATCTTATTGCTGCAGCCCAGAGCGCAGATGCAGTCAACAATCTCCGCAAGCAGAGTGATAACTACAAGAAAATAGCCATTTTCCTTGGAGTTCTTGCAGCTATTCTTGTAGCAGTTATCGTATTCCTTATCATCAGACTTAGAGATTCAGTTTACTATGAGGATGAGGAAGAAGAGGAAGAGTACGACCGCTATAGCACAAACCGCAAGCGCCCATCTAGAAATGAAGAGGAGAGACCTCTTAGAAGAGCTGACAGAGGTTCTGATGAGGACAGACGTCCTAGAGGCAGAAATGAAGAGCCAGAGAGAGCATCAAGAAGACCTGAGAGAGAGGCTGAGGAGAGAACAGTAAGACCTACCAGAAGACCTCAGGGAGAGGCTGATGAGCGTCCTGTAAGAAGACCTGAGAGAAATGCGGAGCGTGATTATGACCGCCCATCAAAGAGAGTGGCAGATGATCGCGATGCTGAGCGTCCATCAAGACGTCCAGCCCAGGAAGATGACAGGCCAGTTCGCAGATCCACAGAGGAGCGCCGCGCAGCTGAGACAAAGGAAGAGGCACCAAAGCGCCGCGCCCGCAACTTTGTAGGGGATGACGACGACTTCGAGTTCGAATTCCTTGATCTTGATGATTAAAAACTTGCGCAGTTCTGCGTAATAAAAACACGTAAAACCGTTAGATAGCGCAAACGGATACACAATTTTACATTAAATTATTATGATGCAAAGGCATCACAAAACATTGCTCAAAATCCCACAAATGTGCAGTTCTCGGACGAGCAGCATGATTTGCAGGTTGAGAGAGCAGATGGAGGTCGACTGTTATGAACAACGCTGAAAGGAGACCTTCATCTGTGAACGAATCCAGGCAAATCAGCGCGCAGACGAAAACAAGCATTTGTGGGATTTTGTGCTTGTTTAGTAGTGATTAGCCACCCTTGAAATATCTGTAGCATCTGTTATACTAAAGTTATCACAGAAAAGGAGGCGCTTTATGATCATAGAAATAGATTTTAATAGTGATGAAGCTATCTATGTTCAGCTATGTAACCAGATCATATTGGGTATTGCCACGTCTCAGTTTCGTGAGGGTGAGCAGCTTCCTAGCGTAAGGCAGCTTGCGGAGACAATTGGTATCAATATGCACACTGTCAACAAGGCCTACTCTATCTTGCAGCAGGACGGCTTTGTCAAGATAGACAGAAGGCGAGGAGCCATCATAGCCATTGATATCAATAAACTTCAGGCACTTCAGGAAGCCCAGTCAGAGCTGGCAGTTGTACTTGCAAGAGCAATTTGTAAGGGAATTGGCAGGGAGGACATTCATGGACTGGTGGACAAGCTCTACGATAACTATGAGCGTAACTCATGAGTGGCAGATAGATAGCGCAATTTGACATGTGCTATAACTGCCGAGCAGATTTATAGAAAGGAAATATTAAATGGATTCACAGTTTACCGTTATGGCGGCTGACGCCCTTAAACTTGCGAAGCGCACAGCCAGAAGCCTTAAACTTAACTACGTGGGTACTGAGCACATCCTGATGGGACTTATCCTTGAGGATGGCAGTGTTGCGTCCAGGATTCTTATTGATAATGGAATCGATGAGAACAGGATGATGGATATGATAAGAGACCTTATCGTTCCAGACAGCAGCGTTCGTACCCTTGATAAAGATGGCTTTTCTCCAAGAGCTGAGAAGGTTCTTGAGGAAGCCCACAGAATGGCAGAGCGTTTTCATGCTGACAAGACAGGAACAGAGCATATTCTCCTTGCTCTTATCAAGGAAGGGGAGAATGTAGCTGTCAGACTTATCAGTACTCTTAACGTGCCTGCTCAGAAGATTTATGCAGAGACTCTTGCTGCAATGGGAGAAGACCCCAATCTGGTGAAAGAGGACCTTGGCAGGAAGGCAGCTCCCAAGGCTGGCAAGAAGGCATCTATCCTGGCTCAGTACAGCCGTGATATGACAGCTCTTGCTCTTGAGAATAAACTTGACCCTGTAATTGGAAGAGAGCGTGAGATCAAGCGTGTTATCCAGATCCTCTCAAGACGAACCAAGAATAACCCTTGTCTTATAGGTGAGCCCGGTGTAGGTAAGACCGCAGTAGTTGAGGGCCTTGCCCAGAGAATTGCTGCAGGCGATGTGCCTCTTACTGTTCAGAATAAGAGACTTGTAACTCTTGACCTGTCTGGAATGATCGCTGGTTCCAAGTACCGTGGAGAATTTGAGGAGAGAATCAAGAAGGTCATCAAGGAAGTATCTGAGGATGGCAATATTATTCTTTTTGTAGATGAGATGCATACCCTTATTGGTGCCGGCGGCGCTGAGGGTGCTATTGATGCCTCCAACATCCTTAAACCTTCTCTTGCAAGAGGCGAGATCCAGATGATTGGTGCCACAACCATCACTGAGTACCGCAAATATGTTGAGAAGGACGCAGCACTTGAGCGTAGATTCCAGCCTGTAAATGTAGATGAGCCAACCAAGGAAGAGGCAACAGAGATTCTTAAGGGAATTGTTGGCAAGTACGAGGAGCACCACAAGGTTACAATTACTCCGGAAGCCATCAAGGCCGCTGTTGACCTTTCTGAGAGATATATCAATGACAGAAACCTTCCAGATAAGGCGATTGACCTTATTGATGAGGCTGCCAGTGCAGTAAGACTTCGCACTATGGGTGTATCACCCAAGGTTAAAGAGATAGAGGATAAGATCAGAAATCTCGATATTGAGATTGAGGATGCGCTTAAGAACAGCGATTTTGACAAGGCAGGACAGCTTAACAAGGAACAGAATTCACTTCTTAGTAAGCTGGGCAGAGCCAAAAATGCTGAGAAAAAGAAGGAGCAGAGCCAGGGCTTTATAGTTAATGAGAATGACATTGCAGAAGTAGTGGCTGAATGGACCAGAATCCCTGTCAAGAAGATAGCTGAGAAGGAGACAGAAAAGCTCCTTAAACTTGAATCAGTGCTCCACAAGAGAGTAATTGGACAGGAAGATGCTGTAAAGGCTGTATCCAAGGCTATCAGAAGAGGACGAGTTGGACTTCAGGATCCTAACAGACCTATTGGTTCCTTCCTGTTTTTGGGACCTACTGGTGTAGGTAAGACAGAGCTTTCCAAGGCTCTTGCAGAGGCAATGTTCGGAGATGAGAACGCTCTTATAAGAGTTGATATGTCAGAATACATGGAAGGTCACTCCGTATCCAAGATGATTGGATCACCTCCAGGATATGTTGGTTTTGATGATGGCGGACAGCTTTCTGAGAAGGTCAGAAGACATCCTTATTCAGTAATTCTTTTTGATGAGATTGAGAAAGCTCATCCTGATATCTTTAACGTACTGTTGCAGGTGCTGGATGATGGCCATATCACAGACTCCAAGGGCAGAAAGGTCAGCTTCAAGAATACTATCCTTATCATGACTTCAAATGTTGGAGCTCAGAAGATAGTAGATCCCAAGAAACTTGGATTTGGCGCAGGCCAGGATGCCAAGAAGGATTACGAGGACATGAAGTCAGGAGTAATGGAAGAGGTTAAAAAGCTCTTTAAACCTGAGTTCATCAACCGTATAGATGAGATCATGGTATTCCATACTCTCACAGAAAAAGAGATGATGGATATTGTTACACTTCTGTCTCAGAATCTTGCCAAGAGATGTAAGACTCAGATGGGCATTAATCTCACAATTACTCCAGCAGTTAAGAAGTTCCTTGTGACCAAACATTCAGATGCCAAGATGGGCGCAAGACCTCTTAAGAGGGCTATCCAGTCCACTATCGAGGATGCTATGGCAGAAGAGCTTCTTAGGGGCAATATCAAGGCTAACAGCGATGTTACAGTATCACTCAAGGACGAGAAGATTGTTTTTACAACAGGAGAAGGCAGAACCTCTGTCAAAAAGGCCAACGTAAAGACTACAAAGACTACTCGCAAGGTGAAGAGTAAGGCTGCTATAACTACTAAAAAGCCCACTAAAAAAGCTGGTGCAAAGGCCACAAAAAAGACTAAAAAAGTTTAAAAAGATTTAATTTTATATATGGGCCTTATGCTTTATAATGAAGGTGCAGAAATGCAGACAACATATTTTCGAAGTAGTCAGATTTCACTTAGGAGGTAATTTATGGCTGTCGTAGAGGAGCTTCTTCGAGCTGAGAAGGATGGAAGCATTAGCTTTGGTAATTACAAGCTTCCAGAGAAACAGAAGGTTGAGAATTTTGAGCACAACGGGGATTTGCTCAAGGTTAAGACTTTCAAGGACATCACAAAGCTTGAGAGCAACGAGAATTTCGTTTATGAATCTGTTCCGGGAACAGCGGTTCTTGGATTTAAAGAAACAGATAAGGGAGTAGAGTTTAGTGTAGAGGGCGACAGTGATGCCCAGATCACACTTGGACTTCTAGAAAACACAGAGTACAGCGTATTTGTAAATAATACCAGTATCGGTAAGATGAGCACAAACCTTGGGGGAAAGCTTAATCTCAGCGTTGAGCTTTCTGGAGGAAAGGCTCAGGTAAGAGTTGAGAAATAAGAATTAAGTAAGTTTAGGGCTTTCCGCTTATTGCGGAAAGTCCTTTTTAGTTTATTGGAGGGAAAATGGCAACTAAGATAAAGACAGTTTTCTTTTGCCAGAGCTGTGGCTATGAATCATCCAAATGGATGGGGCAGTGCCCAGGATGTAAAGAGTGGAATACCTTTGTTGAGGAAACAGTTAAGCCTGCGGCCAAGGCTGTGGCTAACAAATCAGCATCTGTAGTTTCTGGAGAATACACAGCACCTGTTTCTTTGTCCCAGATAGTCATGAAGGATGAAGACAGGGCGGATACTCATATTGGTGAACTTAACAGAGTACTGGGAGGAGGCCTTGTAAGAGGGTCTCTTATTCTGGTTGGTGGAGATCCGGGTATTGGTAAGTCTACACTTCTTTTACAGGTGGCAGGCAATCTTTCCGGTGACAAAAAGGACATTCTATATATATCAGGAGAGGAGTCTCTTAGGCAGATCAAGCTTCGCGCCAATAGAATAGGGGATTTTTCTGACAGTCTTAAGTTCATGTGCGAGACCAATCTTTCGAATGTAGAGGAGGCTATTACCCGCACTAAACCTGAGGTTGTTATAATCGATTCTATCCAGACCATGTACAGTGAGGCTGTTTCATCAGCACCTGGCAGCGTGTCACAGGTTAGAGAGTCCACGTCAGTTCTTTTGCGCATTGCCAAGAGCATGAATGTTTCTATCTTCATAGTGGGCCATGTGACCAAGGAAGGGCAGGTAGCAGGCCCAAGAGTCTTAGAGCATATGGTTGATACGGTTCTTTATTTTGAGGGCGACAGGCATGCTTCCTACAGAATCTTGAGAGCGGTCAAGAACCGTTTTGGCTCCACTAACGAGATTGGAGTTTTCGAGATGCAGGAAAAGGGACTTGTTGAGGTGACTAATCCTTCTGAGTTTATGTTAGATGGAAGACCAGAGGGGGCAAGTGGATCAATAGTTACCTGCTCTGTAGAGGGAACAAGACCTATTCTTATAGAGGTTCAGGCACTTGTATCTCACACTAATTTTGGCTTTCCAAGGAGACAGGCTAACGGCACGGATTACAACAGAGTAAATCTCCTTATGGCTGTATTGGAAAAGAGAATTGGCCTTCAGCTTGGGGATTTTGACGCCTATGTGAACCTTGCTGGTGGCATGAAAGTGGCAGAGCCTTCACTTGACCTTGGAATCTGCCTTGCAATCATCTCTAGCTTCAAGAACAGGCCAATAAGCGATGATGTGGTGGCCTTTGGAGAAGTCGGCCTATCTGGAGAGGTCAGATCAGTTAATATGGCTGAGAGCAGAGTTTCAGAGGCTCTAAAGCTTGGATTTAAGACTGTGATCGTTCCTAAGGCTCTGGAGAGTAAGCTTAAAAAGAGCTTTGAAGGCATCGAGATTATTGGAGTTTCTTCAGTTAGCGATGCGATGAAATATGTATCATAAAAATCTCAAACAAATCAAAAAATAGTTTGAATATGATTGAATCTGTGATTTTTCTTTTGATATTATATTCGAGTATGTTGATCATAGATTTTGGTAATACTATTAGGGAGTTGTGAATTAGATGTCGAGGAGGAAATTTATATCGCTGGTGAGGATTTTGTTATCACTTCTTGTGATAGCTGCAATGGGGAGCAGTAGGGTTATTTCTTTTGCCAGTGATTATGACCGGACCTTAATATCTGTGGAAGAACCAGAACAGGCCGTGTATGAGAAGGGGGATTTTGAAGCCTTAGATGATGAGAGTACTACAGAGATTTCTTTAGAGGAAAATCTGGAATCAGAATATGCTGATGAGGCTGCTACAGATACATCTGATGAGGGGAATCAGATCAATATATCTGAGAGCAAGACTATCATAATTGAAATTGGTGAAAGTAAGGAATATTCTGCAGGTCCATATACAGAGGATGTATGTTTTTATATTCGAGGTGGTATAGATGCTGAGATTCCTTATGAACCAGCACCACATTCTTCTGCTAATTATTCTGATGCTATGAGAGTTAATAATGCTGTGAAATATACTGGAACAGTATTAGGACAAGATTTTGAAGATAAAGAGGACAATCTGGATGAGGATGGCTACACTATAAAGAATGAAGTGACCAGTTGTCTTTTGGCCAGGCCAACGCTTGAACAGATACAGGAGGTTACGCCTGAGTTTGACCCGGCTAAGCACTACATAGTCTGGTATGTTATAAAGAGTACCACGACTGCTGCGCCAAATGCTGATGTTTGGGTACATGTGGACGGAGTTATCAGAAACAGGGTTTATTCTCAGTATGGTGATAATCCCACAGAGCCTACAGAACCGGAACCTGGAGAGAATCCAATAGAAGAACCTGTAGAAGAGACAGTTTCGTCTGATTATAGTTTTAATATCTATACCAAGAACTTTGCAGAACCTTTTGAGTATGACGGGCAGGAGCATATTATTGGTGGATATGTCATAGAGGTTCTGGATAAGGAAACGGGAGAACTTCTGCAGGAGTTTGACTATGGGCCTTTCGGTAACAGGCTTGGGATGCGGATGTCATTTAGGACCGAAGGTGAAAGCGCCCTTTCCGGCACCGTTTTTTCTTTTGCTGGAGCAACTTATAAAGTAAATGTGGACAGTGCATATTTGTCTGTGACAGAGCCAGGATTGTATAGCATTCCATTTTTGAGCGGTGGGAAAGAGATTTCACTAGACGATATCAGAATCTGTGATGAGAGTGGCAAGCTTATAGATACTGGAATCAGCAAGAATCCCAAGGGTGGAAGTGACAAGACAGAGGTTTCAAAACGCAGTATTACTGTAACTGCTGGAAGTACAGTCCAGAACGATGACGGGAAGACTCTTACAAACGATAAGGTCAGTATAACGTCCGGAAGCCTTATAGAGGGCCACAAATTGGTGACTACGATTGTGGGAAGCCAGACAGGTCCTGGAACATCCCTTAATGAGATCACAAGCTATGATATAGTTGATGAAAATGGCAATAGTGTCAAGAAGTTTTATAATGTCAGTCTTGTAAATGGCCAGCTTGTACTGGTTCCTGTATCAGGAGAAGATTCTAATGGAACCAACAGCACTGGATCAGCAGTTACAAGTATTCTTGTAAGGGACCAGGAGAAAACTACTGTAGATAATAGACCGATGGTTTTAGGTGCACAGAGGGATGGAGACGGAAACTCAGAGAGCATTGATGGGCAGAGAGCCCACGGGGTGCGAAGCTCAGAAACTTCAGATGAAGGAATTACGTCTGGAGCAAGGCTTAGCCTTATCATCCTGTGTGTTATGATCATAATGGTCATAAATATAAAAAGAAATAAACAAAATTAGAGTTAAATAAATTTGAAAAAGTGTCGATAAGATTAATGTATGAAATCTTGTTGGCACTTTTTGTGTTGCGGAAAAACAAAATTTTCTTAGAACACAAGAACGCTTCACCACGGATATGGTGACGGAGGCTTTATTATGTCTGGTAGTTTTCTTAAAGGATCTTGTAAGGTTATCGCCTGTTTTGTTTTGGCAGTGGCAGTTCTTTTGCACTCTCCTATAAGCTGCAGAGCCTATGATGATACGGTTTCTTTATCAGAAGATACCTATAATACGCTTATAAAGGGCACTACTGTGTATAATGGCGTGGATTATGGGGCAAAGTATGGATATAATCCGCTTTACTATTTCCTGAACTACAATGATCTTCGAATTGCATATGGGGCTAATCCAGCCAAGCTAGTTGAGCATTATGCGATTTATGGTTTAAAAGAAAACAGAGTAGCTAACACGCAGATAACAAGGGGCGCCCATTCCTGGGGCAGTAGCAATGAGTACATTGTTCCTTCCTATCAGCTGACCAAGGATAAGAAAGATGGAATGGTAGTTATTCCGGAGCAGCTCCATGGTAATGGCGGTATGAACAGACGCCAGGAGACAGAGGCAAGGAGCGTTGCCAAGCAGCTTGCGACCAATATTTACAATCAGGTAATGGCTGCTAACAGCAGTGACAATAATAAGAAGAGCAATAAGAAGGATGCAAATGCTTCTCCGGTAAATGAAATCCAGATGGTAGCCTATGCAACGGGAATAGTCCAGGCATACTGCAATGCGGGAAAAGAACTGACAAGGGAAGAAGTGCAGAGTAGTAATAGTAAAGTTTACAGGACTGCTTATGGAGTCTTTTGTGCACATGAGTTTACTAGCGCAGGGGCAACGAGAGCGCTGGGGCTTATCCTTGATTACCTTGATGCTATGATACAGCAGAATTATCCGGGGGCACCTCCGCTTAAATGGGTGCATATGAACGCAAATACCTGGGAGCAGCAATACTGCCAGATTGCCTGCGATAATCACGAGGCATACGCAGATGCAATCTATGGAATTGCCGGTTATGGCAAGCATCCTCTGCAGGGCGGCGTAGAGCAGGATATACAGAAATATGTAACTTATGCAACAATTTCCCAGATCATGAATACAAGGCCGCCATATGCTGACAATGGCAAGGCTAGTACTCAGGACCTTCCTAAAAATGCGAACCCTATGAAGGGCGTATCCAATGACTACTAATCTTTTTGCGGGGATATAATGATGAAAAGTATGCTTGCCAGAGTGACATCTTTGGCTATGGCGGTAGCTCTTTTAAGCGCCAACACAATTACATGCAGGGCTTTTGCTGGTGATGCCGGGGAAGTCATTGACTCTTCCACTTTCAAAAGCAACTATAAGATCACTACAATCCACATAGGAAGTGATGTGTATGAAATCACAGCAAATGCTTTTAGAAACCTGATCAACCTTCAGGCTATTACTGTAAGTGCAAATAATCCAATATATGCTTCTTACAGCGGGTGTTTATATGACAAGCAGATGACAGAACTTTTGTGCTTTCCACCGGCTCTTTCGGGGGCTTACATCCCTGACACGGTGGTTTCTATAGGCGAGTATGCTCTTCACGGTGTGCCACAGGATTTAAAAGACAGTATAGTTTCTGTGGTTGAAAGTCAGGCTTTGGAATATGGACCGGAAGTTGATGTTCCGGGAGCACATTTTGTACATGATGGTGGAACTGTTAAGTGGAAATGCGCTGATGGCACTATCATCGTGCCAAACACCAGCCTCATGGCTATGTCTGCTGCTCTTTTAAATGATTGTACAACTATGAATATGAGAAGAACAGACAAGCTTCAGAGTAGCTTTGACTATCTCACAGAAATTTTATCTTATGAGCGCAGCACAGAAATACCGACGGGCGATTGGGCTGAGGATTATGCAGAAAAAGCTCTTTCAACGGGTAAGGCTAATTGCTATGGATATGCTGCAGCTTTTGCCTATCTGGCCAGTGGCCTTGGCTATGAATCAAGAGTTTGCGTAGGAACAGTCACTTCATCACTTGGAGGCAGGACCCTACACTCCTGGACAGAGGTAAGACTTGGAAACCGATGGTATGTCTTTGATCCGGAGATGCAGGATGCAAAGGGCGGGGGCTACTACAAGCAGACTTATGATAGCTATCCTGCAGGGCCGCTAGAAAAAACGGGAAGCTTTTTAGTGAGCTTTGAATAATTATCATGGAGGATTTATGAGACGTTTAGCTTTTATTTCATTAACTATATCAGGATCGGTGCTTTTACTGTTTTTGGCGAACCTGCTTCTCTTTAACTATGTTCCATCATATCATGATGCGCTTGAGATGGCAGTTGCAGGAGACAGCCAGATTCCGATGGTTGTTATTGATGAAAATAACGAAGCTGTTGTGATCAGAAGAGATGATATGACTTTTGGAAATAGCAAGGCTTCAAAGGCACTTAGTGTGCTGGATACTACAGAAATTGGGATTGATGAGAGTGTTCCTCTTTCTGGGACTATAGATTCTAGTGCTCAGGAGCTGGAGGATGAAATGGTTTCCGGGCAGCAGGCAGAAAAAGATGATGCAGATCAGAAAAAACAGTCAGACACTGGAAAAGAAGATGCTAAGGCCCAGGAAAAATGCGAAAAGCGCGTAGTTGATAAGAAGTATTACGAGGACTGCGGTAGCGATAAAGGCTACTGGGTCATTACCTATGAGGATGGCACAACCAGCATTGAAAAATAAAGCACTGGGGGCTACATATGCATCAGGTGACAAATATTTCTTATGGAGAAGGTTCTGTAAATATAGTTCTTGATTCTTCCAGTCAGATGGAAGTCACAGCACCAGAGTTTCGCTTTGGTGATTATTCGAGTGTTGTAACATCCTGCTTTACTCAAAAAGAACTTGAAAGGATAAGTGAAGGTGAAAATGCGCTTCTCACCTTCTATTTTGTTGTGTCAGATGAGGTGGATGATGAGCAGCTTCTGGCTCAATATAGCGAGGCAATAGAGAAAAATGAAGAGCAGATAGGAAGGCTGACTGAAGGAATATATTTGGATGTCAAAGCAAGCAAGACAATATCTGATGATAAAGAGAATTCTTTAGTAACACTTTCTTCTGCTGTCGATGTACAGATGGATATTCCGCTGTATCTTATAGGTGAGGGTAGGTCATATTTCTTTTTATCAAGCAATATGGGAAACTGTGAACTTATTGAAGATGCCTCTCCTGACGCGGATGTCCTTACCATCAGCACAGATATTATGTGTCCAGGGGTCGTGCTTTACCAGGATATTGGAGAAAGTCTTGTAGAAAGAGATGACAAGGTTTTTAGTATAAAGACAACGCATCTGGCAATTATAGGAATTGCTGCACTGGTGATATTATGGGCTGTTCTCGACCGCTTACACAAAAATAGTAAGTGATGGTAAAAGGCTATTTGGAAAGTACATAATAATTGCTGGAGTATGACTCAGACAGTGGGATACTAATGCTGATGAGAGCCCTACTAATGAGAATAGTCGGAAATTATCTTCTATATTTTCATAATCTGTGATAATATTAGATACGTTGCTAAAATTAGTTTTTTTAGCTTAAGCAGTGCGGGGCGTTTTGTAATGAAGAAAAAATTAGTTTGCTATATGGTTATGGCAGCCCTGGCTTTTTCCCTACTAGTGGGGTGTTCTAGTCAAGTAGTAGAAGAAAAGCCGCAGGAAGCTGTAACCCTTAGTTCATATAGTGGAACAAAGGTGGGAGTGTGTATTTATCAGATTTCTGATAATTTTATGACTCTGTTTAATAATGAACTCGTTAATTACCTTGTTTCTAAGGGATTTTCCAAGAATAATATAATAGTTTATGGTAGTGCTAACAGCGAATCTATCCAGCTATCACAAGTTGAGAAGCTGATAGACGAGGGGGTTGATGCGCTTATAATCAATCCTGTTAATTCTTCTGTAGCCCGAGCTATTACTGATAAAGCGGTATCTAACGGGATTCCGCTTGTATATATCAACCGTGAGCCTAGTGGAGAAGAGGAACTCAGGTGGGAAAATTACGGTTTTGATGTTACTTATGTAGGGTGCGATGCCAGACAGTCAGGCATTTACCAGGGGGAACTTGTTTTAGACCTTGGATTGGATGAGCTTGATAAAAATGGAGATGGGGTAATTCAGTATTTCATGATAGAGGGCGCTCCAGAGAATGTTGATGCTGGCTACAGAACTATGTATTCAGTCTCGACTATCAAGAATGCCGGTGTTGAGATGGAATGTCTTTTGGATGAGGTTGGAAACTGGGA
>JAEEGL013300731.1_pt1 | contig 12526 bp, 8 predicted proteins | sample 9134231 | NCBI WGS metagenome assembly JAEEGL01 (sample SAMN16246548, study PRJNA631951) | gut metagenome | biome: gut microbiome; feature: rumen; material: fiber-attached | host: Bos | place: Iran: Karaj | collected 2018-10
AAAATTAGTTTTCTTAATGAAGATCAGTTTACCGATATCATATATAATCAAGTTAGGTCTTTCCAAATACTATTGAATCCTCATTATAAGTTAATTAAAGAGGCAAAGGACTTGAGCAAGAACGGAGAAAATGACAAGGCACTGGTTATCTTTCAAAAATTAGCTTCCCAGGGTAATCTTCCAGAGGACGTTCATGAAAGTTACGGATGGGTTATTTACCGTTATTTGAGAGATCATATTGATTCTCTTGATTCTGTTCAGGTAAGAACATACCTTCGTGATTATATTGTCTTGAATAATCAACGACCTTCATTGCTCCACTGTCAAATCCTGAATTTTGCCTTGAATTACTCAAAGAAGGACAAGCAATTCAACTTTATTGCCTTTCTGCGTCATTGGGGACCTGGAAACATCAGAGAAGGCGACTATACAGATTCTAAGGGAACTGATGGTAAAAATATCCCTTCGCTTATGTCTAGGATAGCAGGAGTGCTTATTGATTATCCATACTCATCCATAAAGGAATTTTTAGAGTTGCTCGTCTATAAAAAGGACGACTTTTTAAACTTGCTTCGAGAGCATTTATACTGGAAGATTTTCAGGAGTTCGAGAGAAGGTACTGACACTTGGAATCAGTTTGAGCAGTATTTGAACTTTTTCCCTGATGCATCATCATCAGAATGGCATTCTAAGGTTCTAGGATTGGCAGAACGTACTATGAAGGATGATGATACCTTCCGTTTCTTTGACTTTTTTAAAGGATGGAATCCGGCAAACCTTAGAGATGATGATTGGAAGGAAGAAAAAGGAGAAGATGGCAAGACTTATAAACCGCTGGCATTAAAAGCATTGAAAAAAGCAAGTGATGCTCTTAATGCTCTTAAATCAGATAGAATAGGGGATTTACAGTGGTTGCTTGATGTTTATGATATTGCTATTAAGAAATATCCGGACGATGATTGGAACATACGCGCAAAAGCCTTGATTCATATTAAAGCTGGTCAAATAGACTTGGCTAAGGATATTTATATGGATCTATGTCAAAAGATGGGCGACAAGTATTATATCTGGTCTGAATTTGCGGGGTGTTGTGAGGATCGGGATATAAAGATTGCTCTTCTTTGCAAGGCAATTAGTCTTGAAAAGAATGAAGACTTTATTGGGAAGATTAGGTTGGAACTGGCTCGTCAGTTGATAGATGCGGGAAAGTTGGAAAACGCTAGGATAGAATTGAACTTGTATAAGCAGCATTATGCTGATATGGGCTGGCATATTAATCCCGACGTTGAAACTCTGCTTTCAAAGTGTTCTTCTGCTAAAACTGATATTTCTGGAAATGAGGCTTTATATCAAGAGAAATTACCTATTGCTGAAGAATATGCTTATTCAGCCATTCCTTATACCGATGTAGTGCTTGTAGATCAGTGGAAGACTGAAGACGGAAAGGAGCGACTTACTTTTGCTGATGGCATTTCAGTAGAGTTTGCTGTTAACAAAAAAAGATTCCCGATTCTTAATAAGAGTCATAAAGGCCAGATCTGGAGGGTAAAACTGTATAAAGATATTACAACAAGACTAGTTCCGGTGAAACACCCTCCATTAGGTTTGGCCGGTATCATGAAAAATAAGAAAGTGGAAGATGTAACTTATATTCCACTTCTTTTCAAGCTGTCCGAAGCTGAAGATTGGTCAATTTTACCTTTTGGGTATGGGTATGTGGATTATGTAAACATCGAAAAGAAGGTATATCATATTTACTCAACTAACAGCGATCTTTTGTTTGAGCATTTTAATAAACAACGTGCTGTTAAAAAGGACTTTGTGAAATTCCGTCATTATAAAAAGAAGGTAAAGGATGAGACTAAGACCTTTATTTGCGGGGTTCAGAAATGCTCTCCTGAAGAGGCTATTCCTAATTTCAAGTGCCGCGTTGTTGCAGTAGACAGTGTTAATGAGGAAAAGAAGTTATTTCACTATGTTTTAGGACCAAAATTGATTTCGGACATTCTTCATTATGACCAGACTGATTTGCGTCCATCTGTTGGGGATTGTATCAAAATCCATTATTTCGTCAGAGAACTTGAGGACAAGAAGCATCCAGGCCGAAAGAAGAAAATAATTGAGGTTCTTAAATCGGAGGCAACAGATGAAGTTAATGAAAATGTGGTAAAAGAAATATCCGGTAGGCTTGAAGTAAAGTACAAGGGTTCAAATTATTATGACGATGATGACGAATACCGCGAAGAACCAGATTTTGCCTTTATTGCAAATACTTATTACGTTCATAAGTCCATTCTTAATAAGTACAACATTGACTCTGATTGCTATGTTAGAGCAAGAATAGTGTATACTGGAGATGGCAATTGGAAAGTTTTCGAGATAATTGACTAGCAACTATTCATTATAGAGTTTTGCCATATTGCAGGCAATTGTTTTCATCTGCTCAACCAGGTTTAAACCAGAACTAGGAAAGACACCGCTTGATTCCAGCACTACTATCTGATCCTGATAACTAGCCAGCAGACTGATTAGTTCATAATTGATTCTACATTCCAGGGAATAGAACTTCCAGTCTGCAAATTTAGGGTATTTCTCTCTGCATTTTTTTTGAAAATCTTCATCAAAGGCATCTTGTGTGCAGTGCAATTTCTTGCTTTCTAGATATGGTACAGCTGATTTCCTGACAGCAATTAAAATGTCTTCCACATCAGCATTTTCAAAGTGAGTAAGTCCCACGGACTCGTCAAATCTCCTCTTGATGTCTATTCCTGTTTCTTTGTATGGATACTTTTCCTGGTCTAGTGGCTCGAATTCGATAATTCGGTCTAGTGCCAGATTATAAAGGTCTACTTCGGCCTCTAAATCCCCAGCAAATGCCTTTCCAAGCAGATACCATCTGTCCAAATACTGCTTGAGCATATACGGGTAAACCAGTATATGCTGAATTGGTGCATCCGGAGACTTCTTGTAAGTTACCTTGATGCTTTGTTTATGGGATATAGCGTAGAGTAGTCTTCCCAGCAACCCTTCTTTCATCCTCAGACTGTCATTCTTGCTGAACATTATCATCGGCAGTTCATCTGGATCTTTCTCCAGATCCAGCTTCTTCTTAAGTACATCCAGCGACTGCAGATTGTCCAGCCCGTCAAATCCTCCCAGCACTTTCAGAGCCTCTCTCAAAACCTCTCTTTCGTCCCAAGTCAGTTCTTTGCTGAAAATAGGGGAACTTGGATCCTCATACCTTAAAAAGTACTTGTGCCCACCTGCCGGTACCCGAACTACTTTCTTCTCGAATATCCTCTCTATATCCTTGATATCCATTTGTATCTGTCTGAGCGTCACCTCAGGCAGTGTCATATCCCTTTTCCCGTCGGAAAGCTCACTATTAACCTTTCTTCGGATGGATTCTGAAGTATAAGACCCATTCGGGTTTGATAATAGTTCATCTATTACCTTGATTCTCAGGAGGGCGTGTTTTGTTAGTGGCATCTCTTTAACTTACTATGAAAGAAACTGAGTCTAAATAGTACAAAATGAAATCATACTAAAAGACGATTGTTTGAAGATAGATTCCTATTGCATATACATGTTTTAGCATCTGATATTAAATTATGATATGCTTCATCTCCCCATTTAATACTATCAGATGAAAAAAAAGGAAAAATAATAGATAGAGTTGTCGACTTATTTGCTTTAAAGTGACAATGGTCACGTGTTAATAAATCAAAACCAGCTCCTGATCCTATCCAAATATTATTAGTTATGATTGTTCTGTCATGAAAATCAGCATGGAATCTATTTGAAGAGTCTTTATTTGTCCTTATAGTTTCTAATTCGATTATAAGATTGGGCCTAATCCTACTTAGAAAGGTCTTAAGACTCTGAATGTCACTCTCACTCTGTCTTCCATGCATATAGAAAATTGTAATGTGATATGGTATAGCTAGACTATGAGGTAGGATTAACTCAAGAAGTTTGTACAAATTATTTCTGCATTTATCAAAAATATAATTATCTGTGATGATCATTGAATTATTGGCTTTTGATATGATGTATTTTATAAAGTCCCAGTCCCAATCTTGACCCTTAGAAATAGCTATACCATTATCTATAAATAAGAAGCAAAGTTGCGTGTAGTTCTTTGAATTAATGTTTATTATTCCATATTCCGAAGCTTTAATGGACAAATCTTTTTCGGAGATAAAAGTAGATGTAGGGTTATTGGCAAATAATGTATCCATATCTTGGAAATCCTGGGGTTTACAATCTATTTCGCATTGTTTGTTAGTTGCTTTTTTCCATAACAATTTTAGGTTATCGTCATCTTTCACTGCTTCATAAAACTGAGTCCAGGAACAGTTCCAGACAATTTTTGATCTTTCTAAAAAAGAGAATAGATTGATCCATATTTTGATTGATTCTGATTTGCCAAAATATTTTTGCGGGAATAGCAGGGGATTTTGTATAGAAAAATACTTCCAGAAAGCCAACTCGCAGAGAATACTTTTTTTGGTCGTCATTATTTCCCGATTTTAGTTTTTAATAAATCCATAGCTAGCGAATCAGCCTCATCATAAAAACCAGTCCCAAAAGGTTCGCTGAGCATTCCGTCATCTTTTATATATATGTTTTTAACTTGTTCATTATCTTTTCTAATATTCTTATCCGGGGAATCCATGTATACAATAGCAATGGAATTGGAATCTATTTGTTTATCAGCAATTAACGTTTGTAGTTTTCTTATAAGATACTCGCTATGAGTTTCAATCATGAAGTTTACATTATAGTTCAATGCATCAACAAACAATTCAGCCAGCTTAGATTGATAATTTGGGTGAAAATGAACCTCTGGCTCTTCAATTGCGATAGTATGATGTAAAATGAAATCTTCATTATTGGAAGTTCCATCAAGTGAAAATAATTGACTTGATTTTGTTTGAAGAATCAGAGTTTCAATTCTGAGGAGAATGTAAAACAATTGTGTGATGCCATATCCCTGTTCAGAAAGAAGTTCTTCTCTTCCATTATTCTTTTTAACAGCTATTGATACGAAACCTAGACCCTGTTTATCTATCTCTAATAATAGGGATTCACCAATTCCAAATAACTTAATCCATTTATTTACAAAAGTAAGTGGCTGGTATGAATCCTTGTTAAAAGGAGTATACTGTCTACTAGCCTCAAGGAAATCCTTTAATAGTTGAATAAACTCTCCTTTTTCTTCTAGAGAATAAGTCCTCCTGATTGGGATAGTAGAAGAACCTATATAAGTAATATTCATAGGTATTTCGGTTTCTAAAAGTTGTTCGCAAACTTTTCGGACAAATGTGGCAAATAATTGCCCAAGTCTACAATTAACTTTCTCAGGCAAACCGTCAGGACCATATTGAATATAATAGAAGTCATTCTTAGGCATTTCAGAACAAATATCCACCAGTAGATGATACAGGAGTTCAAAGTGATATGCTGCATCATGAGGGAATGGTTTTAGATAACACTCGATATAGTCTATCAATGTTAAACTTCTGAATTCTAAGAATCTTCCAAATTCGTTAGGCAAATAAGATGGGAATACACTATGATTTGCCTTGATGAAGGATAGCTCAAGATTCTTGAAATAGTCAATAAAAGAATTCTTATTACTGTTTTGATAGCACTCAAGTTCAAAGTCTATGCATTTACTGATTTTATCCTTTATCTTTTTATTCTTTGAAGTGGCTAGAACCTTTTTCTTGAGTATTTTGCGTATAGATTCGATATCCGTATCTAATTCTTCTAGAATAGGAATATAAAAGAGAATACCGGTTTCCTCATATTTTTGTATTGCTTTTAGAATACTGTCATTGCGTATTAATGATTTGTTAAGATCCTGATAATAGGAGTTTTTTAGGTACCATATATAGTCATTAATGCAGTTATTTCCATATGTGTTTAGAATTAAGCTCTCACATTCTTTGGCTTTTTTTTCTTCTTCCAAAACGCCGGTCATTAGAACATATCCGCTTAGATTATAGGTGTACTCAATATGAAGATGACGTAAGAAATTTGAGAGTAATAAGCATAAATTGCCCTTGTCTTTTATACTACAGTCCGCATTTCCAACGCGATAAAAAATCTCGCCATTAGCCTTAGCAAATGATACTTTCTTTAGATAGCCGTTCTTAAGTTTATCTTTTTTGCCTTGAGAAAAAACAAGCGTAATAATTACATTCTCTCCGAGTAGGTGCGAAAAAACATTAAACTCATACGTAATTTCCTTACTTTTACTAATATAATTAACAACTCTTGAAAAGTTGCCAAGAGAAATATTGGACGATAATGTAAAGTCTAATTTTTTATTAAAGATGTCTATATTAGTATCCTTAATTGTATCTTCTTGCAATTCTTTCAGGTAATTCTCCAACAATAATAGAGATTTTACGATGCTACTTTTTCCTGAACTGTTACAGCCAGTTAAGATGGTTAGAGGCTTTAAAACGATTGATGCGCCTTTAGTGTCAAACACTCTAAAATTTTTGAGTGTGAGTATTTTTTTGTCGTGTGCGTGTGTCATAATATTCAAAGTTAGAATTTTTTGTTTTCAGATAGCAAAAATAGCCGGTAAAAGCGAAAAAGATCTTCGCTGTGTTGTTGCTCTAATAAATAATTGTTTCCTTAATACTCTTTTCGTATCTTCACATATAAATCTTAATTGTCAGATGTTATGGACATTGTAAATGCTAGTGATGTGTTTTCACTAAATAACAGTAATCTACAAATTGTTGTGAAAGCTAGGGATTATGATTTCGGTAGAGATACGCGATTGCTAATACCATTTATAGCCTATCTAAATAAAAGCGGCAAGCGTAATAAAATGGGGCTGATTAATAAAGATGGGAGAGTCGTAGTAGAACCTATTTTTGACATTATTCTTGATGAATGCCATTCTTCTAGTGATATTGTTAGAGTTGGCACCTTATTTCCTTTTTCTTATCAATGTTCTAATGGCAATGTGGATGCGCATGTAAGATATAAGTATCGAGCCGTAAATAGTAAGGGAGACTTTCTTTTGGGTGATATGGATTTTGATGGGATACTTCCATCAGTCGAAAAGCTGCTCTTAACCGTCCATGATAGAGAAAAAGGATATGCTGTATATGATACAGCTGGTAATGAAATAGTCCCTTTTGGCAGATATTCTTGGATAGATGGCTTTGATCATGGATTAGCAAGGGCCAAACAAGGGAAAGTATCAAATGCTGTTATCAATGATACTAATAGATGGGGGCTTATTAATGATAGAGGGGAGGAAGTGCTTCCTTTGGAGTATAATAATATATGGAATTTCTTCAATAAAGGTAGATCGTCAACTAAAGTGTTTAAGGATGGTGTAGAATCAATCATCTACTTCAAGGACTTGACTCCAGATTTTAATAATTCTTTGAAAAGCGATTTTGACAATTGTGATACTTATGGGAATAACTATGGAGAGTATGAAGGCTCCTATGCGCAAGATGTAATGGGGTTTAGCGATGATGAAATTGCAGATGCTTTTGATGGGGATCCTGAAGCATATTGGAATATTGATTAGTTATTCTTTCGCCTGCCCTGCTGTACTAGAGTTTGTGTAAACAGGTAAAAGAAGATCTAACCATCCCAACTAATGAAAACAAAACACTGTCGAATCTGATTTGACGATATGTTGTTGATCTTTTGATGTTTAGCTGTTGTTGAAAGATAAATAATTGCTTTTCCTATCACCGATAAAAAGACTATCATTGTTAAGTGTGCAAATCAAATCCTGCATATCATGGATTAATAGCAGTGCACTTTTTTCAATATCGGAATTTGCTTTACTTTTAATATGTAGATTTCTTCCCTTTGTTATTAGATCATATCTGGAATTAAAATAATTAAATGTGTCCCCAGAATCTATTGCTTGATAATTGGTAAATATATTTCTATCATGTTCATTCAGATTGTTCTTGCTTGCAAGTACTATAGTAACATTCGGCGGACATCCAATGCTCTTTTTTAGTTCACGCTTGATATGCTCTTTGGCTTCAGGAGAATGATATGATTCTTTGGCTGTAAAAATCACAATATTGATAACTGTGTTTTTAACATTTGAGGACAAGTTCTTCAATAATTGAATAATGTTAAAATCATTTATTTCAGGACTAGAAAGGCAAAACTGATCTACTACGATTATGTCGGTAAGTGGCATCGCATACGTTTTAATAAAATCCCAGTTTTTCAACTTTTTAACTTCTATGTTTTCAGTAAATTGATAATCGTTGAAAAACAGCTTGGATAGGGTTTCTACCTCATTTCCAACACTTGATAGTAATATGCATCCTCTTTTAATGATTTTATCACTCTCCGAATCGTCTATTAAATATAATGCAGATAGGTGATCTGTCTGGAAAGAATTATAACTATTGCCTTTAATTGGCCTATCCGGGAACAAAGAATCAGAAAAGCATATACTACTTTTAAGCCCGTCAGTCATTGTTCTAATCCAGCTGGAGAATTCTGGACTATTCAATAGTGTATCTTTTTTACAGTTAATAATAATATTGTTCTTCTGGTTCTTAAGCATTCGTTTGCAATCATCATATCTATTGTCATGAACAGATTTGATGAAAGAAATCAAATTAGCTTTGTCGATATAGATGTTCATTGTTAGAATAATTCTAGGGCTAAACGGGAGGCTTCGTCATAAAAACCATTTCCGAAGGATTCGCTGAGAATTCCATTCTCCTGGATAGTTATGTTCCTGACTTGGTTGCTACCATCTCTTTTCTTTTTGTCAGGGTGATCAATGTAAGCTATAGATATTACTGAAGAATCGACTTCCTTTTTTGCAACCATTACTTGTAATTTCCTTATGAGATACTCACTATGAGTTTCAATGATAAAATTAATCTTATGATTTAGATATGCGTCGATAAACATATCAGCAAGCATTGATTGAAATTTAGGGTGGAAATGGATTTCAGGTTCCTCAATAGCTATTGTGTGATGGACAAAGTCAGTTGCTTTATAAGGTTTATATACATAATTTTTGTCATCTTGCGTTTTTAAAATCAAAGTCTCTATTCTTAATAAAAGCGCAAAAAGCTGTGAAATACCGTATCCTTCTTCGGATAAAAGACATTTTTTCCCATTATTTTTATTAATTGTTATTGAAACTCCATAACCTTTTGAAGTGGATTTTACACTTATATAGTTTCCTATTTCAAATATTTTTACCCATTTGTTCATAAATGTATCAGGCATATAGTTGGCGTTTTTTTTCTTGGACTGTAACCTCTTTGCCTCAAGATACTCTTTTAAGCTTTGTGTAAATAAATCGTTATTGTCTAATGGGTAAAACCTTTTTATGGGAACAATGGAAGATGAAATATAGTGAATATGCATTGGAATTTCTATGGTTAAAAGCATCTCGCACATATTCTTTGCAAATTTGGTGAAAGCTTCAGCCCGTTTACAGTGTAGACTAGGAAATCCCATAACATCATGAACATTGCAGTATTTTGAGAAATCAGGATCTTCTTGCGTAAGGTCGGCTAATAATCCGAAGAGTGTTTCAAAGCTATGTCTATTTTCCCATTTATTAATGCGTTGATTTTCTTCTTCTTTTGTTTCTTTTCTCATGAGATCCTTTTCCACATCATAATATTCAGAAGATCCTTCAGATGCATCAAAATAATAACCAATTATGCAATCTGAAATATTGAGATCATCGCGAGATAATAGGAAAGGAGGATTTCCTCCGCCATAGAACAAACGATGGGTGCCTGGATTGTTCTTTTTAATAAAATCTTCCTCCAGTTTCTTGAAGTAGTTCAAAAATGAAGGTATTTTACTTTCTTTAAAAAAATCTACTTCTTTATCTATGCATCTTTCACATATTTTCCTAAATTTCTTATTTAAGGTGTTGCTGATTTTTAACTTCAATAGTTTATCAATATCACTTGCTTTATTGAGTTCCTCTAAAATAGGTAAATAGAATAATATATTGGTATCTTCAAATATACTAAGTGCCTCGAAATTATTGTCATTAAGAATATATGAATCTTCGCGTGAGAAAGGAGAGTTCTTTAAATACCACACTACATCTTTTAACGAGTCTTTTCCATACTCCTCTTTCAATAAGTCTATTTCTTTTTTGAGTTCCTCTATTTGTTCTGTTGTGTAATCTGCTTCAGGGTTTAATAAGTAATCTTCATGTATTCTTATTGCATTTTCAAGTTTTAGGTATCTTGAAAATGCATTGATTAATAAATTAAGATTACCCCGGTCAGAAAAATCAAAATGTCGAGTGTCTATAATTGATGATTGATATAAGATTTCTCTCTTTTCATTTGCAAAAGAGATGTACTTGAGGTAACCATTCTTAAGCTCATCCTCGCTTTCGGTAGAAAAAATCATTGTTATCACAACATGCTCACCTAGCATATGTGAATAGGTGCTAAACTCATATGTTACATCTTTGCTCTTGCTTTTTGAATTGAGAATATTGTTGAAATTTCCTAATAAATTATTAGGAAATGTACTGAAATCCATTTTCTCCCCAGAAATATTAAGAGGCTCTTTTCCAGTAACATCTTTATTGAGCTTGTCTAGATAGGATTCTATCAGTACCAATGATTTAACAATAGAACTTTTCCCGGAGCTGTTGCATCCAGTTAGGATTGTAATAGGACTAAACTCGATTGATGCTCCTTTTGCATCAAAAACCCTAAAGTTTTTGAGGGTAAGCGTTTTATTATCTCTAGATTTTTTCATGGTTATCAAAATTAGTAATTATTTTTCTTTTGACAGCTGCAAAATTGATGCATATAGACGAATTTGTTTTTCGTTGTCACATTTGTTCTAATCATCAGGAAGGTACTCCCCATCCAAAGCAGCATCTTCTAGGCGGTCATAATCAAGATTGCCTTCATCATCATAACTGTCGTTGATGCTAAAATAATCGCTTGAGCTGTCATATTCTTCATCTTGATAATATGACATTTGAGATCCGTATGTTCCTCTAACTGGCAAGGATGGGTTTAAATCGTGGAAGTAAATGCGCTGGGTTTCTCCGTTTAGTTCAACTGTCGTTGAAAATCTATTCTTGCCTAAGAAACCGAAGATGTCATCGTATATTAACGGAAGAACCTCAATTCCATCCTCATTGATAATTCCCCATTTTGCATACTTCTCGGGGTGATCTTTCCTGTCCTCGTTAATATGTCGTTGAATATTGTCTTTGCCAGTGATGCTTTTTTCAGAATCAAAAAGGTCTACAATAGCAATTGTGGAGCCCGCCCTTCCGGATTCTCCATGTGTTCTTACTCTGGCTAATCCCGAATCAAAGCCGTCGATCCAGCCGTATTTGCCAAAAGGAACGATTACTTCTCCATTAATGTTTGTTACGCCCCACAGATAGTCTTGATTTTGAACAACAACTACATTTCCGTATCGTGTGGTTTTCTTCATATCCTTTAGATCGACAATCTCTTTGTGCTCTAATTTGGTTATGGAATCAGCTGCGTCAGAGAGTTTGTTCTGAAAATCCTCCTCGATTCGTGAGACTTCGTTTGCAACTTGTTGGAGTTTGGTTGACATATCAGTGTTCTATATTGTCCAGGGCTGAATTTTTTGTTTTTCTTTCTATGACAAATTTATGCAATATCTACGAATTCTATGTTCGTATGGGCGGAAATGAGATGCTAGAAAGTACGGGGAAGGGAATAAAGAAATCGCAGGTATTTGTTAAATTTGTAGAGAACGAACGAAGGTATGACAGGAATAGTGTATTAAAGAATGAAAAGTATGGATCAATATGATATTTATCACGACAAGAATATAGATGTCAGATGTATTGATGTCATTAACGGCATGAAGGTTTTGTTGCCGTTGAAGCTGAATTTCAGCAATGTGGAGTTTGCCGGGTTCGAGGTGGATGATCCGGGAAAGTACGATGAGGAGAAGAGTTTCGATTGTCGCGGATGGAAATTTACGCTTAGGACGTATATTTGGACAGATTATGAGGAAAGAAATGGAGCTTTGGACCGGTTGCACGAGGGTGAAGCGTTAAATGGTCTTGAGTGGGATAAATTGGAGAAGGAGAATCGGCGAACCGTCAGGCGCAAGTATGAGGTATGCTGGCAGTTCTGCGATAGATGGGGGAATCAACGATCATATAGTCTCAATTGTTTTAGCCTTCAAGGGCCGTTGAACTTGGAGTGTGAAGACTATGGGGAGTTCCAGAAGTGCAATTTCCGCATCCTCCTGGTCCCGAGTGAATGTTGTTTGATCCCGGGTGCTGTGCAATGGGGAGATTACTTTGTGATTGATGACGAAAACAAAGACAAGAAAGAAGATAGCCAGGTTAAATTTCTGTTTGAGTTTCGTCATCCGGATCTGATAAGAGTCAAGTCATACCGTCTTATCGGCGAAGAGGAACTGAAATGCGAAGAAGACGAAGAGGAATCGGATTCTGACGATGAATCAAATTGCAAAGGGGAGGAGCAAAGCCGCTGCTGATGTGGAG
>JAEEGL013547857.1_pt1 | contig 12526 bp, 9 predicted proteins | sample 9134231 | NCBI WGS metagenome assembly JAEEGL01 (sample SAMN16246548, study PRJNA631951) | gut metagenome | biome: gut microbiome; feature: rumen; material: fiber-attached | host: Bos | place: Iran: Karaj | collected 2018-10
CTTCCTCTCCTTTATCTTCTTCGGGGCGGTTATGACGCATATCGTCATAATACCTCCGATAATCACAAGCGCCGACAGTCCGATGGTCGCGTCCAAACGGCGCACGATTACGATCGCGAGCGCGACGACCGTGCACAAGAACATCAGTCCGCAACCCGTTTTCATCAATTTACCGATACCGCGTCCGCTTGCGGCGGTCACGATCCCACCGATCACCGCAAAAAGCGCAAGCACGGCGGAAGCAAGTACGGCGGCATAACCGATCAAGTCGAGCATATCGGTTATTTCACCCGCCAAAATATCGAAAACACACGTTACCATGTCTTTTCCGTCGTAAGCGGAAAGCAGACTGGCAAGCACGGTATTCTCCGTTTTCAAAAAGTATCCTACCACGCCGAGCGCGATATAGATCAATCCAAAGATGATGACGACGACCGAGCGACCTACGCCGCAACGCGCCGGACGGGGTGCGTCGACTTCTTTCCTTTCGATCTCGGCATACGTCTGCGCGGGCATCTTGGCGCGCGCGGCCTCGTACCGTTTGTAAAAGTCGCTCTGTTTATAATCCCTGTATCCGATGAATCCGAAGTCTTCGGTCTGTTCGGTTATGGGCGCATCGTTTCTGTCCACCGTCATATTCTCCTAAAAATCAATATTATCAAAGCCGTCCAGGCCGTAATAATGCAGAGCTCTGTAATCGTCCAAGCCCATATCGCTGTACCCGTACGAGGGACGGGATTGGCCGGAGACGCTCATGTTCATGTTCATTTTCATATTCATATCCATGGTCGCAGTCGGCATCACCGTTCCGATGAAAGGCGCGGGAGCGGGCATAACGCCGTTTACTCTGCCGTACACAAGTCCGGTTGCGGGCCGTTGCGTTTGAGATTGGCGCGGATTGCTCTTTATCACTCTGCGATACATTTCCGTTCTCCTATTTTTTCTTTTTTCCCACGCAAGCGGATAAGATCATCGTCAGGATGGGCACGATGATCAGCGCGTAAAGGCCGTATCCACTGTATAGCGTATATCCTTCGTCCACTCGCGGCAAACCGTATTCGCCGAGAGCCTTCGGGAAAACCAAACTGCAGAAATCGCCGAATCCGACCTGAGCTTTAACGCCGATCAGACCGATAAGCGCCGCAACCAAGCAAATCAACGTAAGTAACGCGACCATGCCGAAACGAGCGCGTTTTTTGCCCTTTTTGTTCGTCGCGAGAGCAACGATGGCTACGATAACTTGCACGAACGAAAACAGCGTTGCGAGCACGCCGCCGGCGGCAAAAACGATCAGCATGATCTGCGCCGTCATATCGGTGTGCATGGAATAATCCAATTTCGACTGCATACCGATCCCGGCGAGTTCTCCGAACAATCCGTCGAGCAAAGACACGGACTGGGCGTCGCCGCCTGCCGTTTCTTTGAAGAATACGGAGATTGTCGTACCGATCGAACCGATATCGAAGCATCCGAGAGCGATCACGGCCAAAACAAGCGCGTTCAGGATCAGGATCAGCACGAGCGGAAACACTCGCATCGTCGCAACCCTCTTTTCTTCCTTCTTCGGCTTTACTTCTTCGCGTCGAACGGGAAAGTCGTAAGAAGCGGTCTGAGCCGTCGGATACAACTCGCGGCGAAGTTCGTTCGCCATGCGCTCGACTTCGTTTTTATAATATACGTCGCCTTCCGAATTGTATACGGAAAAACCACGCATGGGAGCGTTTTGAGAAAAGGTGGGGGTATACTCTACCGCTTCGTTTTTCCCGCTGTTTCTTTTCATCATCTACCTCAAATAAAGTCGTCTCCGGAGAAATCTCCGAAATCGTTATATCCCTGATCGTGATACATGATCGGTTCTTCTTGCGTCGCGTACGGTACCATGGCTATCGGTTGAATGATCGGAGTCAACTGAATAAAGCGAGGCGGCAGGTTGCCGTTCGGCACGTTATTCATATACCCGTAATTCATCGGCTGTTGCGGATAGTAGCCGTAAGGCTGTTGTTGCATCATCATTTGCTGACGACGCATCATTTCTTGCTGTCTGAGGAGCGCTTCCTCTTCTTGTCTCTTTCTCGATCTTCTCGACATTGTTTCCTCCGAAAGCGAAATGAGAACTATTTCTCTTTGTAGTGGTACACAACGATGGGTTGCGTAATTTCACGACCGCGCAACTTTCTTTCCAGCAAGAAGAAGGAAAGGATCAATTCGATCAGCGGCATACCGAGCATAATGAGCATTCCGTATCCGGCGGTAAAGCCTCCCGCTTGGGTAACTCCTCCGATCAAGAAATTAACGATACCGGAAAAGTCCATCGCGGCGTCGACTTCCGTCGTGGAAGCAAAGCATCCGAACATGACGATGGCTCCGCATAAAAAGAGAATTAAATTCTCGATGCCCGTAAAACGGAAGATACGTCTGTCGTTGGAAGCAAAACAAATCAAAGTTTGGATCATCAATACGAGCGTCAGCAAAGCGTAAATGATGATAAAAACGGGATAAACCATGATAACGATGGGCGCGATGGTATCGGTCATACCGACTTCGGTTTTGGATATCTGAGTGTCGTACCAGGGCGACTCACCCAGTTCCAAACTTAAACCGAACTTGCCGGCCACGAATTTGATCCACCCGAACAGCGGATCGCTCAAATTATACAGCGTGCCTTCGAACTTAGCGGCACCCGCTTCTTCGCCTTCGGCTGCGGATCCCTCGGTTTCTTCTTCGCCTTCGCTTTCGCTGTCTTCGGCATCGTCTTCATCGGCCCCGAGCACTTTAAATGCGGAAGCGTTTTCGGCCTCGGCGTCTTCGCCTTCGGATTCCTCTTCGCCCTCGCCTTCGCTTTCCGCGGGCTCGTTCGCATTACCGTTATCTTTCGCCTTGGCTTCCGTTTCCATGCAAAGAGAGACGTACTGTCCGACGTCGATAGGAAGACTGGATTGCACCATAGGAAGAACGAACGGCGCGGCTAACGCCACGATCAAAACGATATACAGCAGCCACATCAGAAAACCGACGGGCTTGCGGCAGAATTTCATTTTTTGAATATCGGCGGCAAAACTGGCGTCGACTTCGGCCCCCTCGATCTTGCCTCCGACGAGCTGATCGGCGTTGTTATATTGGACCGATTTTTTGCCGTGCATGGGAGAGGCTCCGCCTTCCGAAGCAAGGAGACGAGCGTTTTCCATCGCATACGTCTGTCGCGAGGTCATTACCTTGCGATAGTCTTTGTCGGCTTTTCTTTTATCTTGGGCTTTAGTCACGTACTTCGATGCCATGTCTCCACCTTTTTTGTTCGACGTATAAAATTTATAATATAAATATTATACTACACGATGGTATTGTAACATAGGCAAAAAAAAATATCAATACCTAATCAAGAATTTTTTTGCAAAGATATGGAAAAGTTTTATAAAACAAAAAGAAAAATATCTTTTTATTTGTCGTTTTTACGGGATCAAGTTGCGCAGATATTCGATTTTCGGCTTGCCATAAACGTCTAACTCGGTTTCCGGAACGGAAAACTTACGTTTTTTGTAAGAAAGCAGCGAAAAATCGAGAGTCAAAATCGGCGTCACCGCCGTAAGAATACAACCGGTATAAATGGGGGTCGTACCGGCAATAAAAGCGCACAGAATTATGCCGATGGCACAGATAAGGCGAACGAAAGAAAGACCGCCGAAACCAATCTTTTTATAGGTGAGATCCTTCCTCCTTTTTCCGCACATCGCACAGATCGACAAAACGAGCGAAACCAAAGAAAACAGTACGTAAACGGCGGACAAAGCGGCGATAACGTACACGAGAATATTACCGTCTTCGGCCAGCGCGCCGGGCAACGCGTTTCCCCTGCCGATCACCGCCGAAAAGGCATCGGTAAACATCACTTTCTCACCGAACGCATAGAGGTATTTTTTTACGAAAGAAACCTCGAAAAACGACGTTGCGGCATAAACAATTTCTATCAAAGAAATGATAAAAATCAAGATTAAAAAGAAAATTCTGCGCGTAAAAAATCCGGTAACAGTCACCGTTCTCGGCGGATTTTTGGGAAAAACGGGCGCGACGAAATCTTCTTTTTCCGTGCGGGATAAAAAGCTGTCGACGTTTGCCGTCAACGTTCCTCTGCCCCGCATATAGTCGGAGTGATAATGACTGGCCAGCAGATCGAGATTGCGTATAAAATCTGCGTCGGAAAGAGCGCGATAATCAACGTATCTGCTGTTTTTGTATTTAGGCTCGTCCATTTTTACCTCCGCTTAAAATATAAAGGAGCCGTCATCGACGCCTCCTTCCTCCAACGATATTTATCGAAAAACTATCATTACGGACCCGTTATGAAAACGAATGCGCACGCTGTCTCAGCCCAAGAAAAAGTATACGGCATGCGCAGCCGCAATGAACAAAACGAGCAATAAGAACAGCACCCATCCGCCTTTGGACTTTCTACCGCGGATCAAAAGAACGAGACCTTGAATAAACGCGGCCGCCGCAAGAATGATAAACACGGCGCAAAGGATGGGATAGATCATCTCCATGAATTCAATGGAGCCGAAGCTGTTGATGAAGTACATGATGCGATCGAACGGAATGCCTCCGCCTATCAGCACTTCGCTGATCGTTGCCGTCTTGTAGAAAGAGCAGAACAGAATGATCGCGGCAAGGAGCATTTCCAAAAATCCGAGGAAACGAATACCGCCCTTCTTCTTTTTCTTCTTTTCGGGCTCGAAAGTAAGAGGTTCTTGATCGTATTCTTCCTCTTCTCCCGGCGCGTCGGGCACGAATTTATACAGCATGCGCGGCTGATTGGGATCGTATTGATAAACCGGCTGTTGGCTGTTCAAATAAGGCACGATAGCCAAAGGTTGCACGTTGAGCGCGGCGGAATTACCATCCGGATAAGGAGCGCCGGGATAAGACGCCACTTTATCTCCGCGACCGAAAATTTCTCTCTCGGCGCGCAATCTTTCTTCTACGGCGCGCTGAATACCCTCTCTTTCGGCATCGTGTTTGGCCTGCTCGTACTGAGTGATACGTTCGGTCTCTTCTTTGATCTTTTCCATCGCGGCGCGTTCGGAAGATTCCCGCTCCAAACGAATACGGTCTTCCGTGCTTTGTTCGGCGGCGATGACTTTCATAACGGCCCGTCTGGCGGCGTCCTTTTCCACGGCGTCCACCGACTCGGCCAAAGAACGATTGGCTTCTTTCTGAATTTCGGCGCGAGCGAGATTGATCCTCTCTTCCGCGGCCTGCTCGATACCGGCACGCTCGGATACGATCTTCTGCGCGGCGGCATACAAGGCTTTTTCACGTTCAATACGGAGCGTTTCTTCCGTTTCGCGCGCTTTACCGGCAATGGCTTCTTCCGCTCTGCGTTCCGCTTCGATAACGCGTAACGCCGCGTCGCGCGCGGCCAGACGCTGAATGGCATCGATATCTTGTTCGCGCTTGATCGCTTCTTGCGCTTCGATCTGTGCTCTTTCGTCAGCAACGCGTTCTTCCACCAAACGGACGAGTTGCATATCCTGCACTTCTTTCCGTTCCAATTCCGCTTGGGCCATTTCGGTCGCCATCGTCTCGCGGAAGCTCTGCGCTTGCTTCGACTTACTCATGACGTTAAGATATTCGTTTCTCGGACGTCTTTTTCCGCAACGCAAGCATTTTCCGGCAACGATCGGATTCACCTTGCCGCAATACGCGCAAATGTATGAAAGCTGTTCTTGCCCTACGCTGGCGTTGAACTGTGCGGTCCGAACCGGCTGGTTCTTATCGGTCATGTTCGTATCTGCCATCTTATTCTCCTTAAATATAAGAATATCCGGAGCTTCTTCGGGACTGGCCCAAAGTAAACCTTGTCTTTTACATTATATATGCAAAAGATTTTTTTTTCAAGAGGTTTTTCAGAAAAAAGAGGTAAATATTTACAATATCCTCTTTTTACTTTTTATTAAAGCTGTCCTTCAACCCGACGATACGGTAAAACAGCAATCCGTTCTCCGTTTTTTCAGCCAGCTTATAGTACGCCGAACGCATGAACTGAAAGCAAGAACCGACGTCTTTTTCCATGATCCACGGTTCGATCAAAGCGCCTTCCGTCACTTCGAGAGAATTCGGGTTGATCCTGTCGTCGAACTGCTTGTTTCCGTCAACTTCGTCGACGAGGAGACTTTCGTACTTATTGAGCGTCGCTTTGACGGCGCCGCTCTTCGGAACCCATTGCACCACGCCTTTTACCTTGATGCCGGCGTTTGCGCCGCCCTCTTTTGAATCGGGAATGAGATTGCAGCGGACAAGCGTAACTTTTCCGTCTTTTTCTTCGTGCGAAACGTATTCCAGAATATAGGCGCCCTTCAAACGAACCATACCGCCCGGAACCAATCTGTGATACTTCGGCGGAGGAACGACGGCAAAGTCGGCCCTTTCGATATAGATTTCTTTCTCGAAAGGAATGGTATGCGCGCCCTGTTCCGGATGGTTGGGGTTGTTAAGCACGGTGATCTCTTCCGTACCTTCGGCGTTTTCGATGATAACGGGTAGCGGGTCTTCCACGGCCATCACACGATCGGCAGTATCGTTGAGCACGTCTCTTACGCAATGTTCGAGTACGGCGGGGTCCACTTCGCTGTTGGCTTTGGCTACGCCGACCATCGCGCAGAATTCACGAATGGCCTGCGCCGGATAGCCGCGTTTTCTCATGCCGCTGAGGGTAGGCATACGGGGGTCGTCCCATCCGGTCACCACACCGGTGTCGACCAGTTTTTTCAGATACCGTTTGCTCATGATGGTGTTTTTGATATTCAAACGAGCAAATTCGTACTGGTGGGGAGGATTGGCGAAGCCGCAATGCTCCGTCACCCAATCGTACAGCGGACGATGATCTTCGAATTCCAACGTGCAGATAGAATGCGTTACGCCTTCCAACGCGTCCTCGATGGGATGAGCGAAGTCGTACATGGGATAAATAAGCCACGCGTCGCCGGTATGATGGTGCGTAGCGCGTAAAATACGATAAATGACGGGGTCGCGCATGTTCAGGTTGCTGCTGGCCATGTCGATCTTGGCGCGGAGCACCTTGCTTCCGTCCGGGTACTTTCCTTCTCTCATCTCGGTAAAGAGGCGCAGATTCTCTTCCACGCTACGGTTACGATAGGGACTTTCTTTGCCCGGTTCGGTCAGACTGCCGCGGGTCTCGCGGATCTCATCTGCGGACAGATCGCATACGTACGCGTCTCCTTGGCGGATCAGCTTCAGCGCGAGTTGATACGTCTCTTCGAAATAATCGCTGGCGTAGCACTCTTTGTCCCATTCAAAACCCAACCAACGAATATCTTCTTTAATGCTTTCCACGTACTCGACGTCTTCTTTGGTGGGGTTGGTATCGTCGTAACGAAGATTGCATTTGCCATGGTATTTTTCTTTGATCCCGAAATTGATGCACAGACTCTTTGCGTGGCCGATATGGAGATAGCCGTTCGGCTCGGGCGGAAATCTGGTCAATATCTCTTTGTGGACGTTGTTTTCAAGATCGCTTTCGACGATCGCTTCGATAAAATTGTTTGCCATATATCTTTCAAAACCTCGTTATCGCCGCCGTTTCTACGGTGGCGAAGTGTTATTTTTTTCTTTTATTAAAATAAGTAAGCGGAGTCATTCCACTCCGCATCCCGACAACGGCGCGCCTGTCGGACGACCCGACGGCGCTTCCGTTTTACTTATCGTTCGGCCCGAGACCGCCTTATTGCTTATCGATGATCTGATAGTATTTATCGGCCAATTTACCGAGATAATCGGTCAAAGCCGCTTGACAGGTAGGATCGTCCAACGCGGCCAGCGCTTGGTCGAGCAAAATACCCATGTTTTCCAAGTCTTCGGGATCGGTGTTTTCGTCGTTCAACGCGTTTTCGCAAATATGCAAAACGCTATCCACCCATTCGTACGTTTCCTCTTGACTCATGTCGGTAAAGTCGACAAGGGGCGCCGGTTCTTCGTCCGGTTCTTTCGCAGGTTCTTCTTTCGGTTCTTCTGCTTTTTTGATGAGATCTTTTATCATCTCTTCGTTTTCGAGAGCGTAAAAGACGAAATCTTCTCTTCCGGCGGAATCGTTAAGCAACGCGAGTTGTTCGGGAGAAAGATTGTTTTTCTCCTCTTCCGGTTCCTCGACGGGCTCTTCTTCTGCGGGTTCGGTAACGCCCGCTTCTTTCAAAACGTCGTCGACGGAAGGCAGACCGTCCGGTTCTACCGTCTTGGGAACGGTAATGACCTCGATCATGTCTTCGTCCAAACGTCCTGCAAGCAATTCTTCCACGCGTTTATTGATCTCGGCGAGGTTATCGCTGACAAAGGCGTCCTCTTCCTTGTCCATAACGACGACGCGTTCGTCCAAGATCTCGCAGAAACTGGAGTACGCCATAGACAAACGACGGATCTTTTTGCCGTAAACGATATCGAGCGACAGATAGAAAATGATGAAAACGCCGATGGGGATGATCAAAAATTCCAACGCGAGGATGATACCGGCGACGGAGCTGGTATCGAGAGCGTTGGGATCGAACTTGGTGCAATAATAAAAACCGAGCAATCCGATCAGGACCCAAATGATGGTACCGAGAATAACGAACAGGGACTTACCCAAAGTACGCTTTCCGCTGAATTCTCCGGAAGAAAGTACGTTCCTGGCCGGGAAATAATCGGAAGGGACGCCCACTCTTTGATCCATAAAGACCGACCAACCGGAGGACACGGCGTCGGGATGCTTTTTTAACTCGTCGTAAACAACGTCCACGTTCTCGTCGGTGATCGGCTCCATAGAAGCGATCTTTTTGGAACCGGCGATAAGCAGCTTGGTATACTTGGCAATTCTCCCCGCGGAAGAAAGACCGAGGCAGATAAGGAAGAGTACCAACAGCAAGATCCCGCCGATCACGCCCAACTTGACGGATACGTCCACGTTCGTCAGAAAGGCATTGCCGAGTTTGTCGAAGAGTTTATCAAGGATGTCGTACATGTCGCTTTTGCTCCTGAATCCGGATTATGAAATAATTATAACATAAAATTTTTTTTTTGCAATATGTTTTTCGTTTTTTACCCAAAAGTCGACGAAAAAAGCCCTCGAACGACCTAAAAACAGACGACCGCGCCGGTGTTGAGATTATACAAAAACGCGACGGAAACGGGCTTTTTCAAAATTTCTTCTACAGCTCGTTTGTACAGTTTTATTTGTTCCGAGTACCTTTCTTTCAGTTTTTCGGTACCTGAACGGCTCATTTTGTAATCCACAAGCATATACGTGCCGTCCGGCAATTCCACAAGCAAGTCAATAACGCCCTGTATCAGTATTTTGTCCGCGGCGCCTTCGTACGGATAGGCGTATGCGATGAACGGATATTCTCTGTGGCAGACGCACGAGCGAACGGAAGCCATTTCCGGAGCGCTAAGTACGGCCCTGATCTTTTCGTGATCGACAAGCGCGGCTTCTTCCTCGGACAAAAGACCTTCTTTGACAAGTCGTTCCGTTTCGAAGCGCACCTCTTCCGTCGTCCGCGCCGAAAAGTCGATGTATCTCAATACGGCGTGCATGGCGTTGCCGCGCAAGACGTTTATATCGTCGTCGTCCTTCTTAATAAATCTCACGGCCGGGTCGCGTTCTTCTTTCTGCAAAATTCCGGAAACGCTGGTCTTAGCATACGTCGTCGTCCCCTCGGGGTACGGGTAGGGCTTTTCCAAAGAAGAAAGATCCAACGTCTTCGCCTCGAAGTTCGGGCGGTCGATACTTGTTTGCCCCGGCTCGGGCAACGGATAAAAATATCTGTCGAATTCGCCGTTTTTGCGCCTTGTCAGCATCAGCCAGTCCATCACGCACGCGGCGTCCTCGCCTTCTCCGTCGAATTCTTTTTCCTCGCCGATCAAGATCAGTTCTTCCTGCGCTCGCGTAAAAGCGACGTATGCCAAACGCAATTCGCCCTCTTTCTCTTCTTCCGCTTTTTTCATTTCCATAACGTACAGCGGAAAGGTCTTTCTCGTCGAACGTCCCTCTTCGTCGAAGCGATTGACGGCGACGCCCAATTCTCTGTCGCACAAAATTTGCTTGCCGCCGCTTCTGCCGCCCGTTCTTCTCGAAATATAGGGCATGAATACGACAGGAAATTCCAAACCTTTACTGCCGTGCGAGGTGATAAGCGTGACCGCGGACGGCGGCGCCGGAGGCGTATTGCCATCGTAAATTTCGTCGTAATACTCCACGAACTCGCCGATACTCATTCTGCCCGCCTGTTTTTCCACAAACAAAACGAAAGCGTTGATCCGGGCGATACAACCTCTTTTCATCAGCGCGGCGTCGAATCCGCTTTTGACGATCTCTCGCATCAGATCGGCGATCGTCATATATTCGGCGCAAAAACGCCACCTTTCCGTTTTCCGCAAAAAGTCCTCTTTTTTTCGGACGAGCTCTTCTTCTCCGTCGTACGTTCTCACGGCTTCCGCAAAAGAAACGTCGGGGGAGAAAAGACGTATCTTCATCAATTCTTCCGACCCGAATCCGAATATGCCGCTCGTGAGCACGTTGACCAACGGAATATCGTTTTCATCATTCAAAAGGATCCTCAAACAGTCGATCAGGGCTTCCCTTTCCGGGAAAACATCCTTTTTCTCTTTGGCAACGTAGTAAGGAACGTTTCTCTTTTTCAGTTCTTCTGCGACGGACGAGATCATATCGTTGGTACGAGCCAAAACGGCAATATCTTTATATTTCCATTTTTTTTCTCTTATCATCCGCTCTATTTCCGCCGCGATGAATTCGGCGTCTCTGTCTCTCTTCTTTTCTTTCGGCGCCGTCTTGACGCGGTAGATACTGCCCCGTTCGACGGGTGAGCCTTCCGGCTCTTTGGGATAGGTATAAACGCGCACGGCTGTGTCGATCCCCTTTTTATGCAAACCGCCCCGAAGCATGGCTTCCGCGCGGTAATTTACCCCGCCGAAACTCTCCGTCATCACTTCGGAAAAGACTTCGTTTGTAAAATTCAGCACGCCGTCGCAAGAACGATAGTTGTCGTTGAGCGTGCGGTTGGTCCCTTTGTCCGGCATACCGTCGTAAAGGTTCTTTCTTTCGTTGAATATCCGCGGTTCGGCGTAACGGAAAAGATAAATAGCCTGTTTGACGTCGCCGACGGCAAACAGATTATCGCCCCGACCGATACCTTTTAGCAGCGCCTCCTGCAGATAGTTGGTGTCCTGATATTCGTCGATAAAAATATAGTCGTATTTTTTGCTGATCTCCGCGCGCAAGTCGTCCCGCCGCAAAATAGCCAACGCCGCCCGCTCCGCGTCGGTAAAGTCCACGACCGAACGCGCCTTCTTCCTTGCCGCGTATTCTTTTTCGTTCTCACGATACAATTCTATCAGAACGTCCGTGATAAAAGCCGGCGAACGGTCGGAAAAATAAAGTTCCCGCGTTTGATCGGCTTCTTTCTTCATTTCTCTTGCGGCGGATATGATGGAATTGAGCAATTCCTTCAAATAACGGGACGTCTTGCCCTTCTCCACCACGTTGTCCGGATAAGCCCGCGGCGTTACAAGTCCCGACGCTTCGGTAAAGTACTCTCCGATCCCCCCCTTCGCCGCGCGTTCGCAACGCAGACGGATATCCCGGAACATTTCGTCGTTTTTGTCGGAAAAACCTTCTTGCGCCTTCAGCTCGAATGCCTCGTCGCATTTTGTCGCCAGTCGAGCCGTCTTACGACGAACGCGAGACAAATAAAACTTTTCCGCGACGGCGGGACCGTTTTCGGTGTTTTCCAAAAACGCGGCCGGGTCTTCTTGCGAACTGAGGAAGGTACGAAGAGCGGCAACGGCGTCTTTAATGCCGTCCGTTTTCCGTCTGCGGGAAAAATACTCCAACGTCTTCAAAAAGTTTTCTTGCCCTTCCGCCACTTTGCGTTCTATCACGCGGTCCATGCATTCGTCCCAAAGTTTTTCTTCTTCGTCCTCGTCCAAAATGTTGCACGACGGGTCGACGCCGACGACGGAGAAGTATTTTTTCATCAAAGAAAAACAAAAGCTATTGATGGTGCAAACGTCGGCGAACGGGACGTATTCCAATTGTTTGCGGATAGCGTCGGACGTTTTGCCAAACGAAAGACGCTTATACATTTTTTCCACCAGTTTGGTCTTCATGTCCTGCGCTGCGGCGCGGGTAAAGGTCATGACGAGAATGCGGCGAATATCCGCGCCCTCTTCCAGCATACGGATGATCTTTTCGATCAGCACGGTGGTCTTACCGCTCCCCGCGGAAGCAGAGACGAGAACGTTTCCGCGAGAAGACAAAACGGCTTTTTGATCGTTACTCCATTCCATTTTGTCCCTCCTCCGCATAAAACGTCGTCTTGTTTACGCCGGTCGGTTTTTTCCGTCCGCTCACGTCTCCGCACAGCTGCCGGTAAGAGCATCTCGTACAAGCGTCGCCGATCTGATTCTTTTCCGTATCTCCGTTTTTGATATCCTGAAGTGCTTGTTCGCATATCTTACACGCATATCC
>JAEEGL015548349.1_pt1 | contig 12526 bp, 15 predicted proteins | sample 9134231 | NCBI WGS metagenome assembly JAEEGL01 (sample SAMN16246548, study PRJNA631951) | gut metagenome | biome: gut microbiome; feature: rumen; material: fiber-attached | host: Bos | place: Iran: Karaj | collected 2018-10
AAAGAAAGAGTTACCGCCGTGTGTCGTAAGCTGTGAGCGGTCAGCCTGTCACTATCAAACCCCGCCGCCTGCATCGTGCTTTTTGCAATACGGCTTATACTACGTGTTGTCATTCTGCCGCCCTGGTTTTTATGGTCTAATGAAGCAAATAACGGGCTTTTGGGGTCTGCTTTGCCCCTTGCCTTAAAATAAGCCCTTAAAACCTTTTCGGCATAGTCGCTTATTTTGATATAGTCCGCCTTTTCCTGTTTGCCTTTGCCCTGTACATATAATACCGTGCAATCGGCGGCGGTGCGTAGATCCTCAATATTTGCCCTTGCAACCTCTATTGTACGAAGTCCGCCCGTAAGCATAAGCACCATAATAGCATAGTCCCTTTTGCCCCGCAGCGTGTCCCGCTCTATGCCGTCAAGTATTTGTTTGCATTGTGCAGCGGTCAAATAGTCTTTTTTGTGTTCCCTGTTGAGCTTTGCCCCCTTTATGTGGTCGGCAATGTTCGGGTAAAGGTTTTCTTGCTCCGTCCACCTAAAGAAAAGGCGTATTGCTGTTATATAGTTTTGTATCGTTGTTGGTTTGTGCCCCGAGGCTTCCAGCTCCGATCTGAAAGAAAGTATGTCTTGCCGCCCCGGTTGAGTTATACCGTTTTCAGTAAAATAATTAAAGAGCTGCTTTAATGCCTTGTTGTATGTGTCCGCTGTCTTTGCCGATACATCTAAATAATTGATATAACGGCGGTATAAATCGGGTGTTATTGCCTGGCTTATCTGTATTTGTCCGCTGTCTATTATTTGTATGTCGTTCATATTCCGCCGCCCCTCTCATAGTTTAACGCACGTTTAACGCAAGCGTGTATATTGTATATTATGTATTGTGTATTGTGTGTTGTGTATACACAACTTTATATTTTTATTATACGCTTTAATACTGCTATTGTCAATACAATTTTTTATAGTTTTATATAGTTTTTTATATATAAATTAAATGGGCAACTTACAAGCAAGTTAATTTTTGCCGCTTAAAAAGTGCGTTTCAATCTGTTTTGCCGTTGTTAAATAACTACCTTTGCAAATTAAAGTACAGATTTTTAGTCAATTCAATATACAAAAAAATAAGGGCGGGAAAGCTCCCACCCCTAAAAGGCTATTGTATTTGTTGTTTTATCCGTTCTATCCTTGCCCTATGCCGTTTTATTGCCCCGCTTATTCTGTCGCGCTCCCCGCTGCTTATCGTTTCATCGGCGGCGGCTTGCTCCAGCTTTGAAAGCCTGGCTTGTATTTGCTCCAGCTCGATTGTTAAAAGGCTGTCTGTGTGAAGTCCCGCCCCGTATATCGTCCGGAAGTCGGCGGCGGTGTGTTCAATCATTTTATTGTTGGTTGTAAGCTCGAGGGCTTCAAGTGCCTTTAAAAATAATATGTGTATATCTTCCCCCGCTTTTATGCCCTTTGCTATCTCAATAATAAGGGCGTTTGCGGCGGCGGTGTGTTCCTGGTACTCTTTTAATATTGCGGCGGCTCTTGTCAGATCGTCCGCCCTTTTATCTGCCTGTCGTTGAAGCGTACCGCCGCCCGCTTGCTCTGTTGCCGCTGGCGGCTCGGTCGTTGGTTCTTCCTGGTTGTCAAATAATTTGCTTAAATAGTCGGTCATATTATCGTACATTTCTGAAATTTATTTGCCTTTTGCTCTGTGTTATCCTCTTGCACAAACCAATTATATAAAGTGTGGTATGTGAAGCTTACTCGCCCATAAGTTGCGCCGTTCCTGTTCTTCAAAATTACCGCTTCAATTTTTCTTTCCTTGCTCGCTTTGCAGTCTTTCACTATTTGCGCATTGTTCTTTTTTTCTTTGTTGTCGTTGCCCGGTGCCATTCCCTCCGGTTGTAAACCGATCAGCACGTCAGACCCGTATTCAATTGCCCCGCTTTCTTTGAAAGAAGCCATTGAAACTTCACTTGTATAATTTTCTCTGTTAAAGCTGCTTATGCCGATAACAGTTAATTTTTGCTCTCTGCTCAATCGTTTTAACTCCAATACTGCTTTATCGGTGTTTTGCTTGTCCGTTGCTTTCCAGTCGTAAGGGGCTAATATTTGCAGATAGTCAATAATAATAACCGGTCTTTTGCCTGTTTTTTTGATATGCTCTATTGTTGTTTGCTTTATATCGTCCACCGAAAAAGCCCCCACACTCTCAAATATATAGATATTGTCAGCGTATGCAGCATAATTATTTATTGCGGTGTTTATTATTTCCCGTTCTTCCTGGCTGTAAGCCTTATAAAATCGCCCCGTTGTTATTCCCCTTGTGGTCTTTGCCAATTTCATATTACCGCCCCTTTTTATAACTTCCTGGGCGGTGTGTCGGCTTATGCTTTTAGCTATTAGCTCATCTCTTGACATTTCAAGGGCAAATATTAAAACATCTGTACCCGCTGCGGCTATTTGCTCCCCTATCTGTAGTGTAAAAGTCGTTTTCCCTAAACTGCTTAAAGCTCCGATAATATAAAGCCCCTCATATAACCCGCCGCCGCTTTTATAGCCTGTTAATGCCTTATCCAAACTTGAAAAGCCTGTTGTTATTGTGTCGGTGTTTGCCCGTTCGTTTATGCCATTTATAAAGTCATTTATTGCCGCTTTTGCGCTTGCGCTCTCTCTATAATTCAAGCAATTTGCCGCCCAAACTTCCAGCGCTTCCAGCTCGGCGGCGGCTATACTGTCCTTTAATGCCGCCTTGTCCTTAACAAGTGCCGCGTTTGCGTCCTTGCAGCCTAAATATAATTTGTCGCTGTCCGCCCTATAAAAGCAAATACCCGCTTTTGTCAGTTCCTTTTCAAGCTGCCCCGCCGCCTTTTTGCCCGCCGTGTCGTTATCCATTGCAATAATTAAAGGCTGTCTTATTATGTCGGTTTTGGGCATCTTGCCTATTAGCTCCATAAGTTTATTTATATTTGCGGTGCTGCCTGTCGCAAAAGCCGCCGCCCCCGCTTCAATAAGGCTTATTGCATCTATTTCACCCTCTGTTATAAAAATAGGTCTGTCGGCGGTTAAAATAGCCTTAAAATTAAATATATGCACCTTGCCCGCCTTTTGCTTTGTATAACGCTTTTCATCGTCTGTTATAAGCTCGGCGGGGCGTGTGTCCCTGGCTATGTATGAATATTTGCTTGTTGGTATTATAAGCCGGGGCGTTATCGGTATCTTTTCATTGTCCTTGTGCTTGGGGTGCTTCCAGTTTGCACAATATCCAATATTGAAAAGGTTTATTGTGTATTCGGTCAAGCCCCTTTGCGCTGCGTATTCGGTTTTTGTTATGTCGTTATGTGCCTTTAAAAAGAAGTCTGTAAAATCTGTGGGCGGCTCGTCCCGTTGCTCCTGGCTGCCGTTCAGATCTGCGGCGGGTTTATGCTCCGAAGTGGGCGGCGGTGTTGTCCTGGAAGACCCGCCGCCCTGGGTGTGAGTGTTGCCGATGCCGTATAGATCGGACACCCTTTTAAACTGTTCGCCCTGGTTTGTTATACCCTCAACAATTCCGATAAGGTCAAATATATCTCCCCCGGCTCCGCAGCTAAAACAATGCCACTTTTCAGGGTTGCTTTTATCTATGCTGAAAGCTCCGTCACTATTCCCGCCGCCGTGTGCGCCGCTATTACATATAGGACAGCAATAAAAGCCGCCCTTGCTGGGTCTCAAATATCGGCTTGCATAGTCTTGTAGTCTCTGTCTTGCTTCTCTCTTTTCTGTCTCGTTCAATGTATTATCCCCGCTTTTTATGCCTTTTTTGTATGCTTATATTTGCGCTGTTCTATTAAGGCACCCTCTAAAGTACCCTTGTATCTTATTGCTTCTAAATGCTCGTTCATAAGCTGCATTTCAATCTTTATCCCCTGCATTTCTTTTTTTATGTCTTTCAACACCTCAATAAGTAGATCCGATTTATAATCTCGCATTTATAAACCCCCTTTAAAATAGTGTGAGGGGCTGGGCGGCGGTGCGCCTTTTTCTTTCCGAGAGTATTATAACCGTTATAACCGTTATAACCGTAATAAGATTTTAAGGGTATCGCAAACCCGCTTATTTAGCGGTTAAAAAATTTTTTTTGTGTCAGTAAACCCCCGCCGATGTGTCAGTAAACCCCCGCGCGCCTTTTCTGCCCTCTCTCTACTATCCTACAAGGGCGGCGGTCTGCTGTCAAGCGAGACCGCAGCACCCCTATATTACTTGTATTACCTGTAATACTTGTCCTTTTTTTTGGGAAACGCGGAAACGCTGTTAAATAGCGGGCTAAAAGGTATTTTTTTCAAGTTTTAGTGTTACCACTTTTACGGGGTAGTGTTACCACTTTTACGGGGTAGTGTTACCACTTTTACGGGGTAGTGTTACCACTTTTACGGGGTCGGTCATAAAACTATTGATAGGCTCAAACTCTCATTTTTTGCGCCGTAGTTTTCCCGATAGGCTTTTATAAATCCCTGTTTTATCCAATAATCAAGAATAACCTTTATATTTTCGCGTACTTTATGCCGCTTTTTCCTTAATGCTCCAGGGCTGGCGGCGGTTATTTGTATGTTGTCATATACTGTTGAATAGAGGATATTTCTTGATAGCTTGGGGCTGTGCTTCATAGCACTAACACGCCTAAAAAGGTAGTCTTGCAAGATTATATTTTCTTCACTCTTGTTTAGTGGAGTTGCAAGAAGTTTTATATCTTCCTGGCTTATTTGGTTTTTTATGCTGGCATAGTTGTATAATATGGGTGTTCTTAAAAGGTGTATGCCCTCTACCTCAATGCCGTTACTTTTAAAGCGTATCATTTCATTTGGTACTATTGCCCCCTCGTATTGGAAGCCTTCGGGCATTTTATAAAAGGTTTTCATTTCGTCATCGGCGTTTATTGTTATTCTTATACCGCCTAACCGTCTTAAACTCTTATTTATGCGGTCGATTGCTTCTTTACTGGGGTTTACATTAAAATTGCCCGTCATAGTCCTATATATTGTTTGCGGGGTCATATACATTTGAGGATCCCCGCCGCCGCCCTCGATACATACTGTTACAATAGCATCGTGTACTGTCCTATCGTAAGGGGTTAAGCGGTCAAGCCCGACAATGCTTGTTTCATCGTATAATTCAAGGTTTAAAAGTGTTGTTATTTGTTTTTTGCCGTCCTTGCGGCTCACTCTTACCGCCAGCGGCTCGCCTATAGCTTCACTAAAAGCCTTGTCGCTTACCTTATCGGATATTGATATAAATTTCTTTGGCATTCGCGGGGTTATGCTCTTTAGTTCTTCCTTTGGCTGCGGCTCTGTCTGTTCGGTGTTGGGCGTATCATCTGCGGGCTGTTCCCCTGTGAATTGCTGTTCTAATTTATCGGCTATTTCGGGAAATACCGCCATATCAAGCATATAATTTTCGCATTGCCTGCGCCACTTATCCAATAAATAAAAAGACAAATTCGGGGCTTTTGGTGTTTCATCGGGCGGCGGGCAAAATTCAGCTGCTTTTTTATAACACAATTGCAGAAGCTCAAGGGCTGCCCTTTGGAAGTTCGGAAGCTGTGACAAAAAGACGGCGGTTACAAGATTTTGTACTGCACCCATAAGGAATATAAGCACCGTTTCAAAGTCTTTGACATCTGTTATTATATAGGGCGCGTCTTCTCCGTAGTCGTGGCTATGCCCTTTTTCGGTATCATTGTAATAAATATAACTGCGGGCATTGCTTAAAAGCTCCCCTTTTTCTTCCAGCTCTCGCACGTTATAGGCTTCAAGATCGTAGCACTGTAAGAAGTGTTTTATAAAAGTGAAATGACTTACAAGCCCTATCGGAGTAGTAAAAGTTATGTATAGATGTATATATAGTTTCAGATCGTCAAGGGTTATCGCATCTAAAACCTTTTGAGCGGCTATTAAAATTTGGGTTTCGTTCTTGTATTTTTTACAATGCCGTTGCAGCGTTTTTTTGGTCAGATTGTCCGCATTTATCAAATTATCGTAGAAATAGGAAAGGTCTATTGCTGCAAGTTGATTTTCAAAAAAAGCCTGTGCTTTATCGGCTTTTTCGCTGTCTGAAATAGCCGCTATAAAATCATCAACGGTTATTTCTTTTTGGTCGGGTGCTTGCCCTGTCTTTTCGGTGTAGATTTCTTTGTAGTATGCCTGTAAACCATACATAAGTTTATCTATCATTTCCGCCGCTGTATCTTTTGCGGTCAAGGCTTTTTTTAAATAATCGTTATATAGTGTTCGGTCCTTTTTTTTTAGTTTATTTGTTTCTATTATCAATGTGTTATACCTCCAAACTTATAAAAAAAGTAGGTTGAGTTTTACGAGAAATTTTAAATACTTACCCCCGAATTTTAAAAAATTTTACTCTTTTTTTCGTGAAAATTTCATTTTACAAATTTTTTGTAAAAAAATATGCTGCCGGGGTGTGGTCGTGTTACCCAAACCGCCGCCCTCGATAGCCCGGGGGAACTATCCCAAAACGCGAACAGAACGGCGGCGGTTTTGCTCAAAAAGATATTACTTTTAAAGGCTAAATTATTCTTTTGGAACCATAGCAAGTGGACGGCCATTTGTGAAAATTGGTATTGTAAAAATTACAAATATCCAATACACCCCCAAACAGGCAAGCCACTTACAAAGTTCTTAAAGTTTCACTTTAAAATTGATTGGTGAGACCCCAAACCCCCGCAGCGCATCGGCGCAGAATTATTTAAAAATTTTTCGTGTAGAGGGGGAAAGATTTCCGCCCCTCGGTCAGTTTATACAATAAATTTACACCCTTAAAGGTGGGGGCATCTGCCCGCCGCCCTGCGGCTGTTTCGGGTCTTAGGGTATGCCCCTAACAAGTTGTAAGTGTGTATACACTTGCTATACTTGCAAAGTAACAAATACCCCTATTTTTAACCCCAAATGTTGAAAAATGTTGAAACGATTTATATATATTACAACTCATAAATTACAACTTGGTTTTTCTTGGCTTTTCTTGGTTTTTCTTGGTTTTTAAGTTATCATTTATCAAATTCGGGCGCAGTATCAAAGGGCAATTCGTCATTGTTTCGGGCTATAAGTTCATCAGCTGCAAGCAAAAAAAACTTTGTGACACTTAACCCCATAGCCGCCGCCGCTTCCTGGTACTTTGCCTTTTCCCCTTTGCGTACTCTGAAACGAATTTCTTCAAGATGTTCTTTAATATATTTTTGTGTCGCTTTATTCTGTGCCTCGTTGTATTTTGCCATAAAGCAAACCCCCTTTTGTATAAATAATATGATCGGGAGAGCTGCCGCCCAATACTTAAAATTAAAGGGTGCCTCTTCTCCACCTTGCAATATTATTATACACCTTGTCAATATTGTGCGCAATAGGCAAAGTAAACGAAATTTATTTTATATAGTACGCAATATTTGTATATTATTCCGTCTTGTATATAGTGCGCAATAGTGATATAATATAATTACCGAAAGGAACACAACACATTGATAACCACAAACAAGAAAGGAGAAACCACAATGAAAGAAATAACAAAGACAAGAAAAGAAGTTATGACAGTAGCAAATTCGCTTGTAAAAAAGCTCGGTTGCTTATCGGCTGCATTAAAAAGAGCTTGGCAGCTCGTGAAAGCTAAAAAGATGTTCTGCAAGGTTGCGGGCGTTACATTCAACCGCCGCCAGGAAGCATTAAAGAGACTTGAAAACTACATCAGACAGGGCGCAGAAGTCAAGACAACACTTGAAAGAGAGAGCGACAACAAGACCGACAGCAAAGCTATAAAGGTGCTTGTATCTGTCAACGGATCCGCGGCGTATCACTTGGGCTATATACCCGCAGACTTGGCGGCGGTGCTTGCTCCCTTAATGGATAAGATCGGAGAGATAAAAGCACACATTTATAATATAGTCGGCGGCTATGATACCCGCAGCACATACGGCGCGCGCCTGGCTGTTCATTTCTGAAATAATAAAACCCCCTGCAAGTCCTACCGGGCTTGTAAGGGGCTAACACATTGATACAGCCACAAACAAGAGGGCTGCAATTACATTGTAGCATTAAACATTGAAAAGGTCAAGAAAAAATGAAAGGGGCGTAAATGATGCCAAAATTAAACATAGAAAAAGCAATAAAAAAGGGCTTGGGGCTTGTTAACAAAAACCGCCGCTTTGATATATCTATAATAGATATAAACAAAATAATAGAATTATCAAAAGGGGATAAATCAACGGCTATATGTGATGCTTTCGATGTCGGCTTTTATCAAGGCTATAAAGCCGCTAAAAACAGAAAGGCGGCGGAAAAATGAGCATAGAGAAAAAGTTATTTGAAAGTTTTGTTTTGGATGCAGCCGCTACATATTTGATTGATGTTGAACACGTTGATTTTAAATCATATTTACAAGCAAGTGCAGCCGTTACCGCTCTTTGTTGGAATAACCCCAAATACAAGGATATTGCCCGAGAGCTTGACGATCTGCAAGGGGCGGCGGAAGTGGAAGCGCAAAGACAGGGCTTTTATTATGGTTTTATGTGTGCTGTTGAGTTTTTGAAAACGGGACACTTACCCGCGCAATTAGACCCACCCGAAAGAGAAATAAAACAATGATAGACAAATATAAAAGAGAGAGACCGCCGCCGATGCGGCGCGGGTGTTGGTAGCACCCACCGCAAAAGACAGTAAAAGGATATAACCCCCAACACAAATTAAATAGGGGTCGGTATTTCGCAGACCCCCCACAAAGCGGGCTTGCCTGCGCCAACAAGTAAGCCCGTATTTCGTCTTTTTTCGTCAATTCGTCAAAACAAGGACAGCTGCAAGGCTGTCTTTTTTCTTTATCGGTATTTTGCCCGGTCAGCTCCGCCCGCTTTTGGGCGGCGGTGCTTCCCTCGTTCCTTAACCCCACCCCCCTATAGAAAATTTACCCCCGTTAAAATTTGAGTGGGCACCTCGGTCAAGTTTTGCGGGGGTGTTGCTCTTTCAACGGGGGGATATGTCAACTTTTGACAACATTATATACAATATATATAAATTTAATTTCAGGTTTTATCAGGTTTTCTTGTACAATATACACAACACAAATTCAGAAAAATAATTCCCCGCGCCCTCTATTTATGCGGGTTTGCGGCATAATGAAACCGAACTATAGTTCGATTTTTAACGCGGGAAATGCTAACATTTACTAACATTTTTCAATAAAAAAGGGCAGACAATACGCGCCCACCCTCTTTTAAATAGTCCGATATATGCGGCTTTTCCCTATGTTTATAATACCACATATATAATTTTATTTCAAGTTTTTTCAAGTTTTTCAATGGACAACATAAGACCCGCAGCCCCTCGGGCTATCTGTTCCCGCTTTAGTGCTGCCCACTCTACCGCGCTTGTGTGTGTTATTTTAAAGGTATTTAAGGTAATATGCCTATAAACACAAGTATTGTAAGCCTGTATTTCGGGGTATCGGGAGAGCCGCCGCAAAATTTTTTTGTGCCAGTCATATATACACCCCTGGGAGACGTTGAAAAGCCCGGCTATATCCTTAAGGCTCTTTTGTCTTACATAGTGCAGCCAAATTATAGAAAACTGCTTTTTGTTCAGTCGGCGGCGGCACGCTTGCCACAGTCTCCCGCCGTCTATCTCTTTTATGGTCTTATCCTCGAAGCTCCCCGCCGTGTCGGGTATCAGATCGCCTATTGTTGTTTCGGTCTCCGTACTTAAAGGCGCATCGAGTGAGACAATTTTTATTTTGTCCTTAATTTGGGCGTACTCGTTCACGGGAATATGTACCGCCGCCGCTTGCACTCCGTATTCGTGCAGCTTTATTTTGAGGGCTTGCCCGTAATAGGTAACAAACTTGTAACCCTTTGAGCCGTCAAACCCTGCGGCACATTCACAAAGGACAATATAGCTTTCCTGCTTCATATCCTCAAAATGTGCCTTGCTGCCGTATTTGGTTATAATAGTGTTGGTAAATGCTTCATTTTGCAAGAATAGTGTTTCAAGGTGTTCTTTGGGAAAAATGCCGCCTTGTATCAGACTTACCAATTTTTCATTTGATAAGTTCATAGCCTACCCCCTGCAATGTCTGTTATGCCGTTACCTGTTCCCCCTCGATAAAGATCGCGCAACATTTGGGGTCATCGTGTACCCGCTCCCACTTGTAACGCTTATTCAAGTAATATTCGTTTACTATATGCCGAAAGAAAGCAAATTGACTTGTATAATGTTTTTCTTCCTTGTGCAGCGTTTCAAGGTGTGTCCCGTCCTGTTCTATCTTCTTGAAAGGGTTATATACTTTTACGGGTATGACTTGGGAAACGGTAACACTACCGAAGATGCCGCCGCCCTCGTCAGCCCACCACATTATAGATACATTTATTTTCATTTTTTCAATACCCTCTATTTGCTTAAAAATTGCCCCATTTTAAAGACTTTGTTTTTTAAGCTATAATTATACAATGAATAAACAAAAGCCCGACAGTCGCGCCCCTGTGCTTCACAGTATAAAGATTTTTCTTGTTGTTTCTGTTTCAATGTGTTGTTTTTTGTGTCCGCTAATGATTATTTACGGACACTAATATTTTATAGTTTAATATTGCTTTGTAGTATTTTGTAGTATTTTTCATACTCCATTTTTTAATAGTCGGTTATATTCGGTTTGTGGTATTCTCCATTGTGCGCCCACCTTAACCGCCTTAACCTTGCCCGCCTTTATGTAATTATAGAGTGTCACCCTTGTTACACCCAATACCGCCATAACCTCGGACAGTTTATAAAATTTGTTTTCCGCTGCCATTATTGCACCCCCTATTCATTGACGGCATAGCCCGCCGCCTTTAATATGTCCTTTGCGCCCTTAAAGTCAAATAATATTTTTAACTCTTCCAAAAGTGCCGCCGTTTGCTCATAGTTTAACCCCGTTTTTTGGGCTGCTATTTCGCAGTACGCTTTTACAATATCATTAAAAACCCCGCTGTCAAATAGCCCGTAAAATTCATTCTCGGTCAGCTCTCCCAAAAAACCAAATATTTTTATATATTCCCGCCGCTTTTCCGTGTGCTGTTCGGGATTTTTTTCTAAATTCCTTTGCGCCGTTTCTGCAAGTCCTTTATAAAATATCTGTCTATTGCTGTACTTCAAACCCGCCGCCCCCTCACTTGTCCAAATAGCTTTTTAATGCTTTGTGTACATAGTCATTAAAAGAAAGCCCCGCCGCCTGGCTTGCTTCTTTTGCCCTCTCGTATAAGCTGGGCTGCATTACTAATTGTACCCGCTTTGTTTTCTTTTCCACATAAAGAGGGTTGATCTTGTACCCCTCTTTTATTTCTGCCGTTGGCTCTGCATCGGCGGCGGGTGTTGTTATTGTCGGCGGCTCTTGTTCCGCTGCACTTATAAATTGTGTTATCGGGTCAAGCTGTGCCGCTGCTTGCGCCTTAAAGTCTTTTTTTGCCATATTATAGCACCTCTTTCAATTCTTGCAATAATGCTTTATAATCTGCCGCCCCGTTACTCTTGGGCGCATAGTCAAATATACTTGTTTTCATTGCTTGGGCTTCTTTTATTGCTGTACACTCTCTTATTTTAGCATTAAAAAGCCTTGTTTCAAACTGCGCCGCCGTCTGCTCGAGGGCTGCCGCTATGTCTTTGCTTAATACCGCCCGCCCGTTGTATCGGGTCAATACAAGCCCGCTGACAGTCAAGCACTTGTTACAATATCGCTTTATAACTGCTATTGTATTATAGAGTTGCTGCAAGCCTTGTAAAGAAAATATATCAGCTTGCACGGGTATAACCGTAGTATCGGAAGCGGTCAAGGCGTTTACTGTCAATATGCCCGCCGTTGGTGGTGTGTCTATGATTATATAGTCATATTCCTTTAAGCTCTCGAGGGTCTCTTTTAACTTGTATTCCTTGCCTACCTCTGTTATTTGGGTATCAGCTCCCAAAAGGTTTTTACTTGCTGCCAATAAATAAATATTATCCTTTATCGGCGTGATCGCATCGGCGGCGGAAGTCTGCCCCGTTAATACTTGCATAACATCGGCGGCGGCTCGCTGCCCGTCAAGTGTATATGTCAAGTTGCCTTGTGGGTCAAGGTCTACAAAAAGCACCTTTGCCCCCTCTCTTATAAAACCCGCTCCCAGCTCGGCGGCGGTTGTGGTCTTACCGACACCGCCCTTTTGATTGATAATCGATATTGTTTTCATACCGCTATGTTACCCCCTTTTTCTTCCTTTTTGGCTATGTCAAAAGCTAAATTGACAAGCTGGGTTTCAATTTCTTCATCTTCGCATTTGGTAAGCAAATCAACTATTACCCTTATTGTTGTTGTACTCATTTTTTCCATTGTGCGCCCCCTTGTATAATGTGTTATGTGTTATGTGTAATACACAATACATATTATTTATTGTGTAATATGTATTGTGTATTGTGTACATATCAATTAAATAATGCCGCAGATATAGCCGCGCTGCAATTATTCTTTGCCTTGTCCAATGCGTGATTATAAATCATTGTTGTGGCTATGTTTGAATGTCTTGCAAA
>JAEEGL016493535.1_pt1 | contig 12526 bp, 10 predicted proteins | sample 9134231 | NCBI WGS metagenome assembly JAEEGL01 (sample SAMN16246548, study PRJNA631951) | gut metagenome | biome: gut microbiome; feature: rumen; material: fiber-attached | host: Bos | place: Iran: Karaj | collected 2018-10
CAGGAAATAAAATATAAGCATTACCTTTGTACAATCAATGCAATATGTGATTATATCACAGACATTATAAAACGAGATGGAATGAATACAAACAAACATTATTATGGAGATAGCAGGCTGAACAATTACTGTTCATATTGTGGTGGTCCTGCTGAAACCGAAGATCATGTTCCGTCGCGGTGCTTTCTTGACAAGCCTTATCCACAAGATCTGCCTGTCATACCTTGCTGTCACAAATGCAATCATGAGTTCTCCAAAGACGAAGAATATGTCTCTTGTTTTATTGATTGCATGAAAGCCAATACAGCTATTCCTAGTAGGATTCAAAGAGAGAAAACGGGTAAGACTCTTTTGCACTCAGCAAAGCTGCAAGAGCGGATAGCCTCACAAATAAGGAACTTCGGTGGTTTGACCATATACGATTACGAAAAAGACAGGTTTGAGAAAGTCATACGTAAATTAGCGTTCGGACATTTGGCTTTTGAGAATGACATACTTTTGTGTGATAGTACATACAATATCTCTATGCGGTTACTCCCTGAGATGTCAGATTCGCAGAGACACACATTTTTTCAACCATACAATGGAACTCTGCTTCCAGAAGTTTGTAGTCATAGTTTAGAGCATGTTGCGTTACACTATGAAGATGGTGGCGTCCATTCCTTTTCTAGTTTCTGGAATACCGTCCAGGAGGGCCGATATAGCTATTGCGCTTCACCAGATGGGAACAAGGTGAAATTTGTTGTTGCAGATTACCTTGCTGTAGAAGTTTGCATTAATATGGCGGTGTAAAATGGCAAATCTTGTTTGAATCAACTACTCAATGGCCATTATAGTCGCTTTTTATGAATAAAATTTGGTGATATTGCTAACTTTTATTATATTTGCACTCGATTTTAATTAAATAAAGATGAGCGAAAGACCTCTTAATCGGCTTAAAGTGGTTCTTGTGGAGAACCAAAAGACAAGCAAATGGCTGGCAGAACAGCTGGGCGTCTCTGCCGTAACAGTCAGCAAGTGGTGTACCAACATGCATCAACCAGACTTGCAGACGCTGGCTAGAATTGCAGAGTTGATAGGATGTGATAAACGAGAACTTATTACAGAATAATATATGCCTATTGGAATAGATATATTTAGTGGAGCTGGAGGGCTAAGCTTGGGAGCGGAAATGGCAGGCTTTCAAGTCAGGTTTGCAGTGGAAAAGGACAAAAGCGCAGCGAAAACATATAGGTTTAACCATCCTAACACTCTTGTTCTGGAGGATGACATACACAACATTAATCCCCAAGATTATTTGTTGCCTAATGAGCATGTGTCGATAGTATTTGGAGGACCGCCATGTCAGGGATTTTCGTTATCGAATACAATGACTCGAAACATGAAGAATCCTAACAATTCACTTTTTGAAGAGTTCTTACGTTTTGTTAATGAAATCCAGCCTGACTGGTTTTTGTTTGAGAATGTTGAAGGATTCGCTCATTTTGAGGATGGAAAGATTCAGCATTTGGTAGAACAACGTTTTAGGAACATGGGCTATTTGGTTTTTCCCAAAGTGCTCTGGGCTTCAGACTATGGGGTACCTCAGCATCGTAATCGTTTCTTTATGGTTGGTAATCGACTAGGTATAGAATTTGAATTTCCAAAGTCATTTGAAACCAAGATTACTGTCAATGATGCTATTGGAGACTTGCCTGATCTCACGAACGGTCAGCAGGTAGACACTTTATCTTATAAATTACCTGCAAACAAGTCAAGTAAGTATGCAAGACTAATGCGTAAGGGGTCAAAACGAAGTAGGCAAAACTATGTTTCTCGGAATGCTGATTATGTTATAGAGCGCTATCATTATATTGCCCAAGGTCAGAATTGGGAGGCTATTCCAGATGAATTAATGCAGAACTATGCAAACAAAGCAAATTGTCATAGTGGAATATACAGACGTTTAAAGGCGAATGAGCCTTCTGTAGTTATTTCTAATTATCGGAAGAATATGCTGATTCATCCTTTCCAAGATAGGGGATTGTCTGTAAGAGAAGCTGCACGTTTGCAAAGCTTCCCGGATAAATTTATCTTTAAAGGGAGTTTGATGCATATACAACAACAGATTGGTAATGCAGTTCCGCCATTATTAGCAAAAGCTGTATTTGAAAAAATACTTGAATATGGAGAACAATAACACATCAATATTGCATTTCAAGTTCGATGTCAGTACGTTCCGTTTGTTGGGAAGAGAACTAATAACGGATAGAATCACTGCATTGTTTGAGCTTGTGAAAAACTGCTATGATGCAAATGCTGAAAAAGTTGATATTTCATTTGAGAATCTAAATCCGTTATCTGAACAGAGTCGAATAATCATTGTAGATGATGGCTTAGGGATGACTTTTGAGGACTTACGAGACAAATGGATGGTTATTGGCACAAGCAGCAAGAGAAGAAAAAGGACGTCTCCTGCTCCATATTGTCGTGTAGTGGCTGGTAAAAAAGGTGTTGGGCGCTTTGCTGTCGACAAACTCGGAGGTAAATTAGTGCTAAGAACCAAAAAGAAAGAGTCGCCAGTATGGCATTGCTTAGAAACAGATTGGACGAAATATTTAGAGGAAGAAAATCGCCAGCTAAAATTAGACTTTGAGGATTCATCAAAACAACGGAAGCTGTTTACTGATATAGATAACAAATATTGGACGGAACCTGCGGAGATTGGTGTCCAAGGAACAAGATTAGAGATATCGTCGTTAAATGATGTTTGGCTTGAAAGAGACGTCATTCGTGCATATCGTGAACTCTCTAAAATTGTTAGGCCAACGCAGAATGTTAAATATCCATTTGATATATGCCTTCATGTTCCCGAATACAGGGATTATGACAACAAGTCTGTGGAGAGTCTCGTTTTGGCCAAGGCTACTTTGTCTTTTATATTACATTATCGATACGATGAAGGCGAAGGTAAGTATTATCAAGAATATTTAAAAGAAGAAAAGGGTGAGTTACTTGTCAAAGAAAAAGAAGCAGAAGTGTTTGGCCCTATTGGATTTACTATATATTATTACGACCAAGAAGGCAAGAAACATTTTACCAAAGAAGATCGAATAGATGGCATTAAGGTATACCGAGATAGTATCATTGCAACTCCTTTTGCAGAATACAAGTCTAGCCGAGATGAACAAAAGGACTTGTTTGGTATAGACAAACGCCGTTGGTCAGGGTTCTTTGAGAAATTGAGCACTAGGGATATTATTGGATGGGTTGATATCAAGGACGAACTTAATCCCGAGATAAAGGATTCTACGAACAGGCAAGATTTCGTTGACAATAAAGAATGGACAGCTTTAAAAGCGTTTGTCATCGATCAAGTGCACCAAATCGAGCTTTACTTAAAGCATGAGAAAGATTCGAAGAAGCAAAAGAATGCAGAACGGTTAAAGAAGGCTGATGGAGATATTGAGGATATTAAGCAAAAAATAAATCGAATAAAAGGACAGGCTTTTTTTGCATCTCCAGAAGTAGAAGCGGAATTGGAAGAAATCACAACACGACTTGGAACAATTAAGGAAAGTGTTTCTGCATCTTCCAAAGACTATGAGAGATTGGAGGAAGACAAGCGGCAACAAGAAAATATAATGTTCAGTTTAGTTTCTTTACAAGCTTATGCTGGACAGATATCTCATATCCTCCGGATTTCTATTGGTATAATCAAGCGTTCCGCAGAGTTTGTCGCAAAATGGATTCCTTTGGGGCAAAAATACGATAAGTCCGTAAAGCATGCTCGCCGAGTTTTTGACGAGATGAATAATCTGTCAAAGGCCATGAACTTCATGCTGAGTTATGCAGAAGACGATTCTACATTTGAGTTCTTTAGTGTTAAAGAAGCTGTAGAAGAATTATTTGAAGACAGGTACAAATTCCTCTTTGAAGAAGAGAGCATAAAAGCAGAATATGCGGTTGAAGACGACTTCGAATTGTCATATAATAAAAAGGCATTTCAAGATATGTTTGGCAACCTGATTGATAATTCTGTAAAGGCATTACGCAACACAAAAGACAAGAGAATAAAATGTTCCGTTTATAGGGGGAATGATAATCTTATCATGCTATTCTCTGACAATGGTTCTGGTATTCCTGAAGAAAGCCGTGATAGGATTTTTGATGTGTTCTATACAACAACTTCTGATCTAGGAGGAGCTGGTCTAGGGTTGTATATTGTCCGCACAAGATTGAACTCCATCAAGGGAACTATTTCTCTTGAAACCAACGAATTTAAGCCTACGGGTGCAACTTTCAAGATAGTTATACCATTAATACATTAGGATATGGATAAGAAAAAGAATTTAACCATTGTCTATATAGACGATGATGTAAAAATGAAAGAAGACGCGTTTCTTGATGATATTAGGGACGATGTTGACGATATTCAGTGTTTTGAAAAGCCATCTGATGGCTTGTTGTATATTAAAGATCATATTGATCAAAATATTGTGGTTATTCTCGATTGGAAATTCAATAGTAGTTCTATGCAAGGAACTGATGTACTCAATGACATAGATAGTATTTCTGTTTTGGTTCCCGTGATAGTATTCACAGGTGCAACTATTGATGCCGTTGAGGCAAGCAAGATGTTTAAGGGGCATGCCTTTAGTTGTGTTCCGAAAGATGCTACTACTGAAGAACTTCTTGCTGCAATTAATGATGCATACGATAGAATACAAAACGACATCCGCTCAGTGATGGAGAAATGGATATTGAAGCAGAGTGAAGAAAAAAGGAATAAACCCTATATGCGTTCAGGTGATAAGGTATATACACTGAATGAAATACTTGCCTCCATACGTAAACAAGACGAGTTCGGCAAAGAGACCACACGTGGTATCTTGAGTCTAGCCACAGAATTATTCACTAATAATATGCGAGAGAAATGAAATTGAATTCAGTTATTCTTGCAGATGATTCCGAATTGTGTGACATTGCAAATCTTTTTGTGATGATGAAAGACTCTACTACTCAAATATTGGAGCAGTATGCGACATCTCATGAAGATATTGACGCAGAAAACCATATATATCTGTCAGATACTGTCACAAAGCAGAACCTTTCAGAAAAGATGTCACTTGTTAATAGCGATTCCTTCATGTGTTTCTGGTATGGCCATGGTATGCATGATAGCTTTAAGATTGGCAATGATAATATAGTGACAACAACAGAGAATTACTATTTATTCTCGAATGCGCTCATCTATACTTTCTCATGTTTGAATGGCAATAATTTAGCAGATGCTCTTGTGGCCAACAAGGCAAAAGCATTTGTAGGATATACCGGCTTTGCAAATTGCCCCTACGGAATAGATGATGTGACTACAGAAATTGTAATGTCATTCATTTTTTCATTTCTTGGTGGAAAAACCATAAATGAAGCAAAGGAAGATCTTGAGGCTGCTTATAATCATGCTGTCTATGACGAATCATTAGATCCTTTCCAAAGACCTTTATTCCAAACAAATAGGGATAATTTAGTGGTTAAAGGAAATGGTGAATTGAAATTGTGTGATTTACTAATTGATGTATCAATGTAATTATATTTTGAGATAGTGTATAATTCATAAATAAAAATGCCAAAAAAGAAATTTACTTTCATAGACTTGTTCGCAGGGATAGGCGGATTCCACACAGCAATGCATAGTGTGGGAGGCAGGTGCGTATTTGCCAGTGAATGGGACAAGAATGCACGATTATCATACGAAGAAAATTATAAAAGTATAGAACCGAATTTGTTTAAGAAGAACAAACGAGGGGAATACCTATACTTTAACGAAGATATAAATGATGTTGTTCTGTCAAAAGTACCAAATTTTGATATTTGCTGCGGCGGTTTCCCTTGTCAACCATTCTCTGTGGCTGGATTGAAAAGAGGATTTGAAGACACAAGGGGAACTTTGTTTTTTAACATAGCAAATCTTGTAAAAGAGAAAATAGAAATTGGGCATCCGCCACGTGTTCTCTTTTTAGAGAATGTTCGTGGATTAAAGAATCACGATAAGGGAAAGACATTAAAAGTCATCCTTGCAACCTTAGATGAATTAGGATATGGCTATTCATACGAGGTGCTAAATGCTAAATATTTTGGAGTACCTCAGAACCGTGAACGTTTGTTTATCATTGCATGGTACAAAGGCCTTGTAAACGAAAACAAATTCAAATTCCCTTATGGTATAGCGAATAGTGGGACTACTATATATGAAAAAGAAAAGTTGAAGGAAGGAACACTTTTAACCAAAGTTTCTGAAGTGTTTGAGCCTGAAAGTGTGACAACAGCATATACTATAAGTGATAGAATGTGGGAAGGACATAGAGCCCGTAAAGAGAAGAATAAAATGAATGGCAAAGGGTTCGGATATTCTCTATTTAATGCTGATAGCATTTATACAAGCACTATTTCTGCTCGTTATTGGAAAGATGGAAGTGAGATTCTAATAGATCAGTCAGATAAAGGATTAAATCCTCGTACATTGACACCTGTTGAAGCTGGTAGATTGCAAGGATATCGTATCATAGGAAACGGATGGGAATATCCTGAGTGTGCCAACAATCTAAATTACAATGCGTCCAACCCTGAATTTAAGATAGTCGTTTCGAAAAAAGAAGCATATCGCCAGTTCGGAAATAGTGTTGCTATACCTGTTATAAAAAGACTTGCAGAAGAAATCATTAAACAATTAATGTAATATGGAAGAATTAAGAAACTTGAAACAAATCTACAGTTTAGCTGCTGGCCGTTTCAACCAATATGAAGGTAAAGATTTTGTCTTGCCAAGGATATTTAAGGAACAAGTTACGGAGATAAACAGTAACACGATTACATATAATGACTATTCTGCTGTTATAGAAACAAGGGGAAACCAGAATGGTGTTCTAAACATTTACCTTCCTAACCAATGGTTCTATATCGCATCTTACTTCACAGATTTTTATAATGAACTTCAGCGATATAAGAAGGAGGCCCTTAAAGTCGTTTCTAAAGAAAGACTTAAAGATTTAAATGGATCCTCGTTAACAGAACAAGAAGAATCACGTTTACAACGTCTGTCATTAACGGAACAATCGAAGTCATATCTCCGTCGATTTATGACAGATTATTCTTGGTGGTTTGGAGCCAAAACAATTGATAGGGGTGATTTTTATGTATCTCCGATATTAAATAGTGCCAGATTAGTTAATGCCTCTCAATCATTTGTCGCTGATTTATGTGCATTCCTTGCAAATAAAACAGATTTGGTACAAGCAATCATATCTGGTGAAGAGGCGGCATCTAAGAAGAATAATTCAAGCAATTCTTTTTCTTTCCAGCAAATTTTCTATGGTGCCCCTGGTACAGGAAAGTCGCATAAGATAAAGAAATTGACTAAGGGGAAGGAGGTGATTCGTACGACGTTCCATCCAGACAGCGATTACTCAACGTTTGTGGGAGCATATAAGCCGACGACGAAAAGGGTTCCTATCTATTCCACTTATGGAGAAAAAGCAGTGGAGGTGAAAGATGCAGATGGGAATCCTATGACAGAAGATCGCATTGTGTATGAATTTGTTGAGCAGGCATTTCTACAAGCCTATATCAAGGCTTGGAAACAATTTGCTAAGGCAGATGAGGGCAAGGCTACGGAAGAGGTGTACTTAGTTATCGAGGAAATTAATCGTGGAAATTGTGCACAGATATTTGGTGATTTATTCCAGTTGCTCGATCGTGGAGAAGATGGTTTTTCTGAATATCCTATCGTAGCCGATAAGGATTTGCAGAAGCAATTGGCAAAGGCATTTGCAGATATGCCGTTCTTGAATGCTCCTGCTGTCTGTGGCATGAGTGCAGAAGAGGTTGCTGTAAAAATCAGAAAAGGTGAAATATTGCTTTTGCCTAATAATCTTTATATATGGGCAACAATGAACACTAGCGATCAAAGCCTGTTCCCAATAGATTCTGCCTTTAAGCGTCGCTGGGATTGGCAGTATATGCCTATTGCCAACGGCAACAAGGACTGGCGCATTTCTGCCAATGGTAATGAGTATGACTGGTGGGAGTTCTTGGAGAAGATAAATGCGCTGATAGGCGAGAAGACCAGTTCAGAAGACAAGAAGTTGGGCTATTATTTCTGTAAGCCCAAAGACGGTCTAATTGATGCCAAGATGTTTGTAGGTAAGGTCATCTTCTATCTGTGGAACGATGTGTTTAAGGATTACGAATTTGAAGGTGATGCGTTTAATGATGTTGAAGGCAAGTTGACCTTTGATAAGTTCTATAAAACCGTTGATGGGACAACTTCTGTCGTAGCGGAGAAGGTGATGCTATTCCTTAAGAACTTGGAGGTAGTTCCTGTTGTCGAAAACGAAGATGAAGATATTGAAAATGTGGATGATCCTGATTCTGCAGAAGGGAAAGATTATACCCGATATACAATAAATGGAGAAGGTAATTATCCCAAACGACAACTGTCAACACAAGCGGTTCGTAAATACATAGAACTACATCCAGAGTTAACCCCAGAACAAGTAGTTGCTGATTGGATGTCATTAGGTAGTATTGTATCTCATTTTGTTGAAACGAAAGAACAGTTTGATGCAAGAACTGATAACAGTAAACGATCCCATGAAGTGCCATGTGGTGACACTAAAATATATGTTGCATGGAATGGTTGGGGAATAGGAAGTAAAATGCAAACACTTATTACTGCTGTCAATAGTAAAGATTGGGGTATTACACTCGCTATTAAGGAATAGAATTTGTGTGGAAGTTTCAATATATAAGAAAAACCTGTTAGTTCGTTAAGAAACTATTCAAAAAGAAGCATGCGGATACTGATAGAAGAATATCAATACACATACGAGGATGTGAGACAGATGGCTCCAAGCCTTGATATCCAACACGATGCGGAAGGCAAAGTGAGCCTGAGCCGTGTGGGGTATTTCTTCTGCCCAGAGGTAGATGATTGCGTGTTTGTTCTTCCTAAGGTGTTGCTTGAAGGAGAGTTCTGTCAGGAATTGGTGTTTGGACATATTCCTCCTCGTGATTTAATTGTTCTTGACAAGTGCGAGAAGTTGACTTCAACAGAACGTGAGTTTATTTACAATCTTTCTGTGTGGATATACAGGGCTATCTGTGTGTTTAAGGAACATGAGTATGATCGTTTCGGAGGAAAGAAGAAAACGCCATCGATCGTACTTTATAAGCAAATGCCAGTAGCTGGACATTCGAGAAAAAGAAAGGCAAACACGTTTTTGGATATCCTGCTGGCACTCCAACAATGGAATAGGGATAACCAGCAGTTTGTGATGTTTGTCGTCAAGAATTTGCATGCAGGTTATAACAAGATCAATTGGACAAGAACAATCTCCCATTCGCAGGCCATCATACAGAATGAACATTCTTCGCAGTCGGTTGTTTATTTGAATCCTGTCAATAGAAAGCGTAAGATAAATTTTGATGAAGAGTTGCTGGTAATCTATTACAGCATTCTCTATTACATCAATGATACTTATGGACTGCCCGTTATTATGAACGTGAACTTTCCCCTGATAAAAGGGGAGAAGTTTAAGACCTATCTGAAAGGTTTTGGAATTAGGCGACTCCGACAGATTAAATACAAGTATTTCTCGGATAAGGCTTTGGAACTATGGAATCTGTGCTTTGATTTTTTTGATCGTCCCTCTCACGTTACCATGAATGTTGACAGGAGGGAGTATTTGATGGTTAAGAGTTTCCATGTTGTCTTTGAGGCCATCATTGACGAACTGATTGCTGGTGATCAGAAATTGCCCAAAGAATTAATTGATCAGGAAGATGGCAAGGTGGTTGACCACATGTACCAATATAGGGAACTGGTCAATGATGAAAGTGACGAGGATATATATTATATAGGTGACTCGAAATATTACAAGCGTGGCCGTAATCTGTCAAAAGAGTCTATATATAAGCAATTTACATACGCAAGGAATGTGGTTCAATGGAACATAGATTTGTTCAATGATGGTAACGAGATAGATCAAAGAGGTCATATCAAACTACGCGATGAAGTGACTGAGGGATATAACGTGATTCCAAATTTCTTTATTTCTGCACAGCAGAATGAACTGGAGAAAAAGGACGACATTCACTTGACAACAGATAAGACTCCTTATCATTTGAGTCGGCAGTTTGAAAACAGGTTGTTTGACAGAGATACATTCTTGTTGGCTCATTATGATGTTAACTTCCTGTTTGTATTGGCCTTATATGGGCGAAACAAGGAATCTGCAAAAGTGGCGTGGCGAAACAAGGCAAGACTGTTGTTCCGCAGTCAGATACAGGAGATGCTTAAAGAATACTTTACTTTCTATGCCATGACTGCGCACGAAGATGTAGATGCAGAGTTATATGTCAAAGAGCATTTCCAGTCTGTATTAGGTAAGGTGTTCCGTCCTTTTGACGACAAGGATAATCAGCAGTATTTCTCTTTGGCATTAAGAAAGCCTGAGAGGATAGAGTTAACAGATAAGACTAAAGAAGCAGAACTGAGGACCGAAGTACGTGAAGAGAATGAGGCGTTGCTTTTCCAACTAAGGCAAAACTTCTATGTAGAACTCTGTCCCTTAGGAGAATTGCCTTATGACAAGTTGCCTGTGGTTGTACCTCATGTCAGAATGGAGATTCCGAAGAAGTTTATGACAATGCATTATTTGGAGAATTATCCAAATACATCATTCTTGATTGGTGCAGTCAATGGTGAAGAACATATCAGATGGATTCTTGGCAGAGAGGGTGGAAAACGAGACGATGCCTATAATGTTCGAATAGGCAAAGATGTTCATGGGGGTGTGGTTAAAAGTCGTGATGAGATTAAACATGCCAAGTTTGTCATACTATATATAATAGGTAGAGAGCACAAAGAAGTCTATAAAGTGTTTCGGGTAAAGAATATTGGTGAAATGTCAAAAAACCAGATGATAAAAACGGGTTATCATGACCCGCATCATGACAGATACCTATGCTATTTCTTTGACGAGGAAGTCACGCTTGGTAATATCAATATAGATAAGATTATTGAGGATGACAGAAAGAGGTTTATGGAAGATACAAGATATAATCATATGTTGGAAGAATACCCTCAAGGACGTCCTGTATATTTAGATGGTAATCAATTAATAGCTTATAGGTATTGATGGATAAGCTCTCGGCAGAACAACGGCACAAGAATATGGCAGCGATCCATTCGAAGGACACGAAGCCAGAGATGATTGTGCGGCGTGGGCTGTGGAAACGGGGCTTCAGATACAGACTAAACCATAAGCGGTTGCCTGGTCATCCGGACTTGGTGCTGAGGAAATACAGGACGTGTATCTTTGTGAATGGATGCTTTTGGCATGGTCATTTGGTAGATATGAAAGTATTTGAAAACTCTGAGTGTTGTAAGATTCCCAAGACGAACCGAGACTTTTGGGTACCAAAGATTCGGAGGAACAAGGAGCGCGACCGTGAAGAGCAACGCACACTAGCCAGCATGGGCTGGCATTGCATCACTGTGTGGGAGTGCGAATTGAAGCCATCGAAGCGTGAGGAGACGCTGGACTCAATAGCCTTTACCCTGAACCATATCTGGCTTCAGGATCATGGAGCCAAAACGACTCCTTATCCGCAATTGGAAGAAGAGAATATGCAGATGTCGATGGCGGCAGAAAGTGAGGTGTGATGGACTAAGGCAACTATAATAGAGTCGGCAGCTTTATAGGACTTACCCGATTGCGAACACATTGCGTTCGCAATTAAATTTCGCTGCTTTGTCGTGACCTGAAAACGTGATGATGACACACCACACCAGAAGGCTGTTCGCGAGGCATTTACCAATAGCATCATCCACTCTGATGTATTCCTTTTTTGGTGGCATACTGCGTATTGATAAATACGATGAACATTTACTGTTTAGAAATCATAGTATACTGGAGTTGAAGAATAAGATAGAAGTAGATGAGGTGGAATTGGTTCTGCCTGTATCAGCTGTAACAACAAATGTCATAAAAGACGTCGTAAAAGATGTCGCAAAAGAACTAACTGATAGACAGCAAGTTATGCTTAAGCTTCTTGCTTTAGACCCCACTATGTCCGCGAAAGCTATTTCGGAAAAGACTTCGGAAAAGTTTACCGTTACGGACAGAACGATTGAGAGCGATTTAGCACATCTAAAGAAAATTGGCATTCTTGTACGTGAAGGAGGCCGAAAAGATGGTAAATGGGTAATCGTAATAGAGAATAAGGAAGCCACATAAAGGATGGTGATACAGGACTAAAAGAACTCAAAGAGGAGGGAGAAATATATTGGAAAGTGAAAGGGCAGATAAAAGGGCAGATAAATAAGCAAACAAGCAAACAAAATAGTTCTAACCCGCTGAAAATCAGCCAAAATGAAAGGGCAGATAGACATATTACTCGAGAAATGTCCTAAAAGATGTCCTATAAATGTCCTATAAGATGTTCAGAAAGAATTGGATAGTAGCAGACAAGAAGAATTTCA
>JAEEGL016655169.1_pt1 | contig 12526 bp, 11 predicted proteins | sample 9134231 | NCBI WGS metagenome assembly JAEEGL01 (sample SAMN16246548, study PRJNA631951) | gut metagenome | biome: gut microbiome; feature: rumen; material: fiber-attached | host: Bos | place: Iran: Karaj | collected 2018-10
CATCTGTCACGATCCCTGACAGCGTGACGAGCATCGGAGAATATGCGTTCTCGGGGTGCTGGGGTCTGACTGAGATCAACATCCCCGAGAACGTGACGAGCATCGAGACGTACACGTTCAGGGGGTGCTGGGGTCTGACCGAGATCGACATTCCCGAGACTGTGACGAGCATTGCCGCGTCCGCGTTCTCGGGGTGCAGCGGTTTGACCAAGATCAACATTCCCGAAAATCTGACGCGCATTGAAGCTTCCGTGTTCTCGGGGTGCAGCGGCCTGACCGGCATTACCATTCCCGAGGGCGTGACGAGCATTGGCGCGTATGCGTTCACAGGGTGCAGCGGCCTGACAGACATCACCATTCCCGAAAGCGTGAACGCCTTCGGAAACGGCGTGTTTTCGGAGTGCGAAAGTCTGACCAGCATTACCATCCCCGGCAGCGTGACAAGGATCGCAGATTATGCATTCTGGAACTGCGGCAGCCTGGCCAGCGTCACGATCCTCGAGGGCGTGACCCGCATCGGGGAATATGCGTTTGCCCGGTGCGAAAGCCTGGCCAGCGTTGCCCTCCCGGACAGCCTGACCAGCATCGGATTTGAAGCGTTCGAGCGATGCGACGCTCTGACTGAGATCGCCCTTCCCGACGGCGTGACGGGCGTCAGCCGCAATCCATTTCCCGCGTGCAAAAACCTGACGCGCTTCGTCGTATCCCCTGAGCATCCGGCGCTGGAAGTGATTGACGGCGCGCTGTTCAGAAAGTCCGACAAGAATCTCATCTGCTATCCCGGCGGGCTTGACGCGGATTCCTATGAAATCCCCCAGGGCACCCTCGCCATCGGGGACGTGGCGTTTAAAGACTGCGACAGCCTGACCGGCGTCACGATCCCTGACAGCGTGACTTCCATAGGAATATTTGCGTTTGAGGACTGCGACGGCCTGACAGAGATCGTCATTCCGGACAGTGTGACGGGAATCGGAGGCTGGGCGTTTGAGAGCTGCGACAGCCTGACCAGCGTCGTTCTCTCCAACAGCCTGACCAGCATTGGGTCCTCTGCGTTCTCTGCCTGCGTCAGCCTGACCGATATTGCCATTCCCGACGGCGTGACAGAAATTGGAAGCTATGCGTTTCGCAACTGCGACGGCCTGACCGGTATCGTCATCCCGGACAGCGTGACCTTTATCGGGGATCATGCGTTCTGCGACTGCGATAACCTTGCCGGCGTCGTCATCCCGGACGGAGTGACCGCCATCGGATGGAATGCGTTTGCCTCGTGCGACAGCCTGACCAGCCTGGTCATCCCGGACAGCGTCGTGGACATTGGATTTTCAGTGGTCCTTGGGTGCGACAACATCACCGTTACCGTCGGTCGGGGGTCCTGCGCGGAGGAGTATTGCAGGAAATGCAACGTGCCGTACACATATGCCGACGCCCAGGAATGATGAAGCGGCCGACAGCGCGGAAAGGGAATTGACAGGCGGCGGAAATCAGGATATGATATATGTAAGAATCGGCGCGCCGGAATGAGGCGCCGCCGCGACAAAGGATGGAGGGCGGAAAGATGGCCAAGAAAAAGGTGGGAGACCTGATCCGGGAAGCGCGCACCAACGCGGGATTGACCCAGGAACAGCTGGCCAAAAAGGTGGACGGCGTGGCCGCGTCGGACATCAGCAAGGCCGAACGGGGCGAAAAGGACCTGACCCAGGCCGCGCTGAAACAGATCGCCAAGGCGACCGGCGTCACGCAGAAATCGCTGCTGGACGCCGCTTCGGGTACGCCGGGCGGCGGGTCGAAGGCGGCGTCCTCCTCCACGAAGAAGCCTACCGCGTCCACAACGAAGAAGGCGACATCTTCCACGAAGAAATCCACGGATTCTTCCGCGAAGAAGTCCGCGTCTTCCACAAAGAAGACGACCGCCAGCGCGAAGAAGGCGGACGACGGCGAGAAGTACACCGCCGCGGAAAAGAAGCTGGTGGAGCTGTACCGGGCGGCGAACGCGGACGTTAAAAAGGCCGCGGTGGCGCTGTTGAAGGGCGAGAAGGCGGAGGGCGGCTCTGTGGTGGAATCCCTGCTGGGCGGCGCGCTGGATCTGCTGTCCAACCTGGGAAAGTGACGGCGGCCGGGATTCGGCGGCCATTTGAAGGAAAGGCGGAGAACAGACAGTGAAAAAGACTGGGATCGGCTTTGTGGGCGTGGGAAACATCAGCCCGACATATCTGGAAAACCTGTCGAAGATGTTCCGGGAAGTGGAGATCATCGGCGTGTGCGACCTGATCCGGGAGCGCGCGGAGCAGGCGGTGGAGAAGTATTCCATACCAAAGCTGTACAGCGATATGTACGAGCTGTTCGCAGACCCGGACGTGGACATCGTGCTGAACATCACCCGGCCCTACGAGCACTACGAGGTGACGAAGCAGGCGCTGCTTCACGGCAAGCATGTGTATTCCGAAAAGCCGCTGTCGCCCGATCTGAATGAGGCGCGGGAGCTGGTGGCGCTGGCGAAGGAAAAGGGCCTGCGGCTGGGCGGCGCGCCGGATACGTTCATGGGCGCGGCCATCCAGACCTGCCGGCATCTTATCGACGGGGGCGTCATCGGCGACGTCATCGGCGCGGACGCGCACCTGGTCACCCGCGGCCCGGAGTGCTGGCACCCGGACCCTGAGTTCCTGTTTCAGTACGGCGGCGGCCCCATGTTCGACATGGGCCCGTACTACGTCACCGCGCTGATCAACCTGATGGGGGAGGTGAAGGAGGTAAGCGGCATGACCGGCATCTCCTACCCCCAGCGCACCATCACCAGCGAAAAGAAGTACGGCCAGAAGGTGAACGTGGAGGCGCCCACTTACGTGATGGGCAATATGCGGTTCGCAAACGGCGCCATCGGCAGCCTGTTCACCACATTCGACGTGAACCTTGCGGAGTATCACAAGCTGGAGATCTACGGCACGGAGGGGACGATCTATGTGCCCGACCCCAACGGGTTCGGCGGGGACATCAAGCTGCTGCGCAGCCGCACATGGGAGACGGTTTCCATGCCGCTCCTGTACCACTATACGGAAAACTGCCGCGGACTGGGCCTGGCGGACATGGCCAAGGCCATCCAGACCGGCAGGAACCACCGGGCCAACAGCATGCAGCAGCTGCACGTGGTGGAGGTCATGTCCGCGTTCTACACCAGCGGCCGGACGGGGCGCAGGGTGGAGATCGAGTCCCGGTATCAGCGGGAGAAGATCATGCCCCGGGGCGAGATGGTGGGCGTGCTGGACGACTGAGACGAGGAAACAGACTGCTGATACGAAACAGGGAGGCCGGCGGGCCTCCCTGTTTTCGTTGGGACGGACGGCGGTTGCACCGGAATCGGGTTTTCCGGGTGCAAGGGGACGCGATTGTGGGAAAGAACGGAGGCTTTGAGGAAAGCAACCCGCGCTGACAGGCGTGGGTTCCTGCGGTTTCTCCTTCGCTGAAATACCAGAGGTCATTCAGAGATATGGTTTTTGTCCTATATTTATAGCTCGCTTTTCTTTCCGTTGAATGACCGGGTTGTTCGGCAAACCGAAGCGCCGCTCCCCGCGGGGAGCGGCGCTTGGGATCACAGCAGCTTCTGAATTTCCCTGGCCGTGAGCTGAGCCAGCAGCTCGAAGCCGTCGGCATTGGGATGGATGCCGTCCTCGCTGATGTAGCGGTCGGTTTTCCCATCCAGGGCGGCGAAGTGGTCGTCGATGATGATGCCCCTTTCCCGGAGCATGGGGACGACGGCCTCGTTGTAGCGGCGCACGTCGGCGTTCCAGTTATCCATGGCGTCCGCAAGGAAGACCTTCGGGATCTCGTTTTCCAGGTTGTACTGGTCGTTTTCCTTCTTGCGCCTGTCCAGAGCCGGGCCGCCGGGGATGGTGGTGGCCCAGATCAGGTTTTTGCAGTAGCTCTCCATCTGGATGGCCAGGCGGCGGTTCGTTTCGACGTATTCGTCCGGCAGGGTGAACAGCTGCCCATCGACGGTGCAGCGGTGCAGGTCCCAGATGCCCGCGTTCCAGTGGATGACGTCCACCTTTGGGGAGCCCCACTGCTGCATCCAGTCCCACATGCCCCACAGAGCGTACTTTGTATAGCGGCAGTTTTCCTCCGGAGAGAACACGCGCACTTCCGGACCCAGAAGCTCCTTTACACGCGCCTCGTACCCAAGGCGGATGGAATCACCGATCAAAACGACGTTTTTCATGGACTTTCGGCCTCCTAAACGGTTTTTGCGATTGATCGCGGCAAGGGAAATTATAGCACGCGCGACGGCGTTTTGCAATACCGGAGAGTGGGGATCGTGAAAAACCGGCCCGCGAGTCTCCGCGCCGGCGGGACCGGGAGCGGAGGATTATGCGAAAATCAGAAAAAATTGGAAATATCTTTGGAAAAATGAAATTAGCAGTAGATTTTTCCTGAGGAGTGTGATATAATAGTATCGATTATAAGCATGGGGTGTTCTTTGCGGGGGAAACGCCGCGCAGACGGTTCTTCCGGCGGGCTCTTCACACACCTCCGGACATGCCGCAGCGGACGAGGCGTGAGACAACCGTGATCGGAGGGAGATGGCGATGAGGCTGGGCTTTCGGAGCTCAGGGCGCGGAAAGAATTCCGCTCTGTCCAGGCTTCGGATTCCTCTGCTGCTCCTGGCGGCGGCGGCGCTGCTGGCGGGCGTGTACTTCGGTGCGGAGTACATCGAGAACCGCGGCCGGAAGCCGGAGCCCCGGGGAGACTACAACCTCCGCCATGCTTATGACGTGACCATCGAGCGCGGAGACGTCACCTACCGGCAGAAGCGCAACCTGACCACGATCCTGATCATGGGCATCGACAAGGACAGCGACGCGGAGGAGACCTTTGGCTTCCGCAACGGAGGCCGGGCGGATTTCCTGCGGCTGGTGGTGATCGACGGCGCGGCGCAGACGGTTTCCCAGCTGGCCATCGACCGCGACACCATGACCCCCATCACCGTGCTGGGCGTGCTGGGCAACCGTTCCGGCACGCGGACGCAGCAGATTTCCCTGGCCCACAACTTCGGCGACGGGAAGGAGCAGAGCTGCGAGCTCACGGTGGAGGCGGTTTCCAACCTGCTGTTCGGCACACCCATCGATTTTTACTTTGCCGTCAACATGGACGGGATCGCGGCGCTGAACGAGGCGGTGGGCGGAGTCACGGTGACGCTGGAGGACGACTTCTCGCACCTTGACCCGGCCATGACGAAGGGCGCCACCCTGACGCTGAACGGGAAGCAGGCGGAGTACTTCGTGCGGGGCCGCATGAGCGTGGGCGTGGGGACGAACGAGTCCCGAATGGCCAGGCAGCAGCAGTATCTGTCCCGGGTGATGACCGCGATGGTGCAGGGCCAGGAGAAGGACGAGGACTTCGTGGGAACCCTGTTCGACGCGCTGTCGCCCTATCTGGTGACCAACCTGAGCAGAGGTCGGCTGATCAACGAGGCTTACGCGGCGCGGAACTACGAACATCCGGCGCTGTATGAGATCGAGGGCACGCACAGCATCGGCTGGGACGGTTACATGGAGTTCCGGGCCGACGAGGCAAGCCTCGAGGAGGTCACGCTGGGCCTGTTCTATGATAAAGTTGATTAAAGCTTGAACAAGCTTTAATATACGGCGCGGCTAAACCGCCCGACGATCGAGAAAGGAGAAATCAACAATGAAGAAGACCATTTCCCTTATCCTTGCCCTGATGCTTTGCCTGAGCGCCGTAGCTTTCGCTTCCGAAGTGCCCAGCAAGCCCCATGTTCCCGGCATCTTTATCCCCATCGGACACGAGGGCCTCTATATGGAAGAGGATCTGAAGCCCGCGGCCGTGAAGATCGGGGAAGAAGAACTGAAGAAGCTGGCCAAGGAAGCGGATCCCATGGCGTACTTCACCGCCGGCGCCACCGAAGCGGACGCCAAGGCCCTGAAGGATGCCGTCGAGGAGATCCTGAAGGACGAGAAGGGCGAGAAGCTCGTGATCAATGAGTTCATGCCCGTCATCGTCGGCAACTACAAGGAAGAGTACGGCGACATCGACGTCAAGATGATCTTCGTCACCCCCTACAAGAAGGACACCAAGGTTGCCATCATGATCGGCGTGGCCGAGAACGGCAAGTACACCTGGGAAGCCTTCAAGGGCGAAGTGATCGACGATCCCGAGACCCTGGCTTCCGTGACGATGGATTCCCTGGGCGAGGACGACGGCCTTGTGCTGGTGACCATCCCCGGCAAGACCATGAAGGCCATTCAGGACAACGGCGCTCTGCTGGCTGTCATCAATAAGTAATCCCCTTGCTGCCCGAAGCCGGAAGGGGCGGTACACGAAAGTGTACCGCGCTTTCCTGCTTCGGGCAAGCTACATCAGCGTATGATCGGAGAGAATTACGGATATGGCAGATATTGAAAGGCGCAGCGATGCGCAGCTTCCCCAGCCGACCCGGGAGACGGCGGCCAGAAATTCGGGAGAGTACGAAATCGACCTCATGGAGCTGCTGTATCGGCTGCTGGCCAGCTGGAAGATGATCGCAAGCTTCGCGCTGGCGGGCTTGATCATCGCCGTGTTGTACACGTCGTTTTTCGTCACGCCGATGTATCAGTCCACATCCACCATCTATGTGCTGAGCCGGCGGGATTCCGCCATCAATATCTCCGATCTGCAGATCGGCACGTCCCTGACCAACGACTACATCCGTGTGTTCAACATGTGGGAGGTCCATGAGGAGGTCATCTCCAACCTGAACCTTCCGTATTCGTATAGCAAGATGCGCAGCATGCTGTCCGTGAGCAACGCCAGCGGCACGCGCATGCTGGATATCAAGGTAACGTCCCCGGATCCCCAGGAGGCGGCGATGATCGCCAACGAATACGCGAACGTCGTCAGCAATTACATCGCGGATACCATGTCCATGGACAAGCCCAGCATCATGTCCGTGGCGCTGGTTCCCACGAATCCCGTGAGCCCCAACAGGACGAAGAACGCGATGCTGGGCTTTGTGCTGGGCGGCCTGCTCGCGGCGGCGATCGTCATCATCGGCATGCTGCTGGATGACAAGATCAGGACCGCGGAAGATGTTCGGAAATACACCGGGCTGGCGAACCTCGCCATCATTCCGGTTGAAGATAGCTTGAAGGGCAAAACCCAGGATTCCAGAAGATCAGGCGGGAGGGATTGACGATGAAGAGCCTTACGTTTTCGCGCTTTCCCGCACTGAGCTATGCCGGCGCAGAGGCAATCAACACCCTGTGCACCAACCTGTCCTTTTCCGGCGAGGGCATCCGGCGGATCATGATCACCAGTTGCCACGCGTCGGAGGGTAAATCCTTCCTCACCATGAACATCATGCGCACCATGGCCAAATTGGGGCGCAAGGTGGTGCTGGTGGACGCCGACCTGCGCCGGAGCATCATCGCCAGGAGCTACGGCATACAGTTTGCCGGGCGGGACAATCCCGGCCTGAGCCACCTGCTGGCGGGCATGGTCAAGGAGGAGGACGTGGTGTATTCCACGGACATCCCAGGGGCCTATATGGTGCCGGTGGGCAAGACGGTGTCCAGCTCCCTGTCCCTTCTGAATTCCACCAAGCTGGACAACCTGCTGACCCACCTGGCGCGGGAATACGACTATGTGCTCGTGGACGCGCCGCCTATCGGCGCGCTGATCGACGCGGCGCAGATCGCGAAGTACTGCGATGGTACGCTGCTGGTGATCAGCTACAATACCGTGCGCAGGCAGGAGCTGATGGACGCCCAGAGCCAGCTGGAGCAGACCGGCTGCCCGATCCTGGGCACCGTGATCAACCAGGCGGAGCTGGATTCGTACCTCAGCCGCAAGTATTACTACAAGTCGTATTATTCCCATTACGACGGCTATTACGATAAAGGTTCCTCCAAGGAGCGCCGGAAGTCTTCCGACAGGAAGCGGTAAGCGCATGAGCGGTTTTACCGACATACATGCTCATTTCGTCTACGGCCTGGACGACGGCGCGAAGACGAGGGAGGATATGGAGGCGCTGCTGGACGCCGCCAACAAAAACGGGATCACCTGTCTGTATGCGACTCCCCACGTGGAGCCCGGTGTCCGGGCCTTTGACGAGCGGCTGCTTCTGGCGCGCGCGGAAGAGGCCCGTCAATATTGCCTGGAGATGGGCTATCCCATCCGCATCGAGACGGGCGCGGAACTGATGTACACCCCGGCGATGGACGCACACATCCAGGACAGGCGGCTCATCACGATGGGGAATTCGGATCACGTGCTGGTGGAGTTCGTGCCGGACATTTCCCTGCGCGAATTGGAGTACGCGCTCCGGATTATGGAAGCGAGCGGTTATCTGCCGATCCTGGCCCACATCGAGCGGTATCATTGCATGGGAGCAGGCACCCCGGCGCGCTTGAAGAAGCGCTATCCGGTGCAGTTTCAGGTCAACTGCCGGTCCGTCGTGCGCACGGCCGGGCTTTTGGACCGCTGGCGGCTGCGCCATTGGCTGAAGCGCGGCGTGATCGACTATGTCGCGACGGATATGCACAACTGCAAGAGCCGCGCGCCGCTGATGCGGAAGGCTTACAAAACGTTATGCCAGCGCTTCGGGGAGGAATACGCCGCCTGTCTCGCCACGGCGGAGCGAATGACGCCGTGACCGCGGCCTGTTGCGAAAGAGATGCCGGGCTGTCGGGAGGAGGAGCGCCATGAAAAAGTGGTACGACGAGGAGTACGAATTCACCGTGGAGGTCGTCGGCTTCCTTCGGGGAGATCACACGGAACACTATTGCCGCAACGGGGAGGAGATCGGTGACAGGTATACTTGCACCTATGGCTGCCCCGTGAATCAGGATGGCTGCGGTATCTGCTCCAAGACCATGATGATGCTGTTTCCCCTGATGGAGGCGGTGCGCAGCGGAGGCGACCTGCGGAACGTGGGCGGCGATGACCGGTACGGCAAGACCGTCGTGTGTCCGGACGGCTGCGTGATGTTTCGGCTTACCGCAAAGCCCCTGGGAAACGAAAACTTCTTCGTGGGTGGGTTCTGGAAAGAGCCCTGACGCGGGGATTCGGATCGCGGGCCCGGCCAGATGGCCGGGCTTGCGCTTGCCTGGAAGGGTACAATGGAAGAGAAAATGGGGACCTTCGCATGGCGGCGCGAAGCGCAAACGGTGTGCAAGCGCAGAAGCGGGGGAACCGTAGGAAGGATCGGAAAGGGGCTTGCGCTTTCGCCGGCGTCAGCGGATTGTTCCCTTGCCAAGCGGCAAAATATGTGGTAGGATAGAAAAGTCGGCATCGCCGGGGGGATCGTGTCACGGCTTTTTGAGTTGCCCGGGCGAAAAACGACATGTCCAAATCAGAATTTCCACTTTCCTCCAAAGGAATCTGGCGGGGAGATATTCATGAAAAAACGGCTCCTTTGCATTGTGATGATCGCGGCGCTGTTTTCCGCGGCGGCGGAGCCCGTCGCCCTGCGCCATGCAGGCGGCGGGGCGCTGTTTTCGCAGGACGGCATGGAACTGCTGCGCGCGGACGACCTGTTTTCGCTGGGGCAGGGGCTGTTTGCCGCGGGATATCGCCGGAGCGGCGGCATGGCGTACTGCCTGGTGAACGCCGGGGGCGAACGGCTTTCCGGGGAGGAGTTCGACGCCCTGGCGCAGCTGGACGACGCGCTGCTGTTCCGGAAGGACGGCCTGGTCGGCGCGCTGCGGGAGGACGGTTCTGTGGCGGTCCCGGCGGCGTACACCGCGCTGATTCCCAACGGGGCGGACGGGTATCTCGCGCTGAAGGGCGACTTGCTGGACAACGAGTCTGATCAGATCTACTATGTGGACGCGGACGGAAGCGAGATTACCTCCGACGCCAAGACGCTTTCCGGGCTGGACGCGGTGCGCGACGGGCGCATGCGGGCGCTGCAGCCGGACGCGAACCTGTACGGCTACGTGGACGCCCGGGGAAATTGGGCCATTCAGCCGCAGTTTCAGACGGCGGATTGCTTCCGGGACGGGCTGGCAGTGGCGTCCAATGAACGGGGGTACGGACTGCTGGACGCGGACGGACGGTGGCGGCTGGCTCCGTCGCGGCGCAGGATCCTGCGGGGCGAGGGATTTTTCGCGCTGATCTCGGGAAGCCGCGTGGAAATTGTTAGAAGCGACAATCTGGTTCCGCTGGGCGTCGTTGTCGTGCGGGGGGCCAGCTTTGCGGTGGTGGGGCCGTATCTGATGGCCATGACGGAGGATTCCGTGGTGCTGTACGACACCGCCGGCGCGGAAATCGCCGCCTTCGGGGGCATGGCCTCGGTCGGCGCGGCGGGAAGATGGCTGATCGTGTCGGACGGCGTATGGGGCGAGGCGTGCTGCGGCGTGTATACGCCGGACGGAACACTGGTGTCCGCGCTGTATCCTCAGGTGCTGTACCTGGGGACCTCCAGCGGACGGGACGTGTTCGCCTGCCTTGCCATGGACGCCTGGGGGGAGTACGACGAGGAGCTGGGCGAGACGCACTACGCCGTGGACGAGTCCAGTGTGCGCTATGGTTTGCTGCTGGACGGGAAGGAGCTGCTTCCGCCGGAATATACATATTTGCAGTTGCTCTCGGACGGGCTGCTGTACGCCGAAGACGGGGAAGAATGCGGGCTGCTGGGATTTGACGGAGAGTGGCTGTACAGGATTGATATGGAAAATGAGAAATAGGCGGCGGACGCTGAAACGTTGGCAGGCGGAGAAGCCCGGGGCTCCTTCGCCTGCTGTTTTTTTGGGGGGAAACAGGGCCTGACAGCCCGTGCGCAGCGGCGGCTGCGGTACAGAAAAGCGAAACTTGGAGTTCCGCCAACGTGGCAAGTATCCGCAACGGATCTTTATCGGCGAACCGGAGGGCGGGAAACTCTGCCCAGGTCCGGTCTGCCAAAGCCAAAACTGTCCGGCCCGGGAATCCTCAACCATCCGCGCGCGTCTTTTGCTTCGGCCCCCCGCATATGCTGTTCCCATGGCATTGGGACGCGAGGGGGCGGATTTGTGCGGCGGATATTCATGCTGTTTTTCATGGCGGCGCTGATGCTGCTTCCCTCAGGAGCCGCCTCGGAGAGCTTTCACGTGGACGCCCGGGGCGCCGTGCTCATCGACGCGGACAGCGGCAGGGTGCTGTTTCAGCAGAATATGGACGAAATGCTGCCCATGGCCTCCACCACGAAGCTGATGACCGCGCTGCTGGCGCTGGAGAACAGCCGGCTGGACGAACCGGTGACCGCCGGAGAGAACGCCTACGGTGTGCCGGGTACGTCCATCTATCTCTCCAGGGGGGAGACGCTTTCCATGGAGCACATGCTGTACGGGCTGATGCTGCGCAGCGGTAACGACGCCGCGGTGGCCATCGCGGAACACGTGGGCGGCAGCGTGGAGAAGTTTGTGGAGATGATGAACGCGCGGGCTGCGGAGATTGGCGCGGACGCCCACTACGCCAATCCCCATGGGCTGGACGCCGAGGGGCACAGTGCCTCCGCGCTGGGGCTGGCGAAGATCATGCGGGAATGCATGCGGCTGGAGAGTTTCCGGGTCATCACGTCCACGAAGAAGAAGGTCATTCCCTGGAAGGGAAACGACTACAGCCGCGTGCTGCAGAACAAGAACAAACTGCTGTCCGGCTACGAGGGAGCCACCGGCGGTAAGACGGGCTATACCTCAAAGGCGGGGCGCTGCCTGGTGTTCTCGGCGGAGCGGGACGGTCTGGAAATCATCGGCGTTGTGCTGCGCTGCCCCACGTGGTTCGACACCGCCGCGGCCATGCTGGACTACGGCTTCGAACACTATACCATGGTCACCGCGTTCCCGGACGGGGGCTTCGCCGCTTCCGTGCCCGTGAAAAACGGCATGCGGAAGGAGGTGTCCGCCGTGGTGGAGGGCGACCTGCGCTGCGCCCTGGGCGACGCCGAGCGCTACTCCGTCACATTTGAAACGGAGGCGCTCACCGCGCCGGTGGAGAAGGGTCAGCGCGTGGGCACGGCGCGCATGATGGCTTCCGGAAAGTGCGTTGCCGAGCGGCCGCTGGTGGCGAGCGAAGGCGTGGAGGAGAGAAGCATGGAAAGCGCGCTTCTGCGGCTGCTGCGCAGGTGGTTGCTGCTGTTTGAGGACGCCTGACGCGCCGGTGTACGCCCGGGGCGCGGGATTCGGAAGGTATCTCGCGCTTTTTTCTTTGTCGAACGCATTGCCGAGAGCGGAGGGCCCACCGCAAATCGCCGGATTATCTCCGGAATGTTCAAAAACGTACTATTTCCGGTGCGTATTTTTGTCAAATTGCGTATTTGCATGTTGAGGAAAACATGGTATAATGATTAGGAAAAGCAAAGCTTTTCCGGGTCGGCGCGCAAGGGAGCGAAGCGAGTTGCGCAGCGCGCCGACAATCAGGGGAGAATGATTAGGCAACTGGCCCGGAGGGCGGTTGGCCGGGTAGGCGCCCGCGAAGCGGGGGTGCCGACCATCATGGTATAATGATTAGGAAAAGCAAAGGTTTTCCGGGTCGGTGCGCAAGGGATCGGACGGGGGGGCGG
>JAEEGL010649173.1_pt1 | contig 12525 bp, 4 predicted proteins | sample 9134231 | NCBI WGS metagenome assembly JAEEGL01 (sample SAMN16246548, study PRJNA631951) | gut metagenome | biome: gut microbiome; feature: rumen; material: fiber-attached | host: Bos | place: Iran: Karaj | collected 2018-10
CAGATTCGCTTCCGGCCTGGGGCTGTACTGCTACAGTTTTCTCACGGTTTCCTGCCGTCTGAGACTTTGGCTGGCTTCGCGGGAGTGTTTCGGGGCGGTCTGGCTGCTGACCACAGGACCGCGGGCGCACCTGAGCGAACTTTCGCTTCGAGCGCGCCGCCTGGGGCACGCGCCGCTGATGCCGGCCGGGCTTTACACCTCCGCTCACCAATGGATCTGTGCCGCGGAGGCCGACATCTATCACGCTCTGGGGTTGGAATGGATACCGCCCCGCAAACGGCTGGATCCGCTGTTCCGGGCATTGAAGGAGGCAAGTCATGGAGACCGTTGTTAGCGAACCCACGGAAAAGGTGCTGGGATCCCTTGTGGACCGCAAGACGGCCGCCCGGCTTCTGGGAGTCAGCAAGATGCACATCACCAACCTGATAGATTCGGGTCAGCTCCGCGCTTTTGACGTGGCGGTCACCGGTTCCCGTTACCGTCAGGTGCGCATCCCGGTGTGTGAATTGAAAAAGTTTCTCAGTACCAGACTGTTGACGTAAAAAAACAGAATATGCCGCGCGGCGGGTACGGTTCCGGGGAGAGGATTTTTCTTTTTGCGAAAAAAATTGACTTTCACCGGGGATAGATGATAATAGCCCCGTGTTCGTCGCGCGGCATTTCCTTTCTGCGTATTTTTACGGAAAGACAGGCGGGTGTCTGATGAAGTGGCACGTGGCACAAATTGCACGAATTAAACTACTTATATGACTAAGAAGTATGTATATGCAGCGTTAGCGCTGAGTATGGGACTGACTGTCACCAGCTTTGCCGCTACCGAATTATTAACAACCGGAGAAAACGTTATTGCTGTGGGCGGTAAGCTTGTCAACAATAGCAGTTATCCGGCTAAGGAATATCCGGGATGCATAGTGGATCAAACATCTGCCACTAAGTATCTGAATTATCAACCGCAAGGCGCAGGTTTTGTTGTGGTTCCCACTTATGGACCGACCACTCTCAAATCCTTCCAGATGACCACAGGCAATGATAAGCCGGAACGCGATCCGATTTCCTACCGGATCTATGGTTCCAATGACGAGATCACTTTTGAGGATCTCCAGGCTATGGACAACACCGATGGCGCTCAGAACAACTGGACGCTGATCGCTGAAGGAACACTCTCTCTGCCTGATGATCGTAAGGCAATGAGCGACTTTATTCCTGTTTCCAATGATACCACTTACAATGCCTACAAGGTGATCTTCCCGGCGGTGAAAGATCCTGCCGAAGGTCACATGCAGGTGGCAGACATCCAGTTCTATGAAGTGGAAACCCCCGATCCGGATATGGACTTCGGTTTCCTCTCCAGCGCGGATATGGATTACACTGTCGCGGTGGCCGATCCGGTCACTACCAATTCCAGCTACGCGACGACCGACTGGGATACCAGCAAACCGACTAAGATCTCCAATGGTAATTTGGAAGACCGCTACGCGAATTTCGCGATCAAGGATGTCGGTGTGGCGATCTGGCCCGCGGTGGGTATGACCAAGCTGGAAAGCTTCCAGCTCTGCACCTTCACCAATCTGGCCTGCTGCGATCCGACCGGTTACAGAATTTATGGAACCGAGGACTTCCAGATGAGCCCTGACAACAGTCTGGGTGATATGGAAAACTGGATACTCCTGGGCGAAGGTTCCCTGAATATGCCTCTGGAGCGTACAACCTGGTGCGACAAAGTGGATGTGAACGCCACTGAGTTCTATCGCGGCTACAAGCTGATCTTTACGGATATCCGCGATGAATCCGATCCGGAAGCGACCGTTGTCCATGTGGCAGAAATGCAGTTCTTCGGCACCAAACAGGCCAAGGATCTGGGTGATCCCATCCTGCGTCCGGGCGATGTGGCCAAACCGATCGACCCTGCAGGCGGTGATTGGATTTTCTACTCATCTAAATGTAATTATCCTGCTAATGAAAATCCTTCAAATGCACTGGATGGCGATGTAAACACCAAGTATTTGAACAATGACGTGAACCGTCCCGGTTTCATCGTGACACCGAAAGCGGGCAAGACTGTTGTCAAGAGCATGAAGTTCTGGACAGCTAATGACGCTGAGGATCGTGATCCGAAGAGCTGGGAACTGTACGGCACCAATGAAGAAATCAAGAGTACCGATAAGAGCTATGGTACAGCTGAGAATTGGACGCTGATCGCCAGCGGCGATGTGGCTCTGCCGGCTACCCGTTATGCCGAAGGCCCGCTGTTAGCGTTTGACAACAGCGTGTCTTATGCCTCCTACAAACTGATCTTCCCGACTATGAAAGGCACCGCTCTGTTCCAGATCGCTGACACTCTGTTCTACAGTGACAGCGAAGGAACTGCTAATATCTTCCAGGAAGGTGATACCGCTATTGCTGTTTCTTCTGGCATCAATGAGAGCTACAGATCTAAATACACGGAATCTACCCAGCATAGCATTGACGGCAACACGGGTACCAAGTATTGCTTGAATCCGGGTCAAGGCACGGGCATCATCTTTATCCCCAGCGCCAGCAGCTCTATCGTAAAGGGCATGACCATGACCACTGCTAATGATGCCGAAGGTCGTGATCCTACCAGCTATGTTCTCTATGGAACGACGGACGTGGTCAAGAGTGCTGACTTCAGCACCGGTGAGTCTGAAAACTGGACCTTGATCGCTGAAGGCGAGATCAATCTGCCTTCCGCTCGTAAGACCATCATCGAGGAACCGATCGAGATCGACAACGCGACCGCTTACTCCGCTTACAAGATCATCTTCCCGACCACGAAAGATGATGGACAAACAGTGCTCCAATTCTCCGAGATCCAGTTCTACGGTGAAGTGCTGAAAGCCGCTCCGGAGAACCTGATCAATCATCCGAGAGATAAGTTCATCGCTATCAGCACGGACGTGAAACCGTCCTCCAAATACAGCACCAATCCGCTTGAATCCGCGGCGATGCTGATCGACAATGTTTTTGGTGACCCTGCTACCAAGTACTACAATCAGTCCTGCTGGACCAACAACATTGGCTTCATCGTGACTCCTACCGTGAGCAAGGAACTTCAGTTCGTTGAATTCTACACCGCTAACGATTACGCCGAACGTGATCCTGTGACCTATAAACTCTATGGAACGAACGACGAGATCACCACTGAAGACAACGGCAGCGGCAACGAAGAAAACTGGACCCTCATCAAAGAAGGTACACTGGACTTCCCGGCTGAACGCAATGCTCAATGCATGGATATCATCTCTCTGGACAACCCTGTGACCTACAGCTCCTACAAGATGATCTTCCCGACCCGCAAGAGCAATGATTCCACGACTACTGGTGGTTACGCTCTGGGTATCCAGATGTCAGAGGTCTTCCTGTACAGCTCTGGTTATGAGCGTATCACCGAGACGACAGACTTCATCATCGCGGTGGCTGATTATGCCACAGGCAGCAACTATCCCGCTCAGGAACCTCCTTACGCGTCAGCGGATGGTGATATCAAGATCAAATACCTGAACCGCGGCGGAGCCAAGACAGGCTTCATCGTGACCCCGGCTGTGGAAGTGACTCCGACAGCGGTCATGTACACCAGAGCTAATGACTTCGAAGGTCGTGATCCTGTGAACGTTGAGATCTACGGCACGAATGATCCGATCATTGATCAGGACAACAGCGCCGGTGATAAAGAAAACTGGACACTGGTGGGCGAAGGTTCCTTCGAGACCTCCGCGTTCCGTTTCAGAAACAGTAACATCATTTACTTCACCAATACGGATGCCTTCACCTCTTACAAGGTGGTCTTCCCGACACTGTGGGCTGGTCCGGAAATGCAGATCGGTGAATTCTACTTCTTCGATCTGAGCGAACCCGAACCGCCGACTCCGGTGACCTTCGACTTTGAAGGTGACGTGAACTACACCGGTTCTGCCAAGGGCAGCATCACGGCTACTCCTATAGAAGATTCCTACATCGTGAAGGGCAGCGGCTCCGACGTTTGGGGCAGCAATGACGAGTTCTTCTTCGCGGCCAAGAAGGTCGAAGGCGACTTCGACTACACGGTCTGTGTTGAAAACTTCGACGGCACATCCAATGCGTGGGCCAAGGCCGGTATCATGGTTCGTGAAGCCAACGCGGACGACATTCAGACCGGCAATGCCCGCCGCTTCGCTCTGCAAGTCCAGACCGAATCCGGCAAGAGCGGTTCCAGCAGTGATTACTGGGCCTCTTATCGTAATGCCGTGGGTGCTGATGTCGGTGACGGACAAAGTGTCCATCGCGGACCGTTTGTCTTCCCGCATCTGCAGCGTATCGTCTATGTGGACGGCGTGCTCTACGGTATGATCAGTGAAGACCAGGGCGAGACCTGGGACGTTCTGAGTGTCATTGACACGAAGAACTGGGCCGATGGCCAACTGGGCGCTGAACTGCCTCTGTACATCGGTATGTGGGTGACCTCTCACAATGGCGACAGCAATGACGCGGCCGCTGAATTCAGCGGAGTGACTCTGGTGGACGGCTATGTTCCGATGGAAATCGTGAAGCAGCCGAATCCTGAGATCGAACTGGAAGAAGGCGAGATCTTCGGAACTTCCGCCTTTGGCGTGATCGCTTTCGGTACAAATGCCAAATTCGGATGGTACAAAGGCAATGATGCTGTGGATGACAGTGAAATCAATACAGTCTATGCCAGCAAGAAGACCGAAGGTACCTATCAGATGACTGTTCAGCAGAATGAATACATCATGTTGTCCGGAGAATCTGTGGTGAGCGTGAATCCGAGCACTGATCCTGGCAAAGTCCAGGTTTGGATCTATGACACTCCGAATCCGGGCAGCCTGGCCGCTGTGAAAGCAGCTTTCGATGCCTTCAGAATGGCGGATCAGATCTACTACATGAAGGATTATCTGGAGATCCCGGCTGACCGTGCTGATAACTACGGCACAGCGTTCGTGGGTCTGCTGACACCGGAAGAGACAGGCACATACTACTTCTATGCTGCCTCCGATGACGATAGTGATTTCTATCTGAGCACGGACGACACTCCGGAAAATCTGGTCAGGATCGCTGGTATCAACAGTGGTGACTGGACCAACAGCCGCGAATACACGAAGTATGACTATCAGAAGTCCGCGGCCGTGACACTGGAAGGCGGCAAGAGCTATCTGTTCGTTGGATTCCACAACGAAGGCGGCGGCGGAGATAACTTCTCCGTGGCATGGGCAACTCCGAGCATGGGCGACGTGGTTCCGACCACACCGATCCCGGCCAAGTACCTGAGCCAGTATGGTGCACCTTCCGAGAAGGATCTGACCCTGAGCTACAGTGTCGAAGGTGACGAGCTGGTCCTCCGCTGGGCTGCTGAATCCGGCGCGGTGCTGGAAGTGGCTCCGACAGCCGACAGTGCCAGCTGGACGATCCTGGAAGGTGAACTCGTAGGCGGTGCCTATCAGTTCAGAGTTCCGATGAATGAAAACGCCGGATTCTATCGCTTGACGAAGTAATCCGATAACACTTGATTGAAGTGAGTGCTCTCTGCTAGAGAGCACTTCTTGACCAAAAAAGATCGAAATCCTGAGATTTCGGTCTTTTTTTGTCTAAACTCAAAATCGTCATTAGAGATTTCTAACCCTAATGGCGATTTTGGGTTTAATAACCGAGTAACCAAACCACAACCCTCCTTCCTGAGAGCAAGAGCAATAGGAATTCCCAATAGACTGGAATATATCGTCCTGGTCATAGATGAGTTAAGCGACTTGATGTGTACCGCTGCTAGTGAGGTGGAAGTACAGATCATGTGCATTACTCAGCTGGCACGTGCTGCGGGTATCCACTGTATTATCACCACACAGCGTTCCAGAGAAGATGTGATCACTGGGGTTATCAAAGAGAATATTCCAGCAAGAATAGCTTTCAAGGTTTCCAACCGAGTCGACTCCGTTACCATTTTGGATCGTATTGGTGCCGAGAAGCTTCTAGGGAAGGGTGATATGCTTTACCAATCCCCTGGTGGCCCCAGAAACGCATTCAGTGCGTTTTTGTTTTAGATGAGGAGATCAATAGCCTACTGGCTCATATCAAGGCTCAGAGGCGGCTAAATTTCTCAGATGATCTTAAGAGAAGTCTGGAACGCTAAGGGGTGTTGGTCACAGCCATGGAGCCAGAGATTGGGAGATCCTGTAGTAAGTGGAGACGGTAAATAGCCCCCAATCGCAATTAGAAATTCCTACCTTTAATGGCATTGGGGGTTAAGTGAAGCAGATCGCAGGGATAGGAGGACACGCCGCGAGGCTGGGCGTCTTCGCTTTGTGTCCAGGGGACAAGAACCTCTGGCGCATCAAGCCATGTGGATGTCTCTTTTTTCAGTGTCTCTTTTGGGCAATGTGCTTAACTTGTATAGCTAGCACCTAAGAAAAGCAAAAATGAGAGGAAGAATTTCTTCTTGCCTCTCATTGCGTTTGTCAGTCCTTATACAATGGACTGATCCTGTTTTACAGTCTTATTGTCTCAAGGCAAAATAGACTGATTTCTCATCCATTGGGAGAGTATATGTCCAGTAGCCGTCGACTTTAATGATGCCGTCACTTACTACAGACCATTCTTCTCCGATTGTCGGAGTCATTAACAGATCTGCCTTGGAATTTCCATTCCACAGCAGAGTCAATGTACCGTCTCCATTGACCTCGAAGAGCAATTCCGCATCGACAACCGGGCTGTTATTCAAGCCTTTGTCGAGGATAGCCTGTATCTCATCCGCGCTCAAAGTCCGATCGAATACAACCGCTTCATCAATATCACCCGCAAAATTGCGGTCCGTGTAGTGCATATCGCCGCCAATCGTAAACGGCGCGGCAAACAGCACCGGATTATGCGCAACCACATTTGCCTTGGAGCTCAATCCGTTGTCTGCTGTTCCCAGATAGAAGGTCGCTTCTGTGGGTGAAACACACAGCGCAACCAAGTTCCAAACTCCCACCACCGGGCGCAGTCCAGAGCGATAGTTATAACTCGTATCAATATCATTCCAGTGATAACACAGCTGTGAATCAATAATTTCCAGACCTGAAGTCTGTTTACCCAAACCAATTCCCAGACGATCAAACAATATCGTACTGCGGCGAGTATCCAGCGGCTTGATCCATGCCAGGAATGTAATGTTGGCCGTTGTGATATTCATCGGTTCCGTGATCACCTGAGAATTGCCTGTAAAGCTCACACTTGTATCGCTGTCATCGGCAATAGCACCCGGTTGACCCAATATCTGATCCGCTGCATATTCACCAATCTTGTTATTCACATGCTCATACACAGTTGTCGTGCCCTGTGCTTCACCCAAGCGCCAATAGGCATAAGGATCCATCGTCAGGATAAACTCTGTGTATGAACCAGCAGCCACCGGGATCAAGTCCAGCACAGCGGGTTCCGATTCTACACTTCCATAAGGATTAGAAACCTTTGCAATGTAAGAACCAGCAGCATCCGCTGTCAGAGCAATGCTCACACTCTCACCAAACAATCCGGTTGATTCACCATCACGGAACCATTCCACGGTACGCGGCCAAGGTCCTCCCACGGCCACACTCAATGTCTTGCTGACACGAGGATTCACATACCCATTATATCCCTTAGGCTGAATGACCACAGTCGGCGGAACATTTCCATCATGCTTCTCATCGAAACTAAATCCGTTCAGAGCGACATAATAGATGCTGCGGGCTTCCACATCCGTCAGGGCTTTCTTCCAGATTCCCATATCATCGATATCCATTTGAGCCATGACATCATAATATCCGGATCCCGTTTGACCGATCGTCATAGGAAGACCTGTTTCCAAACCCGGTGTGACACCACTGATATCGGTCGTGTTCACCAAGACACCGTTCTGGAAAACCTTCATAGTCTGACCGGGGATCATCACGAACACCAGATGCTGCCATTCATTTAGAGCCAGTCCATTGTCCGGACCCTGCGCCATAGACGAAGTATCATCCGTCAGACTCATCAATGACCAGGACCATCCGCCGGTTCCATTGCTGGGAGCCAGATTGAAACCGTAGTCACCATAGGATTTCTCCGTATTGCTCAGCCACGGCAGATTCGGGATATTAGAATCCAAACGGGTCCAGAAAGAAACCGTCAGAGGCACATCCATCATCTCCAAGCCATACGCAAAATACGCGTAGTTTGAAATCCCTTCATTCGCATCCGTACTGACATGCAGCGCACTGCCCAGGAATCCGTCCACAAAGGTCGGTTCACCGCCGGGTTCCACATTGTTTCCGTTAATGGAAGAATCTGCGTAAGAATTATCAAAACGCAGATGCGCGAATAAACCGTCGCTCAGGTCAATGGAATACGGCGGATAGATCACTTCAACAGCGACTGCCTCGCTGACGTCACTTCCCCAGTCATTACTGACTTCAACAGTATAAGAACCGCTTTCTTCCACCTCGCCGCTGATGACTAGTTCTGAAGAGGTTGCACCTTCAATGGCTACACCATCTTTGTACCACTGCCAGATCATTGGCGGCGTTCCTTTTGCTGTGGCTTTCAGTGTATATTCATCCCCATACAATCCGTTGAATCCTTCCGGTTCGTTGATCAGCTCCGGCTTAGAACCGGAACCCACTAAACCCAGATTGTACAAGTAGGATACTTCATCCTGTGATAAAGTTCTGTCAAACACGACAGCTTCATCCAGATCGCCAATGATCTTCCGTTCTCCATAGAAACTGTCACCGCCCAATGTAAAGCGTGCCAGCAAATTCACCGGATTATGCGTCCCCGCATTGACTGCCTTTTTCAGATTGCCTTGCTTATCACCCAGATAGAAGGTCGCTTCCGTGGGTGAAACTGTCATTACAACAAAGTTCCATTCATTCTCCAGTAAATACAAACCGGATCTGTACTCATAGAATCCGTCTCCCCAGTGATAGGCGATCTGACCAGCGGCCAAGTCGATTCCTGTGGCGGAATGATCCGTGGTTCCGCTTCGGTTATAAAGCAGAGTGGCCTTGTCATTAGCACCCAATTTCCCGGTAGGCTTGATCCATGCCGCGAATGTCAGGTTCGCAGAACCGGTAATTCCAAGCGGTTCGGTAATGATCTGATCCTTGCCGCCAAAACCGGTAGCCTTATCCGAATCTCCGTTGATCGCGCCGGCAGTTCCGCGGATATTATCATCCGTGTAAACACCATTCTTGCCGCCGGCATAATCATAAGCGGTCATGCCAGTGGTTTCACCTAAACGCCAATAAGCATAAGGATCCATCTGATAGACATAATCCTCATAGCTGTTCGCCGCCGGGATGTGCAAAGCGATCCGAGCCGCGCTGCTGGTCACACTCCCGTACATATTACTGATGCTTACCGTATAACTGCCTTCCGCTTCCGCTACAAATGTCCCATTCAGGCTGGACTCTATCGCTCCCTCGATCTCCTGTCCGTCTTTGTACCACTGATAGCTGAACGGTGCCGTTCCACCCACTACCACATTGATCGTCCAGATGCGATCCGCGTTCTCATAACCGGAAATGCCTACCGGCTGAGTCTGGATGACCGGCGGAGAACCCGCGCCATAGCAGCCGCGATTGAAGATCTCACGAACCGTGGATTCAGACAAAGCACTGTCGAACACTGCCACTTCGTCAATATCACCCAGGAAGAAATCATTATACAGAGTTCTCACACCACCGCCGATACTAAATAGATAATCCGCTCCGGCGGTCATGGGAGAGTTTCCATAAAATGTTCCCACGTTGATGCCGTCAGCGTAAAGATCCATTTGCTCTCCATTATAAACGCAGGCCAGAAATCCCCATGTATTGTCCGCGAAAGGCCAAGTCGTATAAAGACTATCTACTGAACCATTACCTAAATCGCGCAGCAAAGCTTCTATTCTGTTGCCGCTGGCATCGCCCAGGACAAAGAGGCTGTTCTGGCCCATGTATCCCGCGGTTTCCGTGTAGCCGCCATAATTGAGACTGCGTTTGACCCATCCCATTACGGTGAATCCGCTGTTAGCCAGACTGTTCATCTTCAGCGGAGTCTCGATCATCGCCATCCCATCGAAATGAACGGCTTGATTAGGATCATTCTTGATGGCGCCGCTCACCTTGTTATCACCCAGACAATTCAGATAGAGAGCGTCATTGCCGCCGGCATAATCATAAGCTGTGCCGTTGATCGCAAAACCGGAAGCCTCATGTCCTTCTGTACTGCTAGGATCAATAACGTCATCCAAACGATAATAGGCTAATGGAGCATAATCCATCACGATTCTCGCGTAGGAATCTGCTTCAGCGGGCTGCTGTTTCAATACCGCCGCGCTGCTCAGAACTGATCCGCTGGAATTGTTTACCTCCACCGTATAAGAGCCAAAATCCTCTACGGTCAGATTTTTGATTGTCAGTGTCTGCTCTGTCGCACCTTCAATATCCTTTCCATTCAGCTTCCACTGGTAGGAGAAGGGAGTACTGCCAGTGTTCTCTACACTGAATGTTACCTGGCCGTTTTCATAACGGGTTGCACTCGCCGGCTGCTGTGTAATGACCGGTTTGGATGCAGCAAGCACTTCAAATCCGTCTGTGGTTACACTTCCCAGAGAATTGGTGAGCTTTGCGGTATAAACACCCGCTTGCAAATCTGTCAGAACTCGGTCTGTAGCGCTGATTTTTTCACCATTGAGATACCACTCGATCTGGCAGGAGCCGCCGTTTCCATAAACAGTCAGAGTCTCATTGCCTCCGGCATAAATCACTTCCGCGGAAGGTTTGATGCTGGCATACGTTGGTGCGTAGGGTTTACCTAACCCGGAATAATAAATGGAACTGAGATCCGTTTCATCCAGTGCGCGCAGGAAAATAACCACTTCATCTACAATCGCTTCCCCGTCATTAGCTGTCAGAGAACGGTCACCCGATGCGACAGGATCCTTGCCGATATAGAACGGTGAGACCATGGACAAAGTAGTATGGCTGGCAAAGTTCTCTGTGGTTTCTATATTCCCGGAGGCATCGCCGGTATAGAAAAATGCCTTGTCCGCGTTCACCGAAACCGCCAGAAAATACCAAGCACTGCCCGTCACGACAGGTCCCTGGGTGTAATTATAACTGACCGCCGTATCTCCCCAGTGGTATCCCAGTCTGTAGGTCGTGGTCTTGAACTCTAACCCCGTTGCTGTTCCCGAAACATTAGGATCACGGGACATCACGATTCCGGGTTGGTGCTGCTTACGTGTTGCCGGTGTTTTGACCCAGGCCATGATCGTCATTTCCGATACACTCGTATTCAGCGGATTGAACTGGGCAAAGCCACCTGTCAGCGAGAGTGCTTTGTTAGATGACTCAAAACCAGACAGATCGGGACCGGCTACGCCGCGAGTCAAGCTGTTCACAAAACTCAGATCTCCCACATTCAACCAGCCCAGATTCATTTCACTCTCGGTATCAGAGCTGTTCAGACGGTAATAGACGGCAGGATCCTGCATCAATACCGATGCCTCATAGTCGGCCAGCACGGTTCCGCCGGCGCAAACAAAAGCCATGACCGCCAGCGCAGTCAGCGGCTTTCTCATTTTTAACGATCCCGTCTCTTTTCTGACGAGACCCTTATTCAGCTTTTTCATTTACTCAGGGTATATTTTTGATTTATCCCGATCACATTGGCAATACCGGGCGTTCGGGGTACCGCCCTCCTTTTTCAAGGTGCATCACCACTCTCTAAAATCATTCCATCTTAATAGACCTCCGTAGAATGCTCCGCGAACCAGTCCCAATCCTGTCTATCCGGACCGATCGCAACGCCATTGCTGTCAGCCAAATCTTCAAAACGCACTTTCCGTCCGTCATTGATCATCGAAGTCGACTTCCACTTGCGTATCTCACTGTGACCATCCGCGAAAGAAAATCCACAGGCTCCATTATGTAGCGCAGAAGGTGTATCTCTCCAGACACTGCGTCCCTTATCTCCACGGATCACAGCCACACCGTTTTCCATGGTCCGGGTGGCCTCAGAAAAAATACAAGGATCATTGATACTGTCCGGATGCTCATCCACGATCACCCACAGTCCCGTGGGTTTGACCTTATGCATATCCGAAACCTTCTTATAGATACGCGCCCCGCCATAATCCACCTCCGATGTATTATCCATATTCATGAAAGCGTTCATTCCCATTGAACGCACCCGCTGTTTCCCACCGGAAATCGTTGAGCCGGGTACCGCATAAGTATCTGTAGGACACTTAAAAGCTTTGGCTGCCGTTCCAATATAATTGCCCATTTGCGCATAAGCCTTGTCAATCAGCAGCATATAATTGGTATTGTCCCGGTTGCCGGCTTCCCAGCTCATATACCCGGCAACCCAGCTCTTGGGAGAATGATTCGTATCGCCTCCTTGAAAATTCGGCATGATATAATCCTGATTATCATTTGAATACATCAGCCAGCCAAGAGTAATTTGCTTTGTATTGTTCATACAGCTAATGCCTTGAGTTTTGGCTTTAGCTTTGGAAAGTGCCGG
>JAEEGL010699427.1_pt1 | contig 12525 bp, 11 predicted proteins | sample 9134231 | NCBI WGS metagenome assembly JAEEGL01 (sample SAMN16246548, study PRJNA631951) | gut metagenome | biome: gut microbiome; feature: rumen; material: fiber-attached | host: Bos | place: Iran: Karaj | collected 2018-10
ATCAGGAGGTTGTCTGAATGAAAACAGTAAAGGAAGTATCAGAGCTTACGGGTATCTCAGTGCGCACGTTGCATTATTACGATGAGATTGGTCTCTTTAAACCGACCGAAGTAAATGATGCAGGATATAGGCTTTATGACGATAAGGCCATAGATAAGCTCGGTCAGATTCTTGTATTTAAAGAACTAGATCTTCCACTTGCTGATATTAAGCTCATTATGGATAACCCAAATCTTGATAGTCACAGTGTGTTGGCGAAACAGCGTAAAATGCTGTGCTTGAAAAAACAGAGGATTGAGCGCATTATCGCCGGAATAGACGAAATGTTGAAAGGGGATAATATGGACTTTGCAGTATTTGATGAAACGGAGCTTCAAGCTATGTTTAAGGACATGCTTGAGAACATGAATGATTCACAGAAACAGATTTTTATAGACCGTTATGGAAGTGTAGAAGAGTGGGAAAAGCATTTAATCGAAAGTGCATCTGATGAGAAAACACAGCAGAACTATGCAAAGATGGTTGAGTGGTATGGAAGTAAAGATGCTGTAAAAGAGAATATGAAAAGTGCTCCAAAATCTGAGGTCTTTGCATCTTATCAGAAGAGAATGGGAGATATTCAAAAGAGGATTGCAGGCAAGAAGGGAATGGACGTTAATTCCTTTGAAATTCGTCAATTGGTAGGTGAATATGATTTTGTCGCCAAGCAACTATATCAGATCAAGGATCCTAAAGCACTTTTACTTGATATTGCAAAAGGATATCAGGAGAATGAAGAACTTGCCAAGGGAATTGATTCGGTATATGGAGATGGAGTCGCAAAGTATATAGGAGAAGCAATTGAAGCATTTTATAATCGATAATTGGCAAAGAGCATTGCTTGTTTTTTTCTACATCGGGATATTTTCGGGATACTTTTGGGATATTATCGGGATAAAACTGGGATAGTCTCGGGATTTTTTTATAAAAAACAGTGTGCTATATTTATAATGGACAAAGCGATGAGGGAAAAACAAATCCCCAGTCGCCAAGTCCATTTTCTTTTGCAAAAGAATAGCGGTGAATGAAGCGTCAGCTCATGACAAATACAGTCGTGGGTCTGGCGCTTTTCTTTTACCCAAAATCAATCAGCCAGCGGATGACGATCCAAGGCTCACAACAAAAGAAAGGATATCACATTTATGGATTATGAAAATTTCAAAGATAGGTTCGTGGAGGACCTGAAGGATAAGCTTTACGAGAAAGGAATTGAGGCTGATGTCACAGTAAACACTGTGAATAAGCTGAATGACACCTACGAGGCTGCAACGATCAAGCCGGTAGATGACAAGATAGGCGTAAACATCTCAATCAATAAGTGCTATGAAGCATATGAGGATGGAACCGACTACAACACTACTGTTGATAAGACAGCGCAGCTTGTAGCGGACAGCCTTGAGAACAAGCCGGAGGTCGATGTGGAAACACTTTCCAACTACAAAGATAATGCAGATACCATAGTCGGCAATATGGATTCACAGCTATTCCTTGGCGGTACAGAGCAGACCACTCTGAAAGATCTTAATCAGATCCTTGGCAAGGAAACTATAGACATGTACAACACCGGTGAGAGTAAGGGTAACAATCCATCGTACTCCATGAATTACCAGAAGACAGGTAAGGATCTCATGTCCATAGATGAGATAGCAGTAATGGATGGTGGAAAGTGCATCTTGCAACTTAGAGGTGTGAGACCGTTCTTGTCGGATAAATACGATGTAACGCAGCATCAACACTATAAGGAGACAGCGGAGTATAACCCCAAGAACAAATATGACATAGAGAAGAATCTCATTCCAAAGATGTCACTTAGGGATGAGGATTTATATGATGTAGTAGAGGTGTAAAGATAGTGATGAGGCAGAAGTTGGCTATGAAGTATCATTCTTTGTAGCATTCTGCCTTATCAAAAATGTATTGAGTTTATAAATGAATGATTATATACTTTAGGGACATGAATTTTTACGCTTTGCGAGGACTAAATGGAAGAAGTAAAAAATACAGTTTATGTGTATGTGGATGAGTCAGGTAGTATTACTAAAACAAATATAAGCAATAATAGATATTTTATTATTGCCATGCTATTTACGGATAATCCTACCGCAATACGTAGGCTGTTTAAGAAGAAAATTTCACAACTAATAAAGAATGATAGCAAAAGAAAAGAGACACTGATTAAGAACAAAGAGATTAAGGGATCTGACATATCTGAGAGCAAAAAATTACAGATATATCAGCATGTGTTAACACACGGAAAAGATACTCTTGAGCTAGGAATAATCGTTTTAGACAATAATTATGCAACTGACAAATTCATTGAAAATCATGCTAGGGCATTTAATTATCTTGTTCAGGTATATTTCGATAGTTGCTATAGAAAGCATAGCAAATATATGACAGGATCAGGTAAAATTGAGATACTCCTTGATGAACAGAATGTTGCAACTGGAGCAAAGTATAACTTGGAGGAATACCTGAATCAGCAGCTGACTATGTCCAACCCAATTTGTGATTCGTTTGCCGCAAATTATACAGATTCCAAGAATGAAAAACTTGTTCAATTAGCAGACTTTGTAGCAAATACTTTTTACAGAAATATTGAAAAGAAAGATGAGAATAGCGCTGAAAATATCAAATTATGGATGGATTCTTTATGTGGTGATGATATTTTTGACTTTTCTGAGGCGCATGATATCAAACTAAATTTTTGACTAAAATCCTATTTAATGTTAATATTAAATCAGCAAAGTAAATCGTTGCAAACCGCATGAGGATGTAAGGCAGATGTAAGCTGTCCGGTCCAGCGTTTTTGTTAGAAGGGCATTCCAGATATGGGATGTCTTTTGTTGTATATAGAATTTTACATAGGCCAGCAAAGGTCGGAGACGTCCGGTACTTACTGGTCTGTTTTTATGCCCAAATTCAGGTGCACAGGGAGGATGGTATAACGAAACTATCAATCATATTTTAAATCGAGAAAGGAGAGTAGTCCGAAAGCCGGCGCGGTTTTTGGATGAAGATAGGAAGGAGTAGCTACACTACTCCTCGCCATTTGTGCGATATTAGCGCTTGTAAATAAGATGTGGTTACAGCTCGGTATTTTCGGAATCATATTTGCAGTTATGATGTTCTGCCTGCTTGCATCAGCAGAGTTGCAGGTATGGATTGATGTAGCTACTGAGAGATTGAAGAGTGTGTAAGGAGCATGGCGCTATTGAAAACGACATATGACGATGACAAATCCACTTGGGAAGAAATATATAAGCTGGCTTACGTTGGAAAAATAATAGGAAAGCATTTTGATATACAGAATCCAATGTTTTCAAATTACCGAAAAAGGTATGTTGCAGAAGCTTTGAATGGTTCGGCTTTTATAAATGCAGATGTCAGTGGAGAAACAGATTTTAATTTTAGTTCAAAGAAGGGAGCGCATAATCAGTCAAAGTATGGTATATATAAGGCAATTCTTGAGTCTATAGAAGATCAAGAAAAAAAGGAAAAGGCTCTTAAACTACTTGAATACTGTAGGAATGAGACCCATAAACCTGAAAATTATTCTCTTATGATTTGTAATGGCTCGTTGCAAACAGTCAAGGGTACTTTTGATTTAGACAGAATAGATGTGTTTCTTTATCTTTTGGATAACTATTATAAGAAAAAAGATGAGCTGATTCTTTCACATTGTTCTTATGAAGCTCAAGATGTTTTAAGAAACTATCTTAATCTGTTTTATAGCATAGATAATCATAAAGATAGTATATATGCTTATTGCAGTGAGATATACCATATTTCAAATAGGAAGTTGGTAGATGATTTGATTAAATCAGGGCGTTTATCAATCAGATCTCCCGAAAGAGTCATTGCTTATATGAAGTTAGCAATAAGATTTTGGAACGCTAAGTCAGGCTACTATCAAAAGTCTGGAATTAGAACAAGTAAAAAGTATAAACTGGTTATAGATATCTAAAGATATGGGGCTGTGAAATAATCAGTCCATGAAAAAAAGAGAAGTAATAGCTGGAAACAGCCAATGAGGATACGTTGATTATGGTGATGTAAACACTGGATGAAGAAGATGACACAGAAACGGAGGTTGAGGCATGAGCAGTATAAAATACCATTCAGGAGATATAACTAAACTTAAGGTGGATGCAATTGTTAATGCGGCAAATTCAAGTCTGCTTGGCGGAGGCGGAGTGGACGGAGCGATACAATAAGGACAAATAGAATTATTCGGGCTCTGAAGCAGTAATGCTTTAGAGCTCAATTTATGTATAATAGAGATTGAAAGTTCAAAATTATATTAAAGTATAAAGAACAAAATAGTTAAAAACATAATGTTGAAGGAAAACCGATGTTTTATTTGATTAAGGAAATGCTGGAAGAAGTTACAGCAGAAGAGATAAAGAACGCAAAAGATCAGTATGTTGCAATTCTTACATTTGAGGAATGGAGGAATTGTAGTGGCATATTTGATATGGGAATTGATATGGATATAGAAGATAAAGATATCCTGACTACAAAGGCAGAGGTGAATTATGACTCACTTACAGGTTCATTTGTAATTCCTGATAGAACCAACATGTCAGGAGAGAGTAGCAGATTTGCCTTTGCTCTTGATGAAAAGGGAATCGTATTTATCGATGATTCCGGTGCTGCAGCAAAACTGATAAAAAGGATTAAAAACACTAAGAAATGGCGTATGCCTTCCCTTGAGAGATTTCTTTACGATTTTCTTGACCAGATTGTGAAGGATGATCTACGACTCATGGAACGTTATGACAAAGAGCTTGATGCCATGGAAAATGCCATACTTAATGAAGATGAAAAAATTGCGTCCGGCAGAGTTAATGAGATAAGGAGTAATATCAGGGATCTTCGGATTCATTACGAGCAACTTATGGATTTAGGGCAGGAGTTTGAAGAAAATGAGAACAGCTTTTTCAAGCAGGAAAATATCAGATATTTCAGGCTGTTTCTTAATAGAATGGACAGGCTGCATGATACTTCAACAGCAATCAGGGACTATACCATGCAGATTAGGGATCTTTACAAGGCCCATCTTGATATAAAACAGAATAGGATAATGACTGTGCTTACAGTAGTTACAACAATATTTCTTCCTTTGACGCTTATAGTTGGATGGTATGGAATGAATTTTAGATATATGCCTGAGCTTGAATGGAGATGGGGATATCCTGTGGTTATTGCGATTAGCATTTTAATAGTATTGGTCAGTCTGCTATTCTTCAGGAAAAAGAAGTGGCTATAAACAGGAATAAAGGCATATGAATGGCAGGAGGGAGTCATCATCCGCAAAGCGGATTTTAGGATGTTAATATTGCAGAATAGTATGTTTGATTGAATATTTCAAATAGCGTATAATCGTGACAAAATGTACTCTTAAAATCTGGAGGTTTCATGTTTTACAGTAAATTGCCTGTAGTCTTGCTATCAGAGATGGTAAGTTCAAAAGATGATTCTACAAATGGTCATATAGCAGCATATATACTTGGACATATTAGTGAAATAGCAGAACTATCTATAAGGGAAATAGCAGCAAAGACCAATGTCTCACCTGCATCAATAAGTCGTTTCTGTCGGGATATTGGACTTGAAGATTTTAATGAGTTAAAAGAGCTGGCAGCGTGTACGGAACTGAATTTTGAAACGTGTACGAAAGATGATAGTGATAAGAACTGGAAAGATAAATATATTTCAGATGTCATGGATGGGCTCAAGGACGTCAGGGACAGTATATCCATGGAGAAAATTGAAAGGCTCTGCCGGGATATTAGGGAATATGACAAAGTTGCAGTATTTGGCGTACTGAAAGCCGAAGGAGTTGCGATGAATCTCCAGGCTGATCTTGCCATGCAGGGAAAATTTGTTATTACGAAGCTCCCGTTCTCAGAGCAGATGGATTATTTTGATCAGACAGATGAGAGCGACCTTATCGTGATCTTCAGCTACACCGGCATATATTTTGATTATGGTTTGCCACGGGTTTTAAAGAAACCCAAAAAGGAAAGACCTAAAATATATCTTATAACAGGTGCGCCTAAGGCACCTGATGCAGATATCTATGATGCAGTTATAAGGTTCAGATCGAGGCAGGATCAGCATTCACACCCATATCAGCTACAGATGGTTGAAAGTCTGATAGCTCAGAATTACGCAAACCTAAACGGGGCAGAAGAGTAAAAGGCTTACGGATAGTATGTATTGAAACTATCCGTAAGCCTTATTACATGTTATGCAACATCTTTATATAGTTCAGGTCTCTTTTTCTGGTCTTTGGTCTTATAGATTGTAATTCCGATTGCAAGTGCAAAAAGAATATAGGAGATTATTCGTGCAATAAGAAGACCAAGCTGCCAGGGAGCAAGATCGTATTCAATCATGGTTCCGGGAGCTATTCCATTCATGGCATTGGAATTCACTACCATGTAGCACATATCATGTGTTGCCTTCTGGAGATATTTTACAGTTGTGGCACTGGGATCGTCCTGATCCTTAAAGTCTTTTCTGTTTGACTGAAGACAAGCAGTACCACCATTTCTGATCATCTGATCAGGATACATGAAATCGTGAAGGGCATAGTCTGTAAGAGCTGTTCCATGGAAGCCCCATTCATTTCTGAGAACAGTATTAAGCAGTGCGTTGTTTCCGCCTGCCCATGTGTTGCCTACGCAGGAAAATGCAGTCATCACACCTGATGCAGCAGGGAAATCCCTGATTGTATTCACCTGCCCATTGCCATCAACGTACTTAAGATCTGTCTTTGCTTCTTTTATGGCAATTTCGAAGGCTTTAAGGTAAATTTCACGTACAGTCTGTTCTGTTGCCCATGTCATAAGGATCCATTCAGGATTCTTGTATCTGTCCAGTGATTCGTCCATGTGCATTCCGCAGCACCAGCTTCTTGCAAAAGCTTCCTGATCATTCATTGCAAAGTGTTTGATATAACAGAATACACCATAATCAGCGGCTCCGGATACTTCATTTGCACAGAGCTTACCGGCAAGGAAAGGATCTTCGGAGAAATACTCGAAGTTTCTTCCACCGAAAGGACTTCTGTGAGTATTAAGTCCTGGAGCATACCAGCCTGACATATCGTTTACTGAACCTTCCATACCTACCATCTGACCGATCTCTTTTAATAAATCGCTATTCCATGTGCAGGCAAGAAGCACTTCGCAGGGAAATGCAGTCATGTAATAGGTATCAATCTTTTCGTTTTCTTCTCCGAGTGCCTGATGGCGGAATGCCTGAGGTCCGTCATTATCGAGGGTTGAGGGTTTTCCGTAATCAGTAAAGGCTTCTGTCTGGAAACCTGCTTTCCCGAGAAGGAGTGCCATTTCAGCAGGAGTCCACTGCTCAACATAGCTGTCCCACGCAGGGTCATCAAAGCTTTTACCACGAAGATCTATAAGCATTAGACCGCTCTGTTTTCCTGTGACAGGCATTTCTTCGTCTTCATCGTGCTTTGCTATATCTTCTTTTGTTGAATAATTGTTGTCATCAAGGATAGCGTTCAGTTCTTCAGACATTTTGCAATCATCCGGGGTAGGAGTTGTAGGCCAGCTTTCTTCAAAGCCTGCGGCTCTGTTCATTGTGCGGTCGCCGTTTTCCACTTTTAGATTAGCACCTGTCATTTCGCGTTCAAAAGCATTGCCTGCAGTTACAAAATCACTTTTTCTCTTTCCGTCGGCAGAATCACTATATACAATAGTCTTCTTTATTGCATCTGCAAATGTATAGGAACTTTCCTCGTTTGCATATGCCCATCCGTGGCTTCCGTAAACAGTTTCATCTACGGTGCCAAGGTAGAATGAATAATCACCGGCATCAAGTACATAGGATTTATTTACAGTATCATCATAGGATGCGATATCTTCCTGATTTACTGTGATAGTTACGGTTTCTGTCTTGCCGGGTTCAAGAATTTCTGTTTTATCAAAGCCGCAAAGAGTTACTTTGCTTTTCTCTATTCCGCCTGCAGTATAAGGCACTTCAACATAGAGTTCAACAACGTCTTTACCTGCAACGCTTCCTGTGTTTGTTACATCGATTGTGAATTCAAAACAGTCATTTTTATATTCAGCATTTTTGATCACTTGCTTGAATGTGGTATAAGAAAGACCGTATCCGAAGGGATAAACCACGCCGTTTGTTCGGTTATAGTAAGGATCAGCACCACTCTGAGTATCAAAATATCCATCTGCTGCAGCTGTTTCAAAATAGCGGTAGCCCATGTAGATGCCTTCTTCATAGCCAACAAACATGATAGGACGTTCTTTGGGAGTTCCGTCAATAGCATTATATGCAATCTTTGTATCATACATATTATCAAAGCTGCCTTCTGCATCATAATAAGCACGGCTTCCAAAATTCTGCAAAACAGGAAGAGTCATGAAATCAGCAGCATATGTATCTGCTGTACGGCCTGAGGGATTAACCGCGCCGGTTACAACATCAGCTATTCCGTAGAAGCCTGCTTTTCCCGGACCTCCAACATAAAGGATTGCATCAACCAGTGGGTCATCCTCAAGATTTGTGAGTTCCATCGGGTTGTTTGAGTTAACAATAACTATTATTTTGCCATCACTTCCGCGAAGTTCCTTTGCTTTTTCAAGAACGGCTTCTTCTTCATCGGTAAGTTCAAGGTAATGCTTATCAGCATTTATACCATATTTATTTACACTTCCGCCTTCCTTTGTCATTTCTGTAGGAAGGTCATGATATTCTCCGCCGCCGCGGCCGATCCACATGATCTGTATATTATTGTTTTCAGCCCCACTTCCGGTTACAGCTTCATCAATCTCAGATGCATTAAGCTCAGGGACATCCCAGGCTGCATCATAGGTTTTTCCAACGGTTGGACGTTGCGGTGCTTCATTGGAATCGTCATCGGTATAGTAACCGTTTGCTTTGCTTATCTGCCAATCAGTATAGTGTTCCTCTGACCAGTTGTAATAGTAATCTGCAATATTCTTGTTAAAGCTGAAAATACAAAACAATAGATTTTCAAATTCTGAAACAGATAGTTGTTTCAAAAAATGAAAATCGATTGAATGGACAGGCTCTCTTATATAAACTTCAAGACGTCAGGGAAGAACAACGATTTAGAAAAGAGGTTTAATTGTGAAATATCAGGAAATCATCGATAAGATGACAATAGAAGAAAAGGCGGCATTCCTTGCAGGCAAAGGGGAATGGCAGACAAGGGAAATAAGCAGGCTTGGGATTCCTTCCATATTCTGTTCGGATGGACCTCACGGTGTGAGAAAGCAGGCAGGAGCAGGAGATCACCTGGGACTTAATGAGTCGCTTCCCGCAACCTGTTTTCCTACGGCAGCAACTGTGGCTAACAGTTGGGATACGGAACTGGGAGAAATGATGGGAGAAGCCCTCGGTGAAGAAGCCATGGCACTTGGTGTCAATGTGCTCCTTGGACCGGGACTTAATATTAAGAGAAGTCCTTTATGCGGGCGCAATTTTGAATACTTTTCTGAGGATCCTTATCTAGCAGGAAAAATGGCTGCTTCCTATGTTCGAGGTATACAGTCGAAGGGAGTATATGCCTGTCCAAAGCATTTTGCTGTTAATTCTCAGGAGCTCCGCAGAATGGCAATGAATGCGGTGGTTGATGAAAGGACACTTCGTGAGATTTATCTTACAGGCTTTGAGATAGCTGTAAAAGAGGGGAAGGCGAAGACAATCATGTCTGCTTACAATGAGGTGAACGGAACTTATGCCAATGAGAATAGGCATCTTTTAAAGGATATCCTGCGCGACGAATGGGGATTTGATGGAATAGTCATTACCGATTGGGGAGCATCAAACGATCATGCATTAGGAGTAGCTGCAGGATCAAACCTTGAGATGCCTAATCCGGGATTGGGCTCGGCCAGAGAACTTATTGAAGCGGTAAATTCCGGAAAAATCTCTGAAACAGATGTTGATGATAGAGTAGATGAACTACTTGGTGTTGTCATGACTTTGCATGTAAATGCACAGAATAAAAAGGACTCCTTTGATAGGAAAGCTCATCATGAGATAGCCGGAATGGTATCAGCACAGAGCTCGGTTTTACTGAAAAATGAGAATACCATACTACCATTAAAGAAGGGGGCACGGGTTGCTGTTATAGGAGATTTTGCTTTCACACCAAGATACCAGGGAGCCGGATCTTCACTTGTAAATGTGACAAAGCTTGAGACTGTTTCAGAACTGATCAGTAATTATGATCTTCAGGTTGTCGGAGAGAGTCGTGGCTACAAAAGGAACGGTGAAGAAGATGCTGCTATGAAAAAGGAAGCCCTTGACCTTGCGTCTAAAGCGGATATTGTGCTTTATTTTTTCGGGCTTAACGAGGACAGCGAGTCTGAGGGAATGGACAGAACCCATATGAGGATTCCTCAGAATCAGATAACTCTTCTTCAGGAACTTGGACAGGTCAATCCTAACCTTGTAGGTGTGATCAGCGCAGGCTCTGCGATTGAGATGCCATGGCACCATTATTTTAAGGCACTTCTTCACTGCTATCTTAACGGACAGGCAGGTGCAGGAGCTGCTCTTGATATCCTGACAGGAAAGGTGAATCCTTCAGGAAAACTCTCCGAGACAATCCCGAGAAGATTGGAGGATACACCCTGCTTCAGATATTATCCAAGCAGGGAGAGAACTTCCGAGTACCGTGAGGGCATCTATGTCGGATACAGATACTATGAAAAAACGGGAATGCCGATGCTGTATCCTTTTGGTTTCGGGCTTTCGTATACGAAGTTTTTATACAGTAATCTGAAAATTGTAGATGGAAAGGGCATAAGTCTGACCGTTAAAAATGACGGAAACATAGACGGAGCTGAAGTAATCCAGATGTATGTCGGGCTTCCGAACACAAAGATTTTCAGACCTGAGAAGGAACTCAAGGGATTTAAGAAGATATTCTTAAAGGCGGGAGAGAGCAGATCTGTGGAGATAGATTTTGATGACAAGACCTTCCGGTATTTCAATGTCAGGACGAATAAGTGGGAAAAGGAAGAGGGCGACTATGAGATTAAGATAGGAGCCAGCAGTGCAGATATCAGGCTGCAGGGAATGATCCATGTCAAGGGAACAACTGATATCCTCCCATACTGCGAAGAAAAAATGAAATCCTACTTTACCGGTAAGATTGAAAATGTGCCTGATACAGAATTCGAAGAACTTCTTGGAAGAGTTATCCCAGACGGGAAATGGAGCGGACTTTTAACGGAGAATGATGCATTTTGTCAAATGTATTATGCGAAGAGCGGTCTTGCGAGACTTGTATATAAAAAGCTGACAGCAATGGAGAAAAAAGCTGATGAGAGTGGAAAACCTGATCTTAACACGCTTTTCATCTACAATATGCCATTCAGGGCTATGGCGAAGATGACAGGAGGAGCTGTTGATATGGAGATGGTTAAGGGAATCGTTAAGATCGTAAATGGCCATGCCTTTAGCGGTATTGGACAGATGATATGTGGATATTTTAGGAACATGTATCGGAACAAAAAATATGAAAAGGCACTTATAAAGGAGTGACAAAATGGAAGGGATATTAAATATATGGGGATGTTTTTCAGAAAAGCATCCAAGGACATCCAGATGGATTAGAGAGGGTGGTCTGTTTGTTATCGTGTCCAATATCATAACTGTATTAAAATATCTAATGCTCCAGTTTTTCCCAGCTGTATTTGCAGGGATGCCGATGGTAGATTTTGGATGGCCGGGAAAAGAGATTACAGTATTTGGGGAAACATTTAAGTGGTATATGCTTGGATATGATGTATCACTTGGAGGCCTACCGTATTTCTGTGCATATATGGTGGCAATGGTTCTTGGAGAATGTATAAATTTTCCTATACAGAGAAATTTTGTTTTCAGAAGTAATGGCAATATATGGAATCAGATAATGTGGTATATTCTGGCTTTTTTTATCATCACATGCATAGTCAATTCTATCAATTGTGTATATGTAGCTGTAGCAGGCAAGTACGTGCCGGATTTTATCTACAATATAGGAACGACAGTTTTAAACGGTGGTGTCAGCATGTTGATTTTTTTCTTTGCTAATAAGGTTATATTCCCTGGCGAGGAGAAAACAGATAGATGAGTTTTATAAAGAAGGTCTTTAAAATGTCAGATAAGAGAGTAGCAGTATTACTTGCAGATGGATTTAAGGAAAGATATGACAAGAAGCTGAGTAAAGCCTATCTTGAAGGAAGATATGGTGCTATTCCTGTGTTCAGGCAGTTCTCTTTCCGGAAGGGCGCTGAACGTCCGGGGGACGTTCGCCCAGCGCGGACCGAAACGGAGAGGAGATAATAAGTATGCCTGTACATACATATACGAACTGGAACCAGCGTCCATCAGATCGGGAAGAACAGATTGAGCCATTCAGGAAGTATTTCTTTATCTGCGAAGGAGCAAACACTGAGACCTTCTACTTTAAGC
>JAEEGL011708635.1_pt1 | contig 12525 bp, 7 predicted proteins | sample 9134231 | NCBI WGS metagenome assembly JAEEGL01 (sample SAMN16246548, study PRJNA631951) | gut metagenome | biome: gut microbiome; feature: rumen; material: fiber-attached | host: Bos | place: Iran: Karaj | collected 2018-10
ATTTTAAAATCAATAGTTGAGCTTATGGCTGCAATTCCGAGTGTTGTGCTCGGTTTTGTTGGCATGGTAACACTTGTTCCGTTGGTAAGATCTGTTTTGGATATACCGACCGGTTTAACCGCATTTTCAGGGTCTATAGTGTTGGGATTTATGGCTATGCCGACAATTGTTTCAATTTCGGAAGATGCAATAAGATCCGTTCCTTGGCAATATAAAGAAGGTGCTTTTGCTTTAGGGGCAACAAAATGGCAAACGATAAGAAGAGTTGTTTTAAAAGCAGCTATGCCGGGAATAATAGCTGCCGTTATGCTTGGAATAGGCAGAGTTATCGGTGAAACTATGGCGGTTCTTATGGTAACAGGAAATGCCGCAGCAATTCCGTCTTCAATATTTGATCCCGTCAGAACATTAACGGCAACAATTGCCGCAGAAATGGGGGAAACCGTTAGAGGCGGACTTCATTACAGAGCATTGTTCGGTATAGGTTTGGTTTTGTTTACAATAACATTTTTAATAAATTTTATAGCGGATTTATTTTTGAATAAAAAGAGATGAGTTTTAAATTAAGTCCTAAATTATCACAACAAATAGCTTATACACTGTTAGTTATATCGACTATCATTGTAATAGTTCCCGTTCTCACGGTTATTGTTATTATTATAAAGAACGGTTGGTCTGCTTTGTCTTGGGAATTTTTAACAACGATGCCTAAAGACGGTATGAGAGCGGGAGGAATTCTTCCCGCAATATTGGGAACTCTTGCAATCGTATCTTGTGCAATATGTATCACTTTGCCTGTAGGTGTTTGTGCTGCAATTTATCTTAACGAATATGCAAAAGATAATCTTTTAACAAGAATAATAAAACTTGCAATAGTTAATTTGGCCGGAGTTCCGTCAGTAGTTTACGGTTTGTTCGGTTTGGGAATTTTTGTCATGTTGTTGGGTTTCGGAGTATCTATTCTAGCCGGAGCTTTAACATTATCCATAATGGAATTGCCCGTAATAATAACAACTGCGCGAGGGGCTTTAAGCAGTGTTCCTTATTCTTTCAGAGAAGCAAGTTGGTCGCTTGGCGTAAGTAAATGGCAAACAATAAGAAGAGTTGTTTTACCTAATGCTTTGCCGGGAATTATGACCGGAGCAATTTTAAGCATATCAAGGATATCCGGAGAAACGGCACCGATATTGTTTACGGCTGCAGCATTTTATGTTCCGCATTTACCGAAATCGATGTTCGATCAGGTTATGGCATTGCCGTATCACTTGTATATTATATCGACACAAATACCTAATATGCCTAAAAATATAATTTTCGGAACGGCATTGGTGTTATTGTTGATGGTGTTATCAATGAGTTTGATTGCAATAGTAGCAAGACTTTATTTTAGGAAAATCAGAAAATGGTAGATAAAATAAAAGTTGAAAATCTCAGTTGTTTTTACAGCGGAAAACAAGTTTTGAAAGATCTCAGCTTAACGGTTGAGAAAAACGAAATACTTTCCATTATAGGTCCGTCCAACAGCGGCAAAACTTCTTTTTTGAGAACATTGAACAGAATGAATGATATGAATGTCAATTTCTCAAGAAAAGGAGATATCTTTCTTGATAACGATAATATTTTCGATATGAATCCGGAGAAATTAAGAACGAGAATCGGTATGCTTTTTGCTATGCCGATACCGTTACCGATGTCGATTTATGATAATATAGCCTATGCTCCAAAAGTATTGGGGTTAAAAAATAAAAAGAATATGGATGAAGTTGTAGAACAGTCTTTGAGAGATGCTTCTTTATGGGACGAAGTAAAAGACAGATTGGATTCTTCGGCAATAAAAATGTCCGGGGGACAACAGCAAAGACTTTGTATTGCAAGAATTTTAGCAATAGAACCGGAAGTAATTTTATTTGATGAGCCGTGTTCCGGACTTGACCCTATATCGACGGCAAAAGTTGAAGAAGCAATGTTAAAATTAAGAGAAAAGTACACAATAGTTTTAGTTACGAATAATGTAAAACAAGCATCAAGAGTGGGGACAAGAACCGCTTTCTTTTTGATGGGTGAGCTTATAGAAATAGACAAGACACGAAATATGTTCTTAACTCCTAAAAATAAGTTGACGGAAGATTATATCACGGGAAGATTCGGATAGAGGAGAGGGAATGTTTTTAGTTTTCTTTATTTCCGGTTGACCACGAGCTTTAGAGGGAAACATCCAACAAAAAAACTAAAAACTTTTGAGTTTTAAGGATTTACAATGGTAAAGAAAAAAGGTGAAGTAAAAATTCAAATTAAAGATTTAAATTTATATTACTCTGATTTTCATGCATTGAAAAATATAAACATGGATATCAGAGCAAACAGAATAACCGCATTGATAGGCCCTTCCGGTTGCGGTAAATCCACTTTACTCAGAACATTAAACAGAATAAACGATACCATAGACGGAGTAAGAATTACCGGTGAAATCCTTATTAACGGCAAAAATATTTACGGCGAAGATATGCAGGTTGACAGAGTAAGAAAAGAGGTGGGGATGGTTTTTCAGAGACCAAATCCGTTTCCTTTATCAATTTATAACAATATAGCTTTCGGACTTGAAATAAACAGAATGGTAAAAACAAAAAAAGAAACCGATAAAATCGTGCAGGAAAGTTTGGAAGATGTTTTGTTATGGGACGACTTAAAAAATAATTTAAAGATGTCGGCATTGAATTTATCTCTCGAACAACAGCAAAGACTTTGCGTTGCAAGAGTTATAGCAATAAAACCTCAAATCATTTTATTGGATGAGCCTTGTTCCGCTTTGGATCCGAAATCCACAACGAACTTGGAAGAATTAATGCAGGAAATGAAACAAAAATATACGCTTGTTATAGTGACACATAATATGCAACAGGCAGCAAGATTATCCGACGATACTGCATATATGTTTATGGGAAACTTAATAGAATTTGACGAAACTTCTATAATATTTACAAATCCGTCGAAAAAAGAAACGGATGATTATGTTTCGGGAAGATTCGGATAGAGGTTGTTCTTTTAAAATTTTTGTTATTGGCGTTTTTAGTTTTCTTTATTTCCGGTTGACCACGAGCTTTAGAGGCAACCTTCAATAAAAAAACTAAAAACTATTTTGTATTTTTCAAATGAAAATTTTAAAAGAAGTGGTTAGTTGTAATAAATTAAAGTTTGGGAGGTTATATGAGACACTTTGATTTGGAAATGAATGATTTAAAGAAAAGACTTGTTGATATGGCTGCAATTGTTCAAGAAATGATAAAGTTTTCGGTAGACATGATAGTTAAAAGAGATATAAATTTATCCAAGGATGTTTTTAACAGAGAAAGAGAAGCTAATCTTACCGAAATAGTTGTAGATGATACATGTTTAAAACTCATTGCTTTAAACCAACCTGTCGGGACAGATTTAAGATTTATAACTTCTGCTATGAGAATCAACAGCGATTTGGAAAGAATGGGAGATGAAGCGGTAAATATTTGTGAGATAGGGGAAGAACTTTTAAAATATCCTGATTTAAAACCGTTAATAGATATACCTAAAATGGCTACAGCGGTAATTGCTATGGTTAGAGACAGTATTAAAGCTTTCAATTTAAATGATGCCGATTTGGCTGATACCGTTCTTTCAAAAGATGATGAAGTTGATGAATTAAAAAGAATAATTATAAAAGATTTGCTGGCTTTTATGACAAACACTTCCGATCAAACAACTCTCATAAGAGCAATAGATTTAATGTTTATAGCAAAAAGTCTTGAAAGGTTGGGGGATCATGCAACAAACATCGCCGAGGATGTTATATTCATGGTTCACGGAAAAGATATAAGACATTTGAAAAGCATTTAAAACTACAATGTAAATTTATAATTAATAAAAAAACAGGAAGATTTTTTCTTCCTGTTTTTTTGTAAACTTTAAATCAAAATTCACTTCACAAATTTTATAATTTGTAGAATTTTTTGAATAATTTTACCATTATGTAAGATACAATTATTCCTTCGAGAGCACCGCAACATACATCTATCGGGAAATGACATCCGGCATAGACTCTTTCAAATCCGGTTGCAAATGCAATTATTAAATAAACATACCAATATTTCGGTATAAGTAAAAGCATTGTCATCATAACCGTAAAAGCAAATTGTGTATGACCGGAAGGAAAAGATTTTGCATGCAATATTTCATAAAACACATTCACATTGCCGTCACCGAAAACAGCCAACGGTCTTGATCTTTCTATAAAACTTTTTATAAAAGTGTTCATTATACTTGCAACAAGTACCGTGCATACTATCAGTGCAAACAAAATCCAAAATTTATTTTTTTCTTCTTTCCTTAAAATTATTAATGTTACAATAACAATAATTATTACACTTGGATTTGCACCTTTATCGTCATAGAAAGAAACATTGGATATTATAAAATTCAGAAATTTATTATTTAAATCTATATTTATAAATTTAAATAATCTGTGATCTGTATCAATTAAGCCCTGCATTAAAGATTTTTTTTGGCCTATTATATTTGCCGTATATTTTTCCGGCAACATTGCGGGATTAAACTTTTTACATTTAGTGATCCAGAATTTCTTAACCAACTTATTATTTCTGTAAACAGGAACTTCTATAGGCTGTTCAAATTCGGAGAAGGGATAAACCTTTTCGGGATTTTTAAAATCAAACATGTTACTTGTAATGAATAAACCGTCTTTATTTTTTAAGTCGGAAATATCTCTTTGCCACAAATCATAAGCATCTATTTTGCCGCTAAAGCAATAAACTCTTTTATCGGGAGTATAGAAATATATTTGGCTTGCCAAATAACTTTTATGTGTAAATAAAAACGGTTTTTTATTATCGGGATAAGCATCATATACTTTATTTATTTCTGAAGCCAATTCCTTCCAACCGAATAAATCATTTGAAACATCAACTATTTCCGCCTTAGGAATACCATATTCAACTTTCTGAGCCTCTTTTTGCGGTAAAAAAGGTTCTATGGGAATAAACTTATATAAACAATGAATCGGAACTATCAAATCCAAAAACAAAGCAAAACCGCAGGAGAAATATATTATTTTCCTGAATTTACCGTTATCCCAAAATTTGTTGATTATGTATGCCGCATACATTGTTAAAATTAAATAACCCATTGCAGGCCAATGAGGTAAAATTTCGTTAAAGGTTGCAATTGCGTTAAAGAAAAATAAAACCGGTAACGAAAAAGATGCAACAAATAATGCATCTTTTTGTTTTTGGAAAAAAGCATCTTTTATCAATACATAAGCAACATATAAAAAGAATATAAAAAGGAACGGTGAAACATAACCTGCTTGTGCGGCAAGAGATCTTCCGAACAAAGTAAAAGAAAAACTGGGTAAAGATTTTCCGAAACCGTGTTGCAGCTGAAAACCGAAACTTGCCCAATTATTTTGAATATTCCAAATAACAACCGGCAAGAAAACTGCAAAAGATATTATCATTGCAAAATACGGTTCTTTCTTTAAAAACCAAAATCTGTGCTCTTTTGCACATAGCAAAAATAAAATTATCGAAGGATATATCATTACTGCTGTATATTTCGACAAGAATGCAAGTCCTACGGTAAATCCTAAAAAGTACCAATATTTTTTCTCTTTCGTTTCTATAATATTTATAAAAAAGTAAAAAGATAAAAGCCAAAACAAAGATAACGGGGAATCGGGGATTGTAACAACTGCTCCCAAAAATGAAAAAACGGGTAATACGTTTATTAATACTATACCTATAAAAGCAACTCTTTCACTGAATATTTTTTTTACACAAATGAAAAACAGCCAAGATGTTAAAATAAAAATAATAACGGAAGGCAGACGAACGGCAAATTCGTTTATTCCGAAAATATCCGTAAAGAGTTTTATTATGTAACCTATCATAGGTGGATGATCATAATATGATAAATCCAAAAATTTTGAATAAACCCAATAATGAGCCTCATCTACGGTCAAGCCCAACTTTCCTATAATTGAAAGTCTTAAAAATGTAGTTATCGCCGTTAAAAGCCAAAATAATTTATAATAATAAGACATTTATACTCCTTAAAATATTTTAAGTATTTATTTTAACATAATTAGACAAAAAAAGATATATAATTTTTTTATAAAAAAGCATTGAAAAATAAACAAGTATATATTAGAATATCTTATGTACATGGAGGCAGCTTGAAAAGAAAGTTTATCTCTATTGTTTTGTTTTTGTTTATAATCTCATCAAATGTTTCTTACGGGTTGATGAGTCTTGTTTCTTTTGCTTCCGAAAAAAGCCACATAAATTCTTCAATTACCGTCAATATCCAGGAACAATATAAATCTATGTTTAATCTGCCGAAAAACTTTATTAATATGTGTGTAAAGGTACAAGAAGATTTCAAGATACTTAAAATTAATAATTCTAAACTTTTCTTCATAGATAAAGATGTTGAATTTTTTAATAATAATTTGTTTGCAACATTATCAAGTCCTTTAAAATTAAAGACTTATTACATCTATGACAAAACTTGTATAATCGATAGAATTTCAAATTATTCGAATGGAGCATTTATATTATTTGCGGTAATTTTTATTTTTTATATTTTGAGGTATGTGGGACTATTAAAATTATTTAGCTCCAGCGATTATTTTATTACAAAAAATGGAGATTTGAAGTCTATTGCTCTGTCTAAATAAATTTTAGACAGAGTTTTTATTTTGGAAAAAAAATGATTACAATTAACAATTTATCAAAATCTTACGGAACAAGAGTTTTATTCGACAACTTATCTTTCAGTGTCGGTAAAGGGGAAAAGATAGGTTTAGTAGGCAGAAACGGTTACGGAAAAACTACTTTGCTTAAAATGATTACAGGAGAAGCTGAATACGATTCCGGAGAAATACAAATACCTAAAAATTACAAGATAGGATATTTAAAACAACATTTGGATTTTAAATATAAAACCATTATTGACGAAGTTGCATCCGTATTACCCAAGGAAGAAACCGATAATAAGTGGAAAGCGGAAAAAGTTTTGTTCGGTTTGGGCTTTACAAAGGAAGATTTACAAAGAGAACCGTCTGTATTTTCCGGAGGATACAAGATAAGATTAAACTTAGCCAAAATATTGCTTTCCGATGTCGATATGTTATTGCTGGACGAGCCTAACAACTACTTGGATATTGTTGCAATAAGATGGTTGATAAAATTTCTTAAGACATTAAAAAATGAGCTTATATTAATAACCCACGACAGATCTTTTATGGATCAGGTTGTTACTCATACTGTTGCAATTCACAGGAATAAAGCAAGAAAGGTAGAGGGAACTACCGAAAAACTGTACGAACAAATAGCAAAAGAAGAAGAAATTTACGAAAAGACAAGAATAAATATAGAAAAGAGAAGAAAAAGAACCGAGCTTTTTATAAGAAGATTCAGAGCAAAAGCGAGACTTGCGGGTATGGTTCAGTCGAGAATAAAAACTTTGGAAAAGCAGGAAGATTTAAAACAATTAACGGAACTTGAAACATTGGACTTTTCTTTCAGTGATTTGGATTTTCCCGCGAACAAAATGCTCAGCACTTATTCTTTGAAATTCGGATATACGAACGACGATATTTTAATTGACAATTTAAACTTGGATGTTTTAAAAAAGGAAAGAATTTGTGTCGTCGGTAAAAACGGCAAAGGAAAATCCACTTTACTAAAATTATTGGCGGGAAGATTAAATCCTATATCAGGCAATATAAAAAAACATCCGGAACTTGAAACAGGATATTTCGTCCAGTCTGACGTGGCACAACTTAACGACGAAGATACGATTTATGAATCTATTTTATCCGCAAATACAAAGTTACCGCAAAACGCAAGGAACATTTGCGGTGCAATGATGTTCGGCGGAAACGATATGATGAAAAAAATAAAGGTTCTTTCCGGAGGAGAAAAAAGCAGAGTTTTGTTGGGTAAGATTTTGGCAAAGCCGGCACACTTGTTACTCCTTGATGAGCCTACAAACCATTTGGATTTGGAATCTACCGAATCGTTAATAGATGCAATTAACGAGTTTTCCGGCTCGATTATAATAGTAACTCACAATGAAGAACTGTTACATGCCGTAGCACAAAAACTTATAATTTTCGACAGAAACAAAGTATCCTTCTTCGACGGGACATATGCAGACTTTTTGGAAAGATGCGGTTGGGAAGACGAAAGTTCCGAAATAAAAGCAACAACAAAAAGTTCCGAAAAGAAGTTATACACAAAAGAAGAAGTAAAAAAAATCAGAGCCAAATTAATACAAGAAAAATCCAGGGCATTAAAACCCTTGGAATTAAAAATTAAAGAATTGGAAAAAGAAATTCATGATAAGGAACTTGAAATAGAAAACATTACAAAACTTCTTATAAAAGCTTGCGAAGAAAACAATGTAAGTTTTCTTGCCGAAGGCCCGAAACAAAGTAAGTTATTAAAAGAAGATTTAGAAGTGTTGTATGCCGAGTTGATGGAAAACACGGAAATTTTTGAAGAGAAAGAAAAATATTATGAAAAAGAATTTAATAACATCAATAATTAGGAGAACTGCCATGAAGCAAAAAATAACAAAATTCTTTGCATCATTATTATCCGTAATTTTGATATTACCTCAATTTTTACAAGCTGATTTCATATATACAAATATTCCGGCAACAATTAACCCGGTTATCGCAACCGTTTCACAATCTTATTTGAACGACGGGAAAGATATTTTTGTTTTAATTCAAGACTTACATTCAAACCCGGAAGTTCAATCAAATATATATAAAACAATTGATTTCTTAGATAAGGAATACGGAATAAACAAAATTCTTATTGAAGGTGCACCAAATACAAAAATAGATACAAGTTTTATTAAATCTTTAAACAATTATGATTCCAAAGTTTCGGATTATTTATTGAATAAAGGAATGCTTACCGGAACAGAATACTTTCTAATAAAAAACAATTCTGATGTTCCCGTTTACGGTTTAGAAGATTGGGAAACATATATAAATAACATTCGTCTTCTTGCAAACATAAACAATAATTTGAAAGGTTCTCAAAAAGTCTTTAACGATTTTTATAATACCGTTATAGAAAGAACAAACTCAAAAAAATTAATGAAGTATGTGGATTTTGATATAAACGATACCAAGATAAAGAAAAAATTAAATCAACCGATATTAAAATACGACACTTTAAACAATTTTATATTTTTATCCGATACAAAAAAGAATTTGAATAAAAAAAGCGTTAACTCCGAACATTTAAAATTTGTGGGAGAATTAAAAAATTCTTTAGATTATGACAACTACAAAAGCCTTATAGATAAAACAAAAAGTGATGACCTAACCGAATATTGGCAACAATTATATAAGCAATTTTTGCAAAATCAATCTTATCAATCACAATATAAAAATTTATTCTCATATTTAAATTATGTTTTAAAAACAAACAGTTTGAATATCGTTTCTTTGATTCATCAACAGAACGAATATTTTAACGATTTTTTAAATGATTTATACAACAAAGACAAAAACTTGGAAGAAAAAATATTTATATTAAAAATGACAAGCTTATTTGAAAAAATTATAAATTTATCGATAAGTGAATATGAATATGATTTTTTCACAAATAATTTTGACAGATACAAAGAATTGTTAAACTTTTATCTCACCAACGAAGATTTGATTAAATTTGATGTTATTCTTGAATTTAATAAGTTTCTGGAATATTATGCCGTAAACAAAGAAAGAAACAACATATTCATAAATAATATTTTATCTTCCAAATCAACAAACGATAAAAACACCGATAAAAATATTACCGTTATTGTAACCGGAGGATTTCACTCATCGATATTAAATACTTTAAAAGAAAAGAACTTACAATATTTGTTAATAACGCCGTATTCAAAAAGCAACAAAGTCACGGATGCTTACTCAAAAATAGTATCCAGTGCTTACGAACAACAAACAATTATTCAAATACAAATGTTGTTAGCCGATACTCCTTTAATTCCGGCACACACAAAAGATTTGTTCCTGGCAGAGCTTACTGCCGCATTTGCGGAAGTGTACGATCAGGATCCGAAAACGGTGGAAGAACATATCAGAAAATTGGTAAGAGGGAAATGGTCTGAACCGTTAAACATACACATAAAAGATGACAATTTTAACATCTTTATAGGTAATCAGGTTATTTCTTTCAAAATAAAAGATAATAAGCTTGATTTTACCGACTATAAAATAGGACCGATAGAAGAAGATACAATTTTTATAAGAGATTATGCCAAGAAAAAAACCGTTGAATATTTAGCTACAGTAGGCAGTGAGACTTTTGTTTTTGAAATAGATGAAGATATTGCTTCAAATTTAACACAAGAAGATATTACGGAAATCATTGAAGAAGTAATTGTAAGAACACCGCAAGAAGAAGAGATTGTTTCTTTTTCACAAAAAAATCCGGAAGATAAAAAAAGATATCCCATAAGAATAGCAATAAAAACTTTTGAAAAATCAAACTCAACCGATTTATTCATAAACAATGTTGACGAAAGCAGAACTTTCTTTATTAACAAATCATTATTAAAAGCAGAACCGTCTTCAAGAAGATTATTTTTAAAAATTTCTCTAATTCATGCAATATTATTTTCTTTTTTCAATACCGAAGCTTTCGATAAAGATATGTTAACGGCAGATGACGTTAGTTTTATTTTTATTAATGTTAGCAAAGACGAATTCGGGCTTCCGGATATACAAGCATTAAAAGAAAGTTTGGAAAAAGCTACGGAAACGGAATTTTCCGACAAAGAGATTCGTATTTTTTCTCAATTAAAAAAATATTCCGGGAATTTGGAACTTCTTATACAAGAAGTGTTGCAAAAAGATTATATAAGTGAATACAGACTTCCTCATTGGAAACATATTATAAGTCAATATTTTGCACCCAACAAAGGAGAATCCAAAAGAGTTGCAAGGAAAAGAAGACATCGTGAAAAAGAATTCTTTTCCAAAATGATAGTGGATAATTCCCAGGAAGAATCTTTTCAAGAATTTTTGGACAGAAGAGTTTCAAAAGAAAGGCAAAACAAAATAAATGCCAATATAGAATATCTTGCACAATATTTAATTGCTTCCGTTTCGGAACAGGAAAAACAATATGCTCAACAATTATCTGCGGATTTGGAACAAAATATTCGAGATTGTTTAAAACTTATGTATTTAAAACTGCCTAAGCATATTTTTGAAAAATTTCTTAACGAAAAAGGTGTTGTTGCCGATCATAACTTTAATCATTCAATGAAATTGATAGAAAATGCCATAGATATAATAAAAACAGAAGGGAAACCGTTTGCGGAAATAGATTTTACAATAGTTGTATATGCAGCTTTAATGCATGATGTGGCTTGCACTTTTTTCAGAGACAACCACGAAAAAAATTCGGCAATATTAGCCGCGGAAATGTTAAGAAGCAGTCATTTATTAACAAGAACAAGAAAAAGAATAGTTGCTGCTTGTATCGGACATGAAAAAGTAGGAGACAAGGGAGAAAGAGCAGAACATCAAATATATGAAGCCAGATTAATACATGATGCCGACGGATTATCTGCCGTTATGGATTTAGGCAGAATCATAAATATCTGGATGAAGAACAAAGAGCAATTCTTTTTTAAAGAAAGGACTGTTTCCGAAAGGATTGACTTAATAGAAAGAGACAGATTTTTGTATACCGAAGGCGGAGATATGATTAATGATTTATTAAGACAATTCGTAAGAATGAAACCTTCGAGATACTTAACCAAAGGTGCTCAAACAATATTACAAAACGCAATGAAAAACGGACAAAATTATTTAACGGATTTATTGAACGAAAACAAGCAAAAAATAATTGAAACTTACAACTTAACAGAGGAAGATTTTCAACAGGCAATAGAAACTATCTCTATAATGTTCAGAAATAAGGATTATCAAGAAATATTGCAAAGAACTCCTACGAAAAAAGAATTAAAGAAAGAAGCTCATGATGAAATTTTTGATACAAGAAAAGATATAAATACGGATAATACATTACTGATAGATATCGTAGATACAAAAGACGAATTATACAGGTTGGAAAGAGCTGAAAGAGCCGGTGTTAACACTTTGGCTGTTTCCTTCGCAAGTAATGAAATATTATCAAATATTCCGTTAACAAATGTCATTAATTTGGAAAAAGAAATATTAACAATAAACGGACAAAGTTACGATGTAAATATAAATTTAAATCTTATAAAATTACAACCTGCATATTATTCCGAATACATGAAAGTTTTAACTATTGACGCTCCGGAAGTACCTGAAGAATTAAGACCGGAAATAATAAAACATATTCGAACCCAGCTCCTTAAAAACAAACAATATTTGGAATATATAAATCCGTTAGAAAATATGGCTATTATAAACTTTGAAGCCGCCAACGGAAATTACGAAAAACTAATGGC